>ERZ832317.40-NODE-40-length-152890-cov-5.728675_pt1 | contig 152890 bp, 147 predicted proteins | sample MGYA00519695_ERZ832317 | MGnify/ENA primary metagenome ERZ832317 (study PRJEB31850, sample SAMEA3708726) | human gut metagenome | biome: human gut; feature: human-associated habitat; material: faeces | place: China | collected 2014 ...
TTGCCGTATGAACCTTGTTTCTGCTTTCATTATCTTCACCCTTCTTTATTTTAGCAGATTTTAGCTCGCTTGGCTAGATGTTAAGTTAATGACATTGGACAAGCTGTCCCCCTTAACAGACGTATTAATGAGATGACATTGAAATCTAAGAGAAGTAAGCAAATGCTGTTCGCCATTCTAAAAACAAAGAAACTTCTTGTAAACTGTAATCTAAGAAAGATGGGTAATAAATTCGGAAAACGCAATCACCGGCGAACAGCACGAAGGCAAAGAGCGAAGCGATTTTGCCGAACCATACGCAATCGGTTTCCCAAGAAGCATGATTAAAAATCGTTTATTTTCAAAATGACAGTTGCAATTTTCCCCAAACTATGCTATAATAACATCGTTGCCCCCTTAGTTAAGTGGATATAACAAATTCCTCCTAAGAATTGGTCATCGGTTCGATTCCGGTAGGGGGTGCCAGATTCAGATTTTCCCGTGCAGATTCCATTCTGTACGGGATTTCTTTTTTTCGATGGTTTAAACTGCCGGAATGTGGTTCATACTGATGGTAAATCCAATCATACAGGAGGAATTGTAATATGGTAAAAGGTGTTCATAAAAAAGTGATTGAAGTGCATCAGCCGGACAGTGCGTATTTTGAAAAGGCAATTTTTTATCTCCGTCCGGGCATCACACAGCTGCCGCCGGAGCTTGCACAGGCAGCCGCCAGAGAGTATTTGCAGGAACTAGAACCGAACCCGTTGCCGCCGTTTTGGAAGCGGACATTGCCGCTGTTTTGCAGTGCGGTGCTCTCAGCAGCAGCAGCGTGTGCGGTTTGTTTTGCAGTCCTGTAAAATTTCAGAATCAACGGTTGCAGAAAATTTTCCATTTCCGCAAAAACTTTATGAAAACCAGAAAAAAGACCTTGTACTTTTTTTGGAAACATGCTATAATAAAAGTCATGGTATTCTGCCATGACTTTTATTCATTTTTGAAACTTACCAGTCGGAAAAAAGAGGATGTCCGGCTGGCATTTACACCAGAAGAGGACTGAGGAAATTTAGATGAAGCCGGAAAGACAACCAAGAAACCGTACCGCTGCCCCACAGGAAGAAGAAAACCGCATTGCCGGAAGAAATCCGGTCATGGAGGCTTTGAAGAGCGGTACGCCGTTAGATACGATTTATATGAGCGGAAAACAGGGCATTTTAGGGCAGATTGCACAGCTGGCAGCCGATCAGGGCATTCCAGTGAAAATTGTTTCAGATGCTCGGTTATCCCAGATGACCCGCCAGACCCATCAGGGCGTTGTGGCAGACGGTGCTTGTGCAACCTATGCCAGCATTGCAGAAATCTTGGAATACGCTGCAGAAAAAGGCGAAAAACCGCTGCTGCTGATTTGCGATGAAATTCAGGATCCGCACAATTTGGGTGCAATTTTGCGAACTGCAGAGGCGGCAGGCTTTCATGGTGTCATCCTTCCAAAACGGCGAAGTGCATCGCTGAATGCAACCGTCGCAAAGACCTCTGCCGGAGCAGTCAGCTGGGTGAAAGTGGCGAGAGTCCCCAATTTGGTGGCAGCCATGGAAGAACTCAAGCAAAATGGTATTTGGATCTACGGGACAGATGCTGCCGGAACAGATTATACACAAACTGATTTTTGCGATGGAACGGCATTTGTCATCGGTTCGGAGGGCAATGGTATGGGTCGATTGGTGCGGGAACACTGCGACCAGCTGCTCAGCCTGCCGATGTATGGCAAAGTCAATTCTTTGAATGCATCTGTTGCAGCCAGTATTTTTATGTATGAGGCAGTTCGGCAGCGGCATCATTCATCCGGAAAACCATAAGTTGCAGAATCTGCCGTTCTGCAATCCCCTGCTTTAAAGGAGTGTAACAGCAAAATATGGCAAATCAAAAATTTTCCGTTGAGGAAATTTTAAAAGAATATCAGTCCGACGAAGCAACGAAAGGGAAAAAAGAATCTCCGTCCGGAAAGCTGGAAACACAAAAAATGTTGAATCATGCCGCCGGCAGAAGAAATGTACCACCGAGTACCGAAGCATCTGCGGAGGCGTATTCTTATGCATCCAGCCGTACCAGACAGCGTACCCCGTATTCTCCTTACCGTTCTGAAATGGCGGCAAATATCAATCAAATCAAACAGAATCGCTATCAGCGGCGAACCGATGTAGAAGAGAGCCGGACGGCTGCGTTCCAGACGCTGGAACTCATGCGGCCAAAGGTGTCGTTTGTCCGTTCTCCTGCGATTCGTCCGCAGACCACACCGAATCCGAAGAGCGATCATATTTCAGATTATGACGGTGCAGTTTTGTTAGAACAGCCGGAATCTGAACAGAAGCCGGAGCAGCCGATATATCAGCCAGCGATTCAGGAAATGCAGGATTCCACCCGTGCCAAAGAGAAAAAGCAGGCACAGAAAAGTCGGAAACCCAAGAAACGTACCGAGCAATCTTATCAGCGAGAATCACTGACAGAACCAGAACCAGAGTGGCGAAAGGCAAAGACGGAAACATTTCCGGCAATTACGCCAACACAGACCTTGCAGGAAACCTTGCGAGAGGCACAGGAGGCAGTTGCAAAGGCAGAGGCGGAAGCAGCTGCGGCAGTTGCTGCCTTAAAGGCGGAACAACAGCAGCCACAGAAAAAACAGCCGATTTCACATGCATTTGAAACATTGCTGACCAGTCCCGCAAAACAACAGGAAAAACAGCAAAAGCAACAGCAGGAGAAAAAGCAGCCTGTTGCGAAAAGATGGTTTTCTGGGAAGAAACGAGTTCCGCAGGTCAATCATACAGCACCGCTGAGTTATCCAGAGCCTGCGGAGACGTATCGGCAATCAGTAGAACCACAGCCGAAGCCGTATACATCACCTGTGCAAAAGGTAGAAGAGCCGAATCCCTATACACCGTCTGTGAAAAAGGTAGAAGAGCCGAAGCCCTATACACCGCCTGTGAAAAAGGTAAAAGAGCCGAAGCCCTATACACCGCCGGTACAAAAGGCAGAAGAGCCGAAGCCGTATACACCGCCTGTACAAAAGATGGAAGAGCCGAAGCCTTATACATCATCGGTGCAAAAAGCAGAAGAGCCAAAGCCGTACACACCACCTGTGCAAAAGGTAGAAGAGCCGAAGCCCTATACACCGTCTGTGAAAAAGGCAGAAGAGCCGAAGCCATACACACCACCTGTGAAAAAGGTGGAAGAGCCAAAGCCGTACACACCGCCTGTACAAAAGGCAGAAGAGCCGAAGCCGTATACACTACCTGTGCAAAAGGCAGAAGAGCCAAAGCCGTACACACCACTTGTACAAGAACCTGTACAGGAAGAAGTAACGGTTTCGACAACATCAGAACCAGTTGAACCGACTCCGGAACAGAAGCCGAAAAAGAAAAAATGGTGGCAATGGTGGAAAAAAGAAACGCCATCTGTACCGAAATCCGCACAGTCGGAAGAATCATACATGCCGCCCGTGCAGGAAGAACCCGTACAACCGGAAACGTCCTATATGCCACCTGTGCAAGAATCGACACAATCAGAAGAACCACCCATTATTACAGAACCAATTGAACCGACTCCGGTACAGAAACCAAAAAAGCCGAAAAAGGTGCGGCAGAAGAAAGAAAAGCCGTCCAAGCAGCAATTTGCACAACCGGAAGAAGCGTATGCACCACCTGTGCAAGAATATACGCAACCAGAAGAAGCGTATGCACCGCCAGTGCAGGAATCTGCACAACCGGAAGAAGCGTATGCACCACCTGTACAAGAATATACGCAGCCGGAAGAATCGTATACACCGCCAGTGCAGGAATCTGCTCAGCCAGAAGAACCACCAGTTGTCACAAAATCAGAATCAGTTAAACCAACTCCAATACAGAAACCCAAAAAACAGAAAAAAGTACGGCAGAAAAAAGAAAAGAAACCAAAGAAACAAAAACCAATTCCAGTGGAAAAGCCCATTCCAGAGCCTGTCACAAATAACATGCCAAATTCAGAACCGGAATTTGCAACAGGTTATGCACCAGCGGAACAACCGCTGGAAACCGATTGGACAACAGAAGAATCTTCTCATTCAGGATGGTGGGACGATTCGGAATCGAAAATCCCAGGTTCAAGCGGATTTGACCCGACAGAAGAACCAGCACCGCAGCCAGAAGAAAATGAGTCTTATACAGCAAGATTCAAGAAGGTTGTCGTTCAGGAAAGCACTTACACCGAACCAGAACAGCCGAAAAAGCCGAGAAAACCCAAGAAGGAAAAAACACCACGGGTGAAAGTGCAGAAACCCGTTCCGCCAGAACCAAAATCTATTCCCAATCAGGAAGTGGAAATTCGGGTCAACATCAACTTGTTGCGGAACGCTGTCTTTTTCCGGACAGTATCACTGGCAGTATTGACCATAATCGGTGCATTTCTTGCCATCGGAGAATCAAGTTATACGCTCCTGTATCCGGCATTGTCACAGCTGATGACGGTACGGGGATATTGTTTCCTGCATCTGATTTTAGGGCTGTTGATTTTGTTTATTACATTTCCAACGGTCATCAATGGAATGCGAAAGCTGTTCCATCGAGAGGCAGACAGCGACACGATTGCAGCAATGCCATTGATTCCGTGTCTGCTGACCGTTCTGGCAACGATTTTCGTTCCAGAGCCCATGCAGCACAACTTAGTGCATATTTTCTTGCCCGTTTCCAGCTTTATTTTGCTGATGAACTCCATCGGGAAATTATTCATCATTCGCCGTGCAACTCGGAACTTTGCCCTGTTGACGAAAAACTTTGAAAAGTATATTGTCACCTGTGTGCAGAGTGAAACGGCAGCCGAAGAATTGACCCGTGGGGTGGTGCAGGATTATCCGATTCTGGCAACCATCCGGAAAACAAAACAGATGTCGGATTTCCTCCGCCATACGTATGCATCTGATTTAGCAGATCGATTCAGTAAGAAATTAGCACCGATTGTGGCTGGAATTTCCCTGTTGCTGGCAGCTGCCATCACAGGAATCCGCATTGGCGTTCTGGAAACACCAGCAGAAAATATTCCATTTTTCTGTTCTGTTTTGACAATGCTTCTGACTGCCGGATGCAGTGCCGGAATTCCATTGACTGTGAATCTGCCATTAGACCGTGCCTCGAAGCGGCTTTGTCCGCACGGCTGTACATTGCTGGGCTATCAGAGCGTAGACGATTTTTATGACGTAAATTCCATTTTAGTTCCAGCAGCAACGCTCTTCCCGAAGCAGTCCATTACCATCAGTGGCATCAAGAACTTCTCTGGTTTCCAAGTGGAAGAAGCATTGCTGGATGCTGCCAGCATGGTTTATGCTGCTGACAGCATTTTACAGAATGCGTTTGCAGCGTTGGTGGAAGAAAAAGATGGCGGGATGCTCTATCAGGTAGAAGATTGTTCCTATGAGGACAACCTCGGAATTTGTGGCTGGATTCGTCATCGCCGAGTGCTGCTGGGCAATCGGGAAATGATGATGACCCATCATGTTGAGGGGATGCCGACAAAGGTTCGGGAACTGGAAATGACCAGCGGCAGCCAAGATGTTTTGTATTTGTCTGTCAGCGGTGTTGTGGCAGGGATGTTTGTGATTGATATTACCGCTGACCCGATGGTGAAACGCCAGATGCAGCGGTTGAAAGAAGAGCAGATTTCCGTTATTGTCAAGAGTGTGGATAGCTGTATCACATTGCAGCGATTGACAACACTGTTCGGCGTGCCGGATAGCATGCTGAAGATTCTGCCATCCGCCGATAATGATTTATACGAAAAAGAAACCGCTCCGCTGCAAGATGTGAGTGCTTCCACGATTCATGATGGTTCGTTCTTTGGAACGGCTCGTCTGCTGCTGGAAGCAAGAAGCATCAAACGGGCAGCAACGACAGGCCTATTATTACAAGTGATTGCTGTTATTTTGGGACTGTCCATTTGTATTGGTTATATTCTGGTCAATGGGTATGATAATATTACGTCACAAACCTTGTTATTCTTCCAGTTGGTAATGACAGGGTTGACCTTGTTGACCACCCGCTTGAAATAAAGGAGGAAATGGATTTGCGAAAACAACGCAATACCGATGCAGAGGAAACACAATTCGTTTCTGCCTCTGAAATTGCAGCGAAACGCTCCACAGATCAGCTGGATACCCAGCAATTAGATGCGGTACAAACGGAATATCGGGATCGAAACCCATACCGCAGAGAAAAACAGGAATTACACGGAACGCCGATGACACCGGAACAGGAAGCGGCATCCTATCGGGAACAGCCCTATAATAGCAATTATAGCAATGCATCCCAGCAGCCATACAACAACGGTTATGGGAATGCACCCCAGCAGCCGTATAACAACGGTTATGGGAACGCACCGCAGCAGCCGTATAACAACGGTTATGGGAACGCACCGCAGCAACCGTACAACAATGGTTATGGGAACGCACCGCAGCAACCGTACAACAACGGTTATGGGAATGCACCGCAACAACCGTACAACAATGGTTACGGGAATGCACCCCAGCAGCCGTACAACAATGGTTATAGCAATGCACCCCAGCAACCGCATTATAACACTTATAACAATGCCCCTCGGCAGAATTATGCTGGCGGACAGCAGCATTCTAATTCTTCTTATCGGGGAACTGCAACAACTGCTTCCCCACGTCCGCAGCGGCAGCAAGCTGCACCACCGCCGCAAAAGCCGCCAGTTTCTTCACAGCGAAGTACAAGCCAGCGAACTGCTCCGGCAGAGCCGGTTCGTCAGAAAGCTGCTCGTACCAGAAGCCCAAAGAGTCGAATCGGTGGCGGCATTTTAGGGAAAGCCATTCGGGCGGTTTTATGGGTGATTATCATTGTGTTTGTGCTGTATTCCGCTGTTTCCCTGATTGGAATCTTACGAATGCATCGGGAAACCGCAGAAAATCGTGCGAATATCTCGGATGTTATGGATGCTGCTTATGTCAGTAATGTGCTATTGATTGGAACGGATTCCAGAGACCTTTCACAGGAACGAGGGCGTTCCGATTCCATGATTTTAGCATCCATCAACAAGAAAACCAGAGAATTGACCCTGACTTCTTTTTTGAGAGATAGCTATGTTTATATTGACGATGAATATGGATATGGCAAGCTGAATGCAGCGTATTCCTATGGCGGAGCAGGGTTGCTGATGGATACCATCGAATCGAACTATGGTGTGCGAATTGATGATTATATTTTGATCTCCTTTGCAGCCTGTGCGAATGTCATTGATGCAGTCGGTGGGGTGAAGTTAGACCTCACTGATGAAGAAGCAGATGCCGTCAACGAAATTCTCATCAGTGAAGTGAATGAGCTGATGGGGGATGACCGGAACGATGATTTGTTAGATTGTGGCGGTAAACAGAAGTTAGACGGCAAGCAAGCACTCTCTTACAGCCGAATCCGTTATGTTGGCAATGCAGACTTTGAACGGGCAAGCAGACAGCGAACCGTGATGACACAGGTTCTGAAAAAGGCAGCAGTCAACCCCGTTGCTATGGCGAGAATTTTTGTGACAGCATTGCCGGAACTGTCCACAAATTTATCTGTTGGAAAATCCTATGGCTATACGCTACGTGTGCCGTTTTTGTTGATCGGTTATCAGTTGAAAACGCAGCAGATTCCAGCAGATGACACCTTTTATGGGGATGATGTTGACGGAGAGTCGGTTTTAAGAGTAGATTGCGATGCAAATCGGCAAGTGCTAAAAGACACGATTTACCGAAAATCGTAAAACACATAAAAAAATAACAGCTGGTGTTTCTCCAGCTGTTATTTTTTTGGAAGTCAAAAACGTACATCTATCATACAAAAGCGACCAAAGGTTTTTCTTGGTCGCTTTTGTAGTATGAATTTTTATTTGGAAATTGTCGAATTCTTTGTGTGAATTCAATCTTCTTCTCTCAATTTTTCAGCCTTTTCTCTGTTAATTCTTGCTTTCTCATAGGCTTTTTTTGCCTTCCCATAATGCTCATCGCCGAGGTCGTTCTTTGCATACGCCCATTCACGGTTGCCTTTTTCTTGATATGTATCTGCTGTTGATTCATATCTTTTAATTAATGTTTCCTTACTTTGTGACATATAAATGCACTCCTTTTTATTATTTAGAAAATCATACTTATGCTAAATTGATAGAATAAGTATGATTTTCTATTTTTACAATTTTGTTAAGGCATTTAAATTAAATGTCTTCTTCTTAATTCTTTTTCAGCCACATCTTTAAGGCGTTGATCAACTTCAGGATCGAATTGTTTCGCATCCCACCACTCTAAAAGCTTAGCATCGGTTGCTTTTTCGCATATAACTGCAAATTTTTTAGGAGCTTCCGAACCTACGTAATTACCTACAGAATTAGCTACAGAATTTAGAGTATCAAAAAATCCCATTATATTTTCCTCCTTTCCATAGTATAGTTAAGAAATTTATGCTTTATACTACTATCAAAATGTACAAACTAAAAGTTAAATAATTAGGCATATCTTGACGTAAATTTTAGTATGAATTTCTTACTTCCTATATTCTATCACATTTTTTTGGCAATGTCAACACTTTTAGAAGATTTTTTTAACCCTTTTAGCGTTAAAATGTTGCATGAAAAAGCGACTAAAAATTCTCTTAGTCGCTCTACATAAATTTTTTTCAAAAACCAGCTGTTATTTTTTTGCCCTTGTGTATAAAACGTGCAAGAATTGCCCATGCTTTTGATGAGGTGAAAAGAAATGAAACGAACCATCAAACTTTGGGAAATCGCATTGCTCATTGGCTGCCTGTTGACCTTGCTGTTTGGCAATCTCTTTCAGGCAGAAAAAACCGTCTCCGATTTACAGCAGCACGTTCTGCGGATGCATATCCTTGCAAATTCCGACAGCGATGCCGACCAGCAATTGAAGTATCAGGTGCGAGATGCTCTGTTAGCATCCTCTGAAACGCTGTTTGGTAGCAGCCAGCCAGAAAGTCGGGAGGCATTGGAAACCACTGCAAAAGCTCACCTGCATGAAATGGAAACGATTGCACAACAGGTCGTACAGGAGCAGGGATATTCCTATCCAGTCAAAGCCGAGTTGGTGACGATGCCCTTTACAGAACGTACCTATGAAGATTTAACAATGCCGGCTGGTACATACGAAGCCATTCGCATTACCATTGGAGCAGCTGCCGGAAAGAATTGGTGGTGTGTAATGTATCCGCCATTATGTATTCCAGTGGCAGAAGATGTTGCTGTACAGGATGAGCAGGCAAAAGCCTATTTTTCCGATGCTGAACAAGATGTGCTCTATCATCCCGAACGTTATCGGGTCAAATGGAAGCTGGCGGAGTGGTTCAAGAAGTGGACAACCTCCGAACAAACAGACCATACAACTTCCCACATTTCAGACCTGCGAACATTCTTTTGAGGTTGATTATTTTGGCATGCGGAAGGAGGCAACTGGAATACCGTTCTTTCCGTAAACGCCAACATCACACCAGTTCCGCCAAGCGTACCGCATGGATACCGGAATCCGCACATTTGGCGAGGTCAGGCGGACAAAGTTGTCCCGAAATTCTGCCACGGCTGGATAGTAAACGCCATCCGTTCCAGCCAGTTCAAATACGGCTGCTTCGCCGTCCTTTGCAACAACAGGCTGAGAGAATTGCAGAATATATGCACCGCCGGATGCATATGCATTTTTACAGTACGGAGCTTCTGCATCCATCGCCGGAATCGCCCGATAAACCCGATACAGGGCTTGCAGAGCCAGACGGTGTGCCACGGTTCGCTTGTCAGCTGGATGCATGTTGTTGTATTCGCCGCAGTCCATTGTCACGGCTAAACCCGTGTTGCGGAGCGTCCGGAATACCTGCATTTGTGCTTCTCGCAGTTCTGCCCAGTTTGTACGGGATTCTTCCCCTTCGTAGCTGAACATTGGCAGCTGAACAATCAGGAACGGCATGGTTTCATCGCCCCAGTCTTTCCGCCAGCGGTTGATTAAGACAGTCAGCAGCTGTGCATAGCTGTCCGGACGGTTGTCATCGTTTTCTCCCTGATAATACCAGAATCCCCGTAGGGTGTACGGCATGACTCGAGAGAGCATGGTTTTATATAAGCCACACGGACGCAACGGATTGCGGCTGCCCATTGGACCTGGATAGCGGTTTTCACCGCAGCGTTCCAAAACCTGATTCCACTTGATTTTTGGGTTTTCCTGATAGCAGGCAGTCATCCGTTTTTCCCATGCATTCTGGTATGCCAGATATGCGGCGTAATCTGCTGCCATTTCTGCATCGGTCTTTCCCCGGCAGGCGGACAGGTAAGCTGCCCAGTACGGATGTAAGGCAGTGTGTCCGGTCAGGTCGGCAGACGGTACCCAGCAGCTGGCAGAAGTGCCGGTATAGTTACAGCCAATGACTCCGACAACCACGCCCAATTTCTGTGAAAGTTCCTTTGCGGCAAGATATGCCACTGCTGACCACTCCGCAACATTGGTCGGATTTGGCATCTGCCAGCGGTTTTTCCGTTCATTCTGGAAATAAGCAGCATGCATGACACCACTTCTCTGTACATGATAATAGCGAACCCGGCTGCGTTCGCAGCGGGAAAGTTCCAACTTTCCGTTGACAGCATTCTTCACCGGAAATTCCATGTTGGATTGTCCGCCAGCCAGCCAGACTTCCCCGATGGCAACATCCTGAAAATGAATTTCTGTATGGCTATCTTTTGCGAATAGGCTGAGCCCTGTTCCAGCAGGCTGCGGCGGAAATTGCAGCCGCCAGCTGCCGTCTTCTTTTACGGTGGTAGAAGCATATAATTTTCGTTCCGGAATGGAAACGGTGATAATTGCACCGACTTCGCCGATGCCGAATACAACAATATTTTTTTCTCTTTGCAGAACCATATGGTCGCTGAACACGGCTGCAAGTTGTAGCATATGAAAGACTCCCTTTTGGTTTATAGATTTCATAGATAAAAAAAGAACTCACGCTGTTACATTCTGGTTTTATTATACCAGAAAGAACGGGATTCGTCAATCCAAAATCAGAAAGAAGCTGAAAACGGACAGAAAAAGCCAGAGAAAGGCGGTGTAAGATGTGAAATTTCTGTAAAATTTAAAACAGAACGCTTGACATCTTTTCGGTACTCTGTTATAATACCCAGAGAAAACAAAGCAGAGCATCATCGTTCTCACCGTTTGGCTGTTGTCGAAACGGTCAATATTCCCTGTTTCGTTCCGGTTTGTGAGAATCGGTGCGGAAACTGGTGGAAACGAGGTCGAATGATGCGTACTTTTTTTGAAAAGTACGCATTTTATTTTTGTTTGAAAATAATATGTTTGGAGGTGCTGGCTATCAGCAAACAAGAGCTGCAAATCAATGAAGAAATCCGGGATAGAGAAATCCTGGTCATTGATCAGAACGGGACAAAGCTTGGAACGATGTCCGCAAGAGATGCACAAAAACTTGCGTATGAACAGGATCTGGACTTGGTAAAAATCGCCCCGCAGGCAACCCCGCCGGTCTGCCGGATTATGGACTACGGCAAGTATTGCTTTGAACAGCAGAAGCGGGAAAAGGAAGCAAAAAAGAATCAGAAAGTGGTTTCCATCAAGGAAATCCGGATGTTTTCTGCAATCGATACCCACGACTTTGAAACAAAGGTAAATCAGGCAAAGAAGTTTCTGGAGGGCGGCGATAAGCTGAAGGTTTCTGTTCGGTTCCGTAAGCGTGCAATTGCCCATCCGCAGCTCGGAGAAGAACTGCTCAACCGCTTCAAGGAAGCGTGTGCAGCAGTTGGTACTGTTGAAAAGCCGGCAAAAATGGAAGGCCGCAGTATGGTCATGTTCATTTCACCGAAGGCATCCAAGTAAGAGGAGGAACTCGCAATGGCAAAGATTAAGACAAAAACACATTCCGGTGCAAAGAAGCGGTTTAAGGTTACTGCAAACGGAAAGGTAAAGTATCAGAAGACCAATAAAAGACACAGACTGACCCAGAAGGACACCAAGCGGAAGAGAATCGCTCGTACCGTTGGTATTGCTGATGTAACCAATGCACCGGCACTGAAGAAGCTTCTGCCGTATCTCTAAGATACAATCCGCAGAACGGACAGTCAATCGAGAAAAGAGAAACACATAGATATTCGGAGGTAGAAGCAAATGGCACGGATTAAAGGTGCGATGATGACTCGCAAGAGAAGAAATAAAACCCTGAAGCTCGCAAAGGGCTATTTTGGTGCAAAGAGCAAGCACTTCAAGATGGCAAAACAGGCCGTTATGAAGTCTGGCAACTATGCATATGTTGGAAGAAAGCAGAAGAAGAGAGAATTCCGTCAGCTCTGGATCACCAGAATTTCTGCTGCATGCAAGCTGAATGGTATCAACTATTCTCAGTTCATGAACGGCTGCAAGAAGGCTGGCATTACCCTGAATCGGAAGATGCTGTCTGAAATTGCAATCACCGATGCAGCAGGTTTCACTGCGATTGTAGAAAAGGCAAAGGCTGCTCTTTAAGGGGCAAGCTTGGAACACGCTCCGGTTTTTTTGAAAAAACGGGGCGTGTTTTGTTATATATAGGGAAATTTTCAGCAGACAGGAGGCAGAACCGCAATGGAATTCCGCATGACCGCAATTACTGCAAAGGACAACCCTTCCATTCAGCTTTACCGGAAACTGGTGCGGCAGCGAAAAGCCCGAACCCAAAACCAGCAGTTTGTGTTAGAGGGGTATCGGCTGGTCACAGATGCCGTGCATTTTTCAAGGAAACTGACCCATCTGTTCCTGACAGAAGCAGCGTGGGAACGCTATCAGGAAGAATTTTGCTCTTTAGAGGCTGATTTGAGAGAAACAAAACGCTTGCTTATTTCAAATGAACTTGCTATGGAGTTGACGGAAACCGAACATCCGCAGGGCGTATTTGCCATCTGCCAGATGCCGGCGGAACAAGTTCCAATCGTTGCAGAGGGAACTTATCTGGTACTCTACCAGCTGCAAGACCCCGGCAATATGGGAATGCTGCTGCGAACTGCTGCTGCAATGGGCGTTTCCGGTGTGATTTGCTGCCAAAGCTGCGATTTTTATAGTCCAAAAGTCGTGCGTGCAACGATGGGAGCGTTGTTTCATGTGCCAGTGATGCAGATGCCGGATGCAGAAACGGTTTTGCAGAGCCTGCGGGCTGCCAATATTGTTTCCTGTGCCTCTGTGGTGCAGGGCGATGCCGAACAAGTGGGGCTTTGTGAACTGGGCAACGGCTGTGCCGTCTGGATTGGAAACGAGGGAAACGGATTGCCGGAATCTGTTGTGCAGCAGTGTGAACGCCGGATTACCATTCCGATGAAAGGCTATATGGAATCGCTGAATGCTGCTATGGCAGCTGGAATTATGATGTGGGAAATGACAAAACCAAGATGAGGGAATCCACATGGAACAGGAAAGTATCTATGATTGGCTCTGGTTGCTGTTGGTATTCGGAGCAGGCAGCCGGAAAATCTGGAAACTGTTAGAACAGTATGAAACACCGCAGAAAGTACGGCAAGTCTTGCAGACGGAAACAGACCTGCCTTTTATTCACGAGCGAGAACAACGCAGCATTCGTTCCATCACAAATGAGCAAATCGGAAAACTGATGCAGAATTGTGCGGAAAAACGGATTGAACTGGTGGCATACGATGATGAAAATTATCCGGAATCGCTTCGCCAGATTTACAATCCGCCGGTAGTGCTGTTCTATCAGGGGCAGCTTTCTGTGCTGAGTGATTATCCAGCTTTGACCGTTGTTGGAACAAGAAAGCCCAGCTCGTACAGCATCCGCACAGCGGATTTGCTGTGTCGGTGTCTGGCAAAGAGTGGAATGCTGTTGGTCAGTGGCTTTGCGGTTGGATTGGATTCGGTTGCCCATCGGGCAGCCTTGCTTTCCGGTGGAAAGACGGTTGCTGTGATGGGCTGCGGTCTGGATGTGCCATATCCTAAGCCGAACGCTTCCGCAAAGAAATATATCATGCGAAATGGCTTGCTGTTGTCAGAATTTCTGCCAGGGACAGAACCATCTCGGCAGAATTTTCCGATGCGGAATCGGATTTTAGCCGGTGTCAGTGGCGGAACATTGGTGATTCAAGCACCAATTGGCAGCGGAGCGTTGATTACGGCGGAACAGGCAATGGAACAGGGCAAGCCTGTTTTTTGTTTACCGCCAGCGGACATATTTGACAATCAATATGCAGGTGTGGTAAAATACCTGCGAGAGGGTGCGATTCCGGTTTTTGCACCGGAAGACATCCTGCAAGAATATGACCACGGCTGTGAACAGCGGTTGATAGAAGTTTCGATGCAAGCCGTTTTAGAGCAGCAGGAACAGAATCAGTTGAAATCTTCGGATTCCTCAGAAGCCGCTGCTGCGGTGGAATTACCGCCGAAAAAGTTTGCAAAGCCGAAAGCACAGTCCGCACCATCCATTTCAGAAGAGCAGAAATCTGCTCCAACGGTTGACCGTTCTGTGCTGGAAACATTAGACCCACTATCCAAGAGAATTATGGAACTGCTGTTGGAACAATCTCCCTTGCACATTGACCAGATGGTTTTGATGTTGCAGGAGGATGCCGAGGAAGTCGCAGCGTGTCTGACAGAACTGGCGATTGAACAGTTGGTGCAGCGGCAGCCAGGGCAGTATTATTGTGTATGTTGAGAAAAACCCGTTCGTTTAGAACTATGTCGCATCGGAATGCGGCAAAGCGGAACAGGAGAAAAAGAATATGTCAAATTTGGTGATTGTAGAATCGCCGGCAAAGGCGAAAACCATTCAAAAATATTTAGGAAAAGATTTTGATGTCATTGCCTCTATGGGGCATATCCGGGACTTGCCAAAGTCAAAGTTTGGTGTGGATATTGAAAACCACTTCGAGCCAAAGTATGTGGATATGAAGGGCAAGGAAGATGTTATTAAACAGTTGAAATCCCATGCGGCAAAATGCGATAAAATTTATCTGGCAACCGACCCTGACCGAGAAGGAGAGGCGATTTCTTGGCATATCGCCCAGATGCTGCATCTGGATATGCAGGATAATAATCGGGTTGCTTTTAATGAAATCACAAAGAGCGGCGTGCAAGCAGGGATGGCAAATCCCCATCGAATTGATATCAATTTGGTGAATGCCCAGCAGGCACGGCGTGTATTAGACCGAATTGTCGGCTATCAGCTCAGTCCGTTTCTCTGGAGAAAAGTACGGCGTGGTCTGTCTGCCGGAAGAGTGCAGTCGGTTGCCGTTCGATTGGTTGTTGACCGAGAAAATGAAATTCGGGCATTCCAGCCGCAGGAATATTGGACGATTGATGCAAAGCTTTCCGCAGCAGCTTCCCGAAAAGTCTTTTCAGCAAAGCTAGCAGCTGTAGATGGAAAGAAAGTCGATAAAACAGAAATCTCCAACAAGGAGCAGGCAGATGCAATTGTTGCACGTTTACAGGAAGCCCCGTTTGTTGTAAAGTCCGTGAAAAAACGGGTGACGAAAAAGCATCCGTCCGCTCCGTTCATCACATCGACCTTACAGCAGGAAGCCTCTTACCGCTTGAGTTTTCAGTCCAAGCGAACCATGAAAGTCGCACAGGAACTGTATGAAGGCGTGGAGATTCAAGGCATGGGTGCAGTGGGTTTGATTACCTATATGCGTACCGATAGCCTGCGAATCTCAGATGAGGCGAAAAAGGCAGCAGCAGACTATATTTTCTCTGCCTATGGAGAATCCTATTTGCCGCCAACGCCACGGGTCTATAAGACAAAGAAAAATGCACAGGATGCCCACGAAGCGATTCGTCCATCTATGCCGGAACTGACACCGGAGCAGGTGAAAAGCAGCCTGACAACTGACCAATATAAATTATACCGCCTGATTTGGGAACGGTTTATCGCCAGCCAAATGGCAGATGCTCTGATGGATACCGTTTCTGTGGATATTGATGCAGACAACTGCTTATTTAAGGCAAGCGGTTCTACGATGAAGTTCGATGGATTCACTGTTCTGTATGAAGAAACCAGAGATAACAAGGGTGATAAAGATAAATCTGAAAATAAGAATCTGCCGGAACTGCACGAGGGTGATGCATTAAAGCTGCGTGCACTGGATGGCAATCAGCACTTTACGCAGCCTCCGACTCGTTACTCTGAAGCTTCTCTGATTAAGGCAATGGAAGAATACGGAATTGGTAGACCGAGCACCTATGCTCCAACCATCACAACGATTACTGCTCGAAATTATGTAGAGCGAGAGGGCAAACAGCTGAAACCAACGGTATTGGGAGAAGTGGTAACGCAGTTGATGAAGGAACTCTTTAAGAACATTGTAGATGTCAAGTTTACTGCCAAGATGGAAAGTGATTTGGATGATGTGGAACGGGGAGAAAAGAACTGGGTGCAGTCGCTGGAACAGTTCTATGGTGATTTCTCTCAGACACTGAAAACAGCTGAAGAAAAGATGGAAGGCAAGCGGGTCAAGATTCCGGACGAAGAAACAGACGAAGTCTGTGAAGTCTGCGGCAAAAAGATGGTCATTAAAATCGGACGGTTCGGGCGGTTTTTGGCTTGTTCCGGTTTCCCAGAATGCACCAATACTCGAAAGATTGTGCAGGAAATGCCGGGCTGCTGTCCACTTTGCGGAGGAAAAATAGTATTGAAAAAGTCCAAGCGTGGCAGAAGTTTCTATGGATGCAGCAACTTTCCGGAATGCAACTTTATGACATGGAATATTCCGGTTGCAGAACAGTGTCCGCAGTGTGGTTCGACCTTGTTCCAAAAGGGCGGCAAGTCCGGCAAGCTGATTTGTGAGAAGCCGGGCTGCGGATTTGAAAAAAATCTTTCAGGCGGAGGTCAGGCATGACAGAACAACGGAAACAGGCAATTGTCATTGGCGGCGGACTGGCAGGCTGTGAAGCAGCGTGGCAGCTTGCCCAGAACGGCATTGCCGTTACGCTCTACGAACAGAAGCCGGTGCATTATAGTCCGGCACATCATCGGAATGGTCTGGCGGAACTGGTCTGCTCCAACTCGTTGAAAGCAGATCGTCTGGCATCCGCAGCCGGATTGTTGAAAGCAGAAATGGAACGCATGGGGTCACTGTTGATTCCCTGTGCACGGAAAACTTCTGTTCCAGCTGGCGGAGCACTAGCAGTGGATCGGGATGCATTTTCCGATTTGGTCACGGAACAAATCCGCTCCCATCCGCTGATTACGCTGGAAACTGCAACCATTGACGAAATCCCAGCGGGAAATGTAGTCGTTGCAACTGGCCCTTTAACAGAGGGAAAACTTGCAGAGCAAATCGAACAGCTTTGCGGTACACGGCTGCGGTTTTTTGATGCGGCTGCACCGATTGTCAAGTATGAAAGTCTGGATGCGGAAAAAGTCTTTTTCGCTGCCCGTTATGGCAGAGGAACGGCGGACTATATCAACTGTCCGATGAATCAGGAAGAATACGAGGCATTTTATGAGGCTCTGGTGAACGCAGAACGGGCAGAACTCCACGACTGCGACAAGAGCTTTTTCCGAGTTTATGAAGGCTGTATGCCAATTGAGATTCTGGCATCCCGTGGAAAAGACACCATGCGGTTTGGCCCTCTGAAGCCAGTTGGCTTGACTGATCCTCGTACCGGTCGCCGTCCGTATGCAGTCATTCAGCTGCGGCGGGAAAATCAGGAGGGTACGATGTATAACATTGTCGGCTTCCAGACCAACTTGAAATTTGGCGAACAAAAACGGGTCTTTTCCATGATTCCGGGCTTAGAGCACGCAGAATTTGTGCGGTATGGTGTGATGCATCGGAATTCTTTCCTGGACAGCCCACGGCTGTTGGGGGCAGATTATGCCCTTCGCAGCAATCCAAATTGTTTCTTTGCAGGACAGATGACGGGCGTCGAAGGCTATATGGAATCCGCAGCCAGCGGCATTTTAGCTGGTCAGAACTTAGCACGCCGGATGCAGGGCAAAGTTCCGCTGATTTTGCCGAGAGAAACGATGATGGGAGCATTGGCTGCCTATATCAGTGATGAAACGGTTGCACAGTTCCAGCCGATGGGCTGCAATATGGGCATTCTGCCAGAACTGCCGGAACGCATTCGAGATAAGAGAGAAAAATATCAGGCATATGCGGATCGGGCATTGGCAGCATTGGATGCCTATTTGCAGCAGACTGCGGAGAACATAACCGAGGGGGAAGGGCAATGAATATTTTAATCGATGCATTCGGTGGCGATCATGCACCGCTGGAGGTCATTCAGGGTGCTGTTCGTGCTGTGCAGGAACTGGGTGTGACCGTCACATTGGTTGGAGCAGAAAACCAGATTCGTCAGTGTGCAGAAGAACATCATCTCTCACTGGACGGACTGCAAATTCTGCACGCTCCGGCAGTGTTCGACATTCATGAAGAGCCGAGCACCCTGCTGAAACAGCATGCAGATAGTTCGATGGCAGTTGGAATGCAGGCACTGCATGACGGAAATGGAGATGCCTTTGTTTCTGCCGGCAGCACCGGTGCTTTGCTGATGGGTGCAACGTTTCTGGTCAAGCGGATTCGGGGCGTAAAACGAGCAGCATTAGCACCGATTCTTCCGACAGCAACAACGCCATTTATGTTATTGGATGCCGGAGCAAACAACGACTGCCGTCCGGAAATGCTGGTGCAGTTTGCCGTGATGGGCAGTGCTTATATGGAACGGGTCATGGGCATTCCACAGCCAAAGGTGAAATTGTTGAATGTTGGAGCGGAGGAAACCAAGGGCAGAGAGTTGGATTTAGAGGCATACCGCCTCTTAGAACAAGCCCCGGTGCATTTTTGTGGAAACGTAGAGGCACGGGAACTGCCGTTCGGGGTTGCAGATGTGGTTGTTGCAGATGGATTCACCGGAAACATCGCCTTGAAATTATATGAAGGCATGGGAAAATTCATGGGCAGCCAGCTGAAAGAGAATATTTTTGCCGGAGCAAACGGAAAATTGTCCGCACTTTTGGTGTTGCCGAAAATCAAAGCCCTGACCAAAAAGATGGACTATAAAGCCGTAGGCGGTGCAATGATGCTGGGCGTTCAGAAACCCGTTGTCAAGGCTCACGGCAGTTCCGATGCAACTGCATTTTTCAATGCGATTCGGCAGGCGAGAGATTGCGTTGTCGGCGATATGATTGCAGTAATGACAAAATTCATGCAGCAGGAACAAGTAAAAAAAGCGTAACAAGCGTTTTGGATCTTATATGATTACAGAAAGGATTGGGCAGATATGGAACAGGTGCATTTTGAGCAGTTTGAAACAGAAATTCGCTATCATTTTAAGAATCGTCATTTCTTAGTTGAGGCACTGTCACACTCCTCTTATGCCAATGAGAAGAAAAAGTGCCGCTGCAGCAACGAACGGCTGGAATTTTTGGGGGACAGCGTGCTTTCCATCGTCGTATCCTCTTATTTATTCCACCAGTTTCCGGAACTGCCGGAGGGCGAATTGACAAAACTGCGGGCATCTCTGGTTTGTGAAAAGGCGTTGCACGTCTTTGCACAGGAAATCCACTTGGGGGATTACTTGCTGTTGGGAAAGGGCGAAGAACATACTGGCGGCAGAATGCGTTCCTCGATTTTGGCAGATGCCTTTGAAGCAGTCATTGCAGCCATTTATCTGGATGGCGGCATGGAAGCCGCAGAACGGCATATTATGCGGTTTATTCCGAAGAATCTGGAACAGCGGGAATCGCTGGGATTCCGGGATTATAAGACGGCATTGCAGGAAGTCATTCAGAAGAATCCGGAAGAAAAAGTGGAATATGTTTTGGTGTCGGAGAGCGGCCCAGACCATGCAAAGGCATTTCAGGTGGAAGTCTGCTTAAATTCCAACGTGATTGGTGTTGGAACAGGCAGAAGCAAAAAGGCAGCCGAACAGATGGCAGCCAAAGAAGCCCTGCGGCTGATGGGCTATGAAAAATAAGGGCAACATTGCCATATTTGTTCCGCATGCAGGCTGTCCGCATCAGTGCAGTTTCTGCGACCAGCGGAAAATCAGTGCCGCACAGCAGATTCCAACCTTGGAACAGGTGCAGGAAATTTGCCGGCAGGCAATTGCACATCCACGCCGACCAAAACAATTGGAGATTGCCTTTTTTGGCGGCAGTTTTACAGCCATTCCGGAAAAAGAACAAAATGCTCTGTTGGAAGCCGTACAGCCATTTTTAGTGGCAGAGGGCGTGACAGGGATTCGGATTTCCACCCGTCCCGACTGCATTACACCGGAGATTTTGCAGCGATTGCAGCAGTTTCATGTGACTGCTATTGAACTGGGAGCACAGAGCATGCAGGATGCGGTCTTGCAAAAAAATCATCGGGGTCACACCGCACAAGATGTGCGGAATGCTGCAAAGTGGATTACAGCTGCGGGTTTTTCGCTGGGGCTGCAAATGATGATCGGCTTGGACGGCAGTACGCCGGAGCAGGAACGGGAAACTTTGCAGGAGTTGCTTGCCCTGCATCCGGACACCCTGCGGATTTATCCTCTGGTTGTGCTGAAAGGAACGGAATTAGCGGAACGGGTGCAGAATGGCAGCTTTGTCCTGTATGACTGGGAAACCGTTCTGGAACTCTGTGCCGATGCCCTCTGTGCGTGTCGGCAGCAGGGTGTGCGAGTCATTCGCTGCGGACTGCATGCAGAAGATACGGTGCAGTCAGAAGCCGTTGCTGGATTCTATCATCCGGCATTTCGGGAATTGGTGGAATCTCGGCTATGTTTACGGGTTCTCAAGCAGTGGATGCAGCAACATCCGCAGGAAATCATGGCAGAAGTACAGGTTGCTCCCGGCTGGAGCAGTCGGGTTGTCGGACATCACGCCTGCAATCGGGCAGCCTGTCGGGAAGCTGGGGTTTCGCTGCGAATCATAGAAACAGCAGCCATTCCAGCAGGAATGCTGCAAATCGGAAAGGACGGATACGATGTTTTTCAAATCGCTGGAACTGCAAGGATTTAAGTCCTTTCCGGATCGGGTGAAACTGGAATTTGAACAGGGCTTGACCGCCGTGGTTGGGCCAAACGGCAGCGGAAAAAGCAATATCGGCGATGCGATTCGCTGGGTATTGGGGGAACAGTCCACGAAGCTGCTGCGTGGAAATCGCATGGAAGATGTTATTTTCTCCGGAACAAAACGCCGGAAACCGTCCGGATTTGCTGCCGTTACCATTCAGCTGGATAACCAAACCGGTCTGTTTGGGGAATCCTACGGGGAAACGATTGCCATTACCCGAAAGCTTTACCGCAGCGGAGAAAGTGTCTATCAGATTAACGGGAAAGCCGTTCGGCTGAAAGACGTGCAGGAACTACTGATGGATACTGGTATGGGGCGAGATGGCTATGCGATTATCGGACAGGGACGCATTGCGGAAATTGTCAGTGCTCGCAGCACCGACCGCCGAGAGTTGTTTGAAGAGGCAACGGGTGTTTCTAAGTTTCGCTATAAACGGGAAGAAGCTGAGCGAAATTTACAGGCTGCACAGGAGAATTTAGTGCGGTTGCAGGATATTGCAGCGACTTTAGAGGGCAGAGTCGAACCGCTCCGCCAGCAGGCAGAAGTTGCCAAGCAGTTTTTGAAGCTGTCAGAACAGCAGAAAAAATTAGAACTTTCGCTCTGGATGCAGCAGCTGACTGGTTTAGATCAAGAAAAAGCTGCCCTGCGAGATACGCTCTTACAGGCACGAGGGAATGAACAGAATGCTGCATTGGACTTGAAGCAGGCGGATGCGTTGCTGCAAGAACAGTATCGGGAAATGCAGCAGACAACGGTTCGGATTCAGAATCTACGGGAATCGGTACAGCAGGCAGAAGAAACCGCTGCTCAGACACAGGCAGACCTTGCGGTCTGTGCGAATGAACAGCAGCACAACGAACAGCGGCTGATACAGGTTGCACAGCAGCAAAAAGATGCTGCTGCAGCGGAACAAACTGCTACAGAACAGCTGCAAACGCAGCAGGCAGCCATACAGACCTTGCAAGAGCAAAAAGCCACCGCCGTCAAAGCCTGTCAGGAACAGGAGCAGTTACAGAAAGAACTTGCCAAGCAGCTGGCAGCTGCAGCCGCAGCCGTGAAAGAAGCAGAAACCAAGCTGCGTACCAGCTATGGCAATCAGAACCATTCCTTTGCAAGGGCAGAATCCCTTGCCGCACAAATCGAAACGATACAGGCACAGACGGTTTCGCAGACTGCACAGGCAGCTGCTTTGCAGCAGCAATTGCAGGCAGCCGCTGAAACGGAACAGCAGACAATAGACGCTGTTTCGGCAGCAGTCGAAGCGGAAACAGCGGTGCGTGTGGCGTTAGAGGCGGCACAGCAGCAACACAAAACCCTTGCAGCCCATCTGGAACAGCAGCAAATACAGAATGCTCAGCGGCAGATGCAGTTGCAGACTGCTCAGCAGCGGTTGCAGTTGTTGCAGGAGATGGAACACAACATGGAAGGCTATGCAGGCAGTGTCAAGGCAGTTTTGCAGGCAGAGCACGGCAAGCCACATGGTGTATATGGAACGGTTTCGCAGCTGTTGACGACGGAATCCCGTTACAGTCTGGCAATTGAAATAGCTCTGGGCGGAGCGATGCAAAATATTGTTGTTGCAGATGAAACCGCAGCCAAGGACTGGATTCGCTACTTGAAAGCAAAACGTGCTGGACGGGCAACCTTCTTGCCATTGACTGCGATCAAGGGGCAGACGTTCAAAGAATCTGCCGTTTTGCAGGAAAAAGCAGTCATCGGGCTGGCGTGCGATCTGGTGCAGTATGATGCGAAGTTTCAGAATATCGTGTCCTCTTTGCTGGGACGGATCGTCATTGCAGAAAATTTGGACGATGCCACCCGACTGGCACAGCGGTACGGCTACCGCTTCCGCATCGTCACGCTGGATGGACAGGTAATTAACGCCGGCGGTTCGTTTACAGGTGGTTCTTCTCAGAAAAAAGGCGGAATCCTGACCCGAAAGAATGAACAGCTTGCCTTACAGCAGACCATTCAGCAGTTACAGGAACAGGTGCAGGCAGATGCGGAGCAGTTCCGCCAGCAGAAAGCTGCTGTGCAAAAGCAACTGGAACAGGTACAAACATTGCAGAATCAGCTGCACCACGAACATGCAGAACAGTTATTGGCGGCTGCCCGTGCGGAAACTGCAAAGAAACAATCGCAGCAATTGCAACAACAGCTTTCAGAACGGCAGCAGCAGCGAAAGCAGCTATTAGAACAAGTGGCAGCGTTAAAGGAGCAGCACGCAATTGCAAAGGCAGAATGGGAGCGAGTGCAGGCAGATTTGACCGCCTTACAAGCACAGCAGCAGGAAGCCAAACAGCAGCAGGAAACCTTGTCGGCGGAACAAGCAGCCGTTCGGGAACAGCTGACCATCCGTCAGATTGCAGCAGCAAAGCTGGAGCAGGCATATTTGAGTCAACAGCAGCAGATTGCAGAACAACAGGAGCGGTTGCAGCAATGCAGACAGCAGAAACAGCAGCTGACAGAAGCAGAAACAGCTTGTCGGAAACAAGCGGTTCAATTGCAGCAGCAGGAACAGGAACTGCAAACCAAGCTGACGACCTGTCGGGAACAGATGACCCAACACCGTAAGACCATTGAACAGCTGCAACGGATTCACACAGAACAGGAACAGCGGATTCGTCAGCAGCAAGAGGGCATTCGGGAGTTGAGTGCTGCACGGGAACGGGCAGCGGCAGAAGTTGCCCAGCTGGAAACAAAACAACATACACTGGAACAGCAGCGTGACCGGATTGTGCAGCAGATGCGAGAACAATATGATGTGACGTTATCGGAAGCCAATCAGCTGGCAGAGCCGATTTCCAATGAATTGCTTGCCAAGCAGCAACTGGAAACGTTCCGCCGACAGATTCGGGCATTGGGACATGTCAATGTGTCTGCGATTGAAGAGTATCAGGAAGTTTCCAAGCAGTGGGAATTTTTGTCCGCACAGTTGCAGGATGCCACGCAGGCAAAACAGGAACTGGAAACGTTGATCGTACAGCTGACCGCAGAAATGCAGCGAATCTTTGCAGAACGATTTGCCGGTATCAATCAGGCATTTCAGGAGATTTTCCGAGAACTATTTGACGGTGGCGAAGCATCGCTATCCTTGTCTGACCCAGACGATGTATTGCATTCCGGTATTGAAATTCAGGTTGCACCGCCCGGAAAAGTGATTAAAAATCTGATTGCTCTTTCCGGTGGGGAACAATCATTCGTTGCCATTGCGATTTATTTCGCTATTTTGCGGCAACGTCCAACGCCGTTCTGTATTATGGATGAAATTGATGCGGCACTGGACGAGGGCAATGTACGGCGATATGTGCAGTATTTGCAGCGGTTTCGGGATACGACGCAGTTTATTTTGATTACCCATCGGCGGATGGCAATGGAAGCGGCAGATGCACTATATGGTGTGACGATGCAGGAAGACGGCATTTCTCGTTTGCTGCATATGGAACAGGTACAAGAAGCGGAAGCATAAAAACCAGAAGAAAGGGTGTTGAACATGGGCTTTTTTGGAAGAAAGAAGGACAAAGAAAAAGAGAAAGAAAAGAAAGGCGGTCTGTTCGGCTGGATGAAGCGGAAGCAGGCAGACGAGCCGGAACGAGAAGAACAGATTGTGGAACCAGAACTGGAAACAGATACCGATGACGTTGCAGCCCAGATGCTGGCAGAGCGGGAGGCAGCCCGTCAGGCAGAAACAGAACAGTGGCGAGAAGAAGCAGAAGCGGAAATTGCAGCCGACCAAGCAGAAGCAGCTGCACTTGCTGCAAAGGCAGCACAGGACGAGTTGCTGACAGAAGCGGAAGATTCCGAAGCCGATGCGGAGGACGAAGACGACGAAGAGCCGATTGCTGTAACATTCCAGCCGGAAGAAGCTGAGTCAGAAGCAGAAGAAGCCGAACCGGAAGCAGTTGCAGAGTCGGAAACCGTAGAATCTGAACTGGAAGAAGTTGCAGAACCGGAAACCGTGGAAACCGAACCGGAAGAAATTGCAGAGCCGGAAACCGTGGAAACTGAACCGGAAGCAGTTGCAGAGCCGGAAACCGTGGAAACCGAACTGGAAGAAGTTGCAGAGCCGGAAACCGTGGAAACCGAACCGGAAGAAATTGCAGAACCGGAAACCGTAGGACCTGAGCCGGAAGAAGTTGCAGAACCGGAAACCGTAGGACCTGAGTCGGAAGCAGTTGCAGAGCCGGAAACCGTAGAACCTGAGCCGGAAGAAGTTGCAGAGCCGGAAACCGTAGAAACCGAAGCGGAAGAACCCCAAGAACCAGAAAAGAAGAAGAAAAAGGGATTCTTTGAAAAGATTCGGGATGGTCTGCGGAAAACCAAGGATTCTGTCATTGCAAAAATGCAGTTGGTTTTGAATGCCTTTACCAAGATTGATGAAGACTTATTCGACCAGCTGGAAGAAACCATGATTATGGGCGATATGGGGGCAGAAACTTCCATTGAAATCTGTGACCAGCTCCGCAAGCGAGTAAAAGAACGTGGCATCACCGATCCGAAACAGATTATGGGATTGATTCAGGAAATCATCGGCGAGATGCTGGGCGAAGACCAGACCTTACAGTTACAGACCAAGCCGTCTGTAATTATGGTGATTGGTGTCAATGGTGCGGGGAAAACAACCACCATTGGTAAGCTGTGCCATCAGCTGAAAGAGGACGGCAAGAAAGTTATCGTTGCCGCAGCCGATACCTTCCGGGCTGCTGCCATCGACCAGCTGGAAGTCTGGACAGACCGGGCAGGCGTTGAACTGGTGAAACATGCAGAGGGTTCTGACCCGGCAGCAGTTGTCTATGATGCCATCGAAGCAGCAAAGGCAAGAAATTGTGATGTTTTGATTTGTGACACTGCTGGACGGCTGCACAATAAGAAAAATCTGATGCAGGAACTTGCAAAAATCAACCGTATCATTGAAAACAAAGCAGCTGGCTGTGATAAGGAAATCCTGTTGGTGCTGGATGCAACCACCGGACAGAATGCCGTCAATCAGGCACGGTTGTTCAAAGAAGTTGCAGACATTACCGGAATCGTTCTGACGAAACTGGACGGCACTGCCAAGGGTGGTATCATTGTTTCCATCAAGAATGAACTGGAAATTCCAGTCAAGTTAATTGGAGTCGGCGAAAAGATAGATGACTTGCAGCCATTCCATGCGAGAGATTTTGTCAACGCCCTGTTTGAAACGGAGGAACGAAAGTAATGCAGAAAGAAACTTTGATTCTTGCATCCAACAACGCTGGAAAACTGCGGGAGATGCGGGAAATTTTAGAGCCATTCGGGCTGGAAGTCCGTTCACAGAAAGAAGCTGGTTTTACCGCAGAAGTTGCGGAAACAGGCACAACCTTTCAGGAAAATGCCATCATAAAGGCAAAGGCTGTGCAGGAAGCCTTGCACTGTGCCGTGCTGGCAGATGACAGCGGATTGATGATTGATGCACTGGATGGTGCACCGGGTGTTTATTCCCATCGCTTTGCCGGAGAGCAGGCAACCGATGAAGATCGCTGCAATCTCGTATTGGAGAAGTTGCAGGGTGTTCCGGATGAACAGCGAACCGCTCGGTTTGTCTGTGCGATTTGCTACCTTACCGCAGACGGCGAACAGCATTGTTTTGCAGGCGTTTGCGAGGGCATCATTGGAACAGAGCCGAAGGGCGAAAATGGGTTCGGTTATGACCCGGTATTTGTCGTTGGGAACAAGACAATGGCAGAGATGACAGAAGCAGAAAAGAATGCAATTAGCCATCGTGGAAAAGCGTTGGCAGCCTTACAGGCATATTTGAAAGGAGAATAAATTTTATGTTGACGAGTAAACAGCGTGCAACCCTGCGGGGAATTGCCAGCAGCTATGAAACCATCTTGCAGGTGGGAAAGAACGGCATCGGGGAAACTTTGATTCAGCAGGTTTCCGATGCTCTGCGGAAACGGGAACTGATTAAACTGCACGTTCTGGAAAATTCAGAACTGAGTGCCAGAGAAGCAGCCGAACAGCTGGCAGAAGCAACAGAATCCGAAGTGGTACAGGTGATTGGCAGCCGCTTTGTGCTCTATAAGCGGAATCCAAAAAAGCCGATCATTGATTTGAAGTAATGCGGCGGATTGGAATCTTTGGCGGCAGTTTTAACCCGATTCACAATGGACACTTGCACCTTGCTAAGACTGCAATGGAACAGTTTTCGCTCGACCATGTGTTATTCATGCCGACTTATATTTCTCCATTTAAGCAGAATGCAGCGGATGTTGCGGATGGCGTGCACCGACTGGCAATGTGCCGGCTGGCAATTGCTCCATATCCCTGTTTTTCTGTGAGCGATTATGAATTGCAGCAGAAAACCGTCAGCTATACGATTCACACGATTTCCGCTTTGCGGCAGGAATGGACAGATGTGGAACTGGTTTTGCTGATGGGGAGTGATATGCTGCTGCAATTTCAAAACTGGTATCACTGGCAGGAATTGTTGACCATGACAGAACTGGGTGTGATTGCACGGGAAACAGATGACCGAGTAGTACTGGAACAGGCAGCACAGGAACTTTCGGCATATGGTACGATTCAGCTTTGCTGTGACCGGGTTCTTCCGATATCGTCTACAAAAATTCGGGAAATGCTGAAAAAAAATCAGGATTGTACTTGCTATTTACCGGAAAACGTAGTAAAATATATTGTATTCCATCAGTTGTATCAGCGGACGGAAGAGAAAGAAAACGGCAAAAGAAAGCAAGGGAATTTCGATGGCAAAAGAATCTGTGATTGAAAAGATGAAACATAAAATGCAGCCACCGCCGCCGAAAGAAGTTTCGATTTCAGAGGCGACCGAATCCATGCGGAAAGTGCTGGAAAAACAGGTCAGTGAAGAAACGATGCGGAAAGAGCGGTATGAACACTCTGTGCGGGTTGCAGCAGAATGCAAGCGGCTGGCACAAATTTACCATGTCAATGAAGATTTGGCAGAGTTTGCCGGCATGGTGCACGACATCTGCAAGGACATGAAAGCGGACGACCAGAAAGCATTGATGGAAGCTGGAAAGGACGATCTGGACATCACGGAAGAGGAATGGAATACCAAAAAGCTTTGGCATGGCATTGCCGGTGCACAGCTGATGCGGCAGAAATACTGCATGAACAATCAGCATGTATTAGATGCCATCCGGTATCATACGGTTGCAAGAAAAGGCATGACGCCATTGGAGCAGATTGTCTATCTGGCAGATATGACAGAAGCAGGACGGAACTTTATTGATGTTCATACATTGCGGGCAGCCGTCAATCAAAATTTAAATCTCGGCATGTATTACGCTCTGAAAATTTCGATTGCAAACGTATTGGATAAGGGCGGCTTGCTGCCTCGCCATACGATTGAAGCTTACAATCAGTATGTGCAGATTGTGGCAGGAATGAAGGATTGAGCAGGAAGAGAAAGGGGTTTCCAGAGATGGCGAAAAAACGGCAGACGAAGAAAAGCCGGAAAAATACCAAGAAGAAAGATTTGTTTGTCATGATCGGTTCGATTGCCATGACCGTTGTGTTAGTGGTAACGATGATTTTAAATGCACCGATTATTGATTACCGGACAATTACGAATGGAACGATGAGTACCCGGCAGATTTCGATTATGAAGTATTTTAAGGTCTGGCAGCCGTTGGTACAGAAAGAAGGAACACTCCAGAAGCCGGTCAATACGGATGCTTCTGCTTTGAATTTGAAAGAAGATACAGATGATGCGAACCCGAAAGATGACGGGCTGGATTTGGATCAGATTGTCGAGGGGCAATATACCGTGCTCTTTATGGGAATGGATGAGAGCGGAAAACTGGCGGATGTCAACTGGATTTTTCAGTTTGATATTTTTGCAGGAACGATGAATGTCCTGCAAATTCCGAGAGATTGCTATATGCCAGCGTATGCGAACACCTCCACCAATAAGTTCAACAGCATCTATGGAACAGGGCAGGATGAAACGGTCACACCGATTCAGCGTGCAGTGAATGCTATTCAGGAGAATTTCGGCTTGGTGATTGACTGTTATGTCAAGCTGAGCTGTACGGATATTGCAAACATTGTGGATTCCATCGGCGGTATTCCGATTGACCTGCCGGAAGAAATCATGTATGAAGCAGATAAAGTTCTGAAACCCGGAAAGCAGACGCTGAACGGACAGCAGGCAGAATGGTTTGTTCGATTCCGTCGGGAATACGATGAGGGCGATATTGGACGTGTAAAGGCACAGCGAATTTTCTTGGCAGCAGCCATGCAGAAATTGTTGGATATGAGCCAGACGGAATTGATGTCGGCGATGCAGAAAATCTATAAAAATGAATGGATTGCAACGGATTTATCGCTGGAACAAATCAGCATGCTGGCAGATTTTGCCGCAAAGCGATTGACCATGGACGGCGTAAATGTTTATATGGTTCCGGGCGAGGGCATCATGTACGAGGGGCAGGCAGTTTATTCGATTCATAAGACCGAAGCGATTGACCTCATCAACGAACATTTCCGCCCGTATCAGAACGAAATGTATTATGATGAGAGTACCATTGTGGAACTGGTTGATGAGAGCAATTATATTGACACATACTCAGATACTGAGGAAAACTTGAATGACATCCACAAGGGCGATACCGAGGACGGAAAACAGAATATTTACAGCAACGGAAACTAAAGAAAACCACCATCAACACGAAAGGATTATCATTTCATGGAGCAGAAAGCAGTATTAGAAGCAATTGTAAAAGCATTGGACAGCAAGCGTGCCGAAGATATTCAGGTCATCGGCGTGAAGAATCTGACAATTTTGGGCGATTACTTTGTCATTGCCAACGGTACGAGTACCACGCACACCAAAACGCTGGCAGACGAAGTAGAATACCAGATGACAAAGCTGGGCATCGAACCGCTGCACCGAGAGGGCAGAGGAAACGGCTCAAACTGGATTGTATTGGATTATAATGATATTATTATCCATGTGTTCTATAAGGAAACCAGAGCATTCTACCAGCTGGAACGGCTTTGGGCAGACGGCGAAAAGATGGATGTAACTGCTTGGTTAAAGGAAGACTAATGCAGTAAAAAAGGAGGCATTTTCTATGGAAAACGGAAAGAAAATGATTACAGTTGTTGGAGCATACATGATTTTAAAGGGCATTTTGAATCTGATTTTGGGATTCAGTGCCAGCAATGTGGTTTCCCTGCTGTTTGCAGCAGTTTTGATTTTCGCAATGCTGAAACGGATTCCATACAGCCAGTATGTAACAGCCATTTTTCTGGCACTGATTTTCTTGGTCAACTTGCCGGCGAACCTGTCGAATTTAGGCTCGAACTGGATTTATCTGGTGGAAGGCTTGCTGGATGTCGGTGCAGCTGCCATTTTGGCATTCCATAAAGATGTAAAAGATTATTTTGCAGGTTAATGCAAACCAATCTCATGAAAAAACAAGAAAGAGGATGAAGCAACTATGAGCAAATATGACTTTACTGCCATTGAAGCAAAGTGGCAGCGGTATTGGGCGGAGCATGACACGTTCCACGCAGAGGATGATTATACAAAACCGAAGTTCTATGCACTGGTCGAATTCCCGTACCCATCCGGTCAGGGTCTGCACATCGGACACCCAAGACCGTATACCGCAATGGATGTCGTTTCCAGAAAGCGGAGAATGGAAGGCTATAATGTTCTGTTCCCGATGGGTTGGGATGCATTCGGTCTGCCAACTGAAAACTATGCCATCAAGCATAAGATTCATCCGGCAATCGTAACCGCAAACAATGTAGCAAGATTTAAGTCGCAGTTGCAGGCACTGGGTATGTCCTTTGACTGGGATCGGGAAATCAACACCACCGACCCGAATTATTTCCATTGGACACAGTGGATTTTCTTGCAGATGTTCAAGAAAGGTCTGGCATACAAGAAGGAAACGGCGGTCAACTGGTGTACTTCCTGTAAAGTCGTTCTGGCAAATGAAGAAGTTGTTGGCGGTGTTTGCGAACGCTGCGGCGGCGAAGTTGTACAGAAAGTAAAATCTCAGTGGATGCTGAAGATTACAGAATATGCACAGCGGTTGCTGGATGATTTGGATGAAGTGGATTATCTGGAAAAGATTAAGACCGCACAGCGGAACTGGATTGGTCGTTCTACCGGTGCAGAAGTAGACTTCCAGACCACTGCTGGCGATACACTGAAAATCTATACCACTCGTCCGGATACCCTGTTTGGTGCAACTTACATGGTTATTTCTCCGGAACATCCGCTGATTGAAAAGTGGGCAGACAAGCTGGAAAACATGGATGAAATCCGTGCATATCAGGAAAAGGCAGCTAGAAAGTCTGACTTTGAACGAACAGAAATGGCAAAGGAAAAGACAGGTGTTTGCCTGAAGGGTGTTCGTGGCATCAATCCGGTCAATGACAAGGAAATCCCGATTTTCGTTTCGGACTACGTTCTGATGAGCTACGGAACAGGTGCGATCATGGCAGTTCCGGCACACGATACCCGTGACTATGAATTTGCAAAGGTGTTCGACCTGCCGATTATCGAAGTAGTCAAGGGCGGCGATGTCACCAAGGAAGCGTTCACCGATTGTGCAACAGGTACGATGGTCAACAGCGGTTTCCTCGATGGCATGTCTGTAGAAGATGCAAAGGTAAAAATCAAGGGCTGGCTGGAAGCAACTGGCAAGGGCAAGTCCAAGGTCAACTATAAGCTGCGGGACTGGGTATTCTCTCGGCAGCGGTATTGGGGCGAACCGATTCCGGTTGTTTACTGTGACAAGTGCGGCTGGGTTGGATTGCCGGAAAGCGAACTGCCGCTGACATTGCCGGATGTAGAAAGTTATATGCCGACAGATACCGGTGAAAGCCCGCTGTCCACACTGGAAAGCTTTATCAATACCACTTGCCCGAAGTGCGGTGGCCCTGCAAAGCGGGAAACCGACACCATGCCGCAGTGGGCAGGTTCGAGCTGGTACTATCTGCGTTACTGCGACCCGAAGAACCCGAACGGCATTGCCTCCAAGGAAGCACTGAATTACTGGATGCCGGTTGACTGGTACAATGGCGGTATGGAACACACCACTTTGCACCTGCTGTATTCTCGGTTCTGGCATAAGTTCTTGTATGATATTGGCGTTGTCAATACTAAAGAACCGTACAAGCGGAGAACCTCTCACGGTATGATTTTGGGCGAAGATCCAGACCATCCGGGCAAGTTCACAAAGATGTCCAAGTCCAAGGGCAATGTCATCAATCCGGACGATGTCATCAAGGAATACGGTGCAGATACGCTGCGTCTGTATGAAATGTTTGTCGGTGACTTTGAAAAGGCTGCACCGTGGAGTACCTCCAGTATTCGTGGATGCAAGCGGTTCTTAGACCGTATCTGGGCATTGCAGGATAACCTGATTGACGGCGATACCTATCGGGAATCGTTGGTACGGAAGATGCACCAGACCATTCAGAAGGTTTCCAACGACATTGAAACCCTGAAGTTCAATACTGCCATTGCTGCTATGATGGAACTGTTGAATGAAATCACTGCAACTGGTTCGATCAATAAGGCAGAATTTCGGACACTGTTGATTCTGTTGAACCCGTTCGCTCCGCATATCACCGAAGAACTGTATGAAACTTACTGTGGTGGAATCCTGCACGAACAGAGCTGGCCGACGTATGACGAAGCACTCTGCAAGGAAGACACTATTGAAATCGTTGTACAGATTAATGGTAAGGTACGCTGCAAGATGAATATTGCAGTGGGTGCAGAAAAGGATGCTGTTCTGGAACAGGCTCTGGCAGAACCGAAGATTGCAGAAGCTGTTGCTGGAAAGCAACTGGTGAAGCAGATATATGTACCAAATAAACTGGTTAATTTTGTTGCAAAATAACCAAAATTAAAAAAACTTCCGATAAGGCTTGACAAACCATTTTCTGTGTGTTATAATAAAACATATTTGAAATGCCGAACAGAAAACTGCGGATTTTTCGTGTGTTTCTGGATGGCTGCCATGCCGGAAACGGTGTGATAAAAACCAAGTTGATTGCTAAGGACAGATTGATGTAGTATCCCGAAGTTCCGATGTCGGGACCATCGGTGGTATAGGTCAGAAGCAGGGGAAACTTTGCGGATGATCAGCCTCTGCCGTGGCGGCAAAGGGAGGGAAATGTAAGTGGCAGAAGTTCGTGTTGGCAAAAATGAATCTCTGGATACCGCACTGAAGCGGTTTAAGAGATCTTGTGCTAAGGACGGCGTAATTGCTGAGGTTCGGAAAAGAGAACATTACGAAAAGCCTTCAGTAAAGCGTAAGAAGAAGTCTGAAGCTGCTCGTAAGCGGAAATATTAATTTTTGACGCAAACAGCACAGCGGACACACTTGAAAAAGTGTGTCCGTTTTTTTGTAAAACAAAACCGATTCGACTGCTTTTGACACGTTCAGAAACAGAGATGCGGTATGATAAAAACAAAACAATGAGAAAGGGGCGAAGCGATTGATGTTTCGGATAACAGCAGCACTACGTTCCGTGTGCGATATTACCCCAACGATGTTGCAGCATTTCGGAATTCGAGGATTGCTGCTGGATTTGGATAATACCCTGACCACCCACGACAACCCCCGTCCGGCGGAGGGCGTGCTGGATTGGATTGCGGTCATGAAAGAAAATGGCATTGCAATGTGTATTGTATCCAACAACCATCCGCCCAGAGTCAAACCGTTTGCAGATTTATTGGGGTTGCCTTTTGTCTGCGAAGGAAAGAAACCGCTTTCAAAGGGGTTTCGGGAGGCGAGAGCCGTTATGGGACTCCCTTGGAAAGAACTGGCGGTTGTTGGCGACCAGATTTTTACGGATGTGCTGGGGGCGAACCTCAAACGGTTGAAATGTATTTTCGTCTTTCCGATTGCACACGAGCAAACTCGGTTTTTCCGGTTTAAACGGCGAATGGAAGTACCATTCCTTCCCCGTGAAATTTATCAAGAAGAGAAAGGAACACAATCATGAAAAATGTACTGGTTATCCATGGGCCAAACCTGAATTTGCTGGGAGAACGTGATCCGGCTTTTTATGGAAATGTGACATTCGACAAGCTGAATGAGATGATTTTAGAGCGGGCAGAAGCACTCGGTCTGCACTGCGAAATTTTCCAGTCGAACCACGAAGGTGCAATTATTGACAAGCTGCAAGCGGCAAGAAAGACGATGGATGGCGTAGTCATCAATGCCGGAGCATATACACATTATAGCTATGCCATTCATGATGCGATTGCAGATATGCAACTGCCGTGTGTCGAAGTACACATTAGCAATATTCAGGCAAGAGATGCATTTCGGTCGAAGTCGGTCATTGCACCGGTCTGCACCGGAACGATTGCCGGCTTTGGCATTAACAGCTATTTTCTGGCATTGCAGGCATTGGCAATGCTTTAATCATTCTGATGAAATTGCTTAGAAAGGGGCTTTTGAGAATGACTCGGATAGAACAATTGATGCAGCGGCTGCCAGAGGGCATTGACTGTGCGTGGATTTCCGCAGATGTCAACCGCCGATATTTTACCGGAATGGCATCTTCTGCCGGGAATGTGATTTGCTTTCGGGATGGAGCATACTTGCTGATTGACTTTCGGTATATTGAAAAAGCAAGAGCGTGTGTCAAAGATTGTCAGGTAATAGAACTGGAAAATCTGTCGGTACAGGTGGAAAACCTGTTGCAGCAGCACCACGCAACGACCATTGCAGTGGAATCCGCAGAAATGACCTTGCAGCAGTTTTCCAACCTGCAAAAGCGATTTTCTCATAGCTATACTTGGAATACCAGCAATGTGCTGAGCGATGCGATTCAAGCATGCCGGATGGTAAAAACGCCGGAGGAAATCGAACAGATTCAGGCAGCCCAGCGAATTGCAGAAGCTGCCTTGCAGAATGTAATAGACTGGCTGCATGTAGGCGTAACAGAACGGGAAATTCAGAGAAAATTAGATTTCACGATGTTGGAATTGGGAGCAGAAGCAATGTCGTTCCCGACCATTGCTCTGACGGGTGCAAGAACTTCCATGCCGCATGGTGTGCCATCGGATGCAGCCGTACAGGCAGGGGACTTTGTGCTGATGGATTTTGGTGCAATGGTGAACGGCTATCACAGTGATATGACCCGAACGGTCTGCGTTGGAGAGCCTACCGAAAAGATGAAGAGCGTCTATGAAGTTGTTCGGCAGGCACAGGCAGCTGCCCTGCAAGCGGCTCGTGCTGGTATCACCGGAAAAGTATTGGATGCGATTGCGAGAGATATTATTACAGCGGCTGGCTATGGCAAGCAGTTCGGGCATTCGCTGGGGCATGGCGTTGGAATGGACATCCACGAATATCCAAACGCTGCACCGTCTTCTCATGTATCATTAGAACCGGGAAACGTGGTTACTGTAGAGCCGGGCATTTACCTGCCGGGAGAATTTGGTGTGCGGATTGAAGATTTCGTTGTCATCACAGAAACGGGCTGCCGGAATTTGACCGCAGTCACACCGGATTTGATTTGTATTCCGGCAAAATAAGCAAGTATTTCCTTTTTGTTAGCTTGCTGGCGAGTGCAGCTGGTAAAGAAATTGGCAGGGAAACCTTGTGAAATAATTGCTTTGCAGGTGGAAACAAGTCTTGACAGATTGCATGGTTCTGTGCTATCATAAAGCTATCTTCTATGGATTGTGATAGATAGAAGAACATTTTGAAACCATGCAATATTCAGAAAGGATGAAGTGATACCATGAATCCATCTTATAAACGTCGTTTGCGCGGCATTTTGGCAGCCGCTTGCATGCTGACAGCAGCAACTGTTCCGGCAGTTTCACCGGTTTTCTCACAGGTTTCCTTGTCTGTAGCAGCAGCAGAGGAAACGGATTTTTATAAGGGCTTGAAATATTTGAAATACAGCGATTATGCAGAAGTCATTGACTGCGACCAGACCCGTACGACCATTAAAATTCCGTCTTCCATTGGTGGTTTGCCAGTGCGAGTGATTGCAGAGCGTGCTTTTTATGGTTGCAAGAGTCTGGAAACGGTAACGGGTGGCGGAAATGTGCAGGTAATTGCCCCAAACGCCTTTTCTTCCTGTACCGCTCTAACCAGCATTGGAGCGATGGATTCTTTGCAGTCTATCGGAAGTTCTGCCTTTTCGGATTGTGTTTCCCTGAGCAATATCCCATCTTCGCAATCTCTAAAGAGTATCGGCGACCTTGCCTTTTTCAACTGTGTATCGTTGCAGAGCGTTGCCATTCCAGCAACCCTGACAACACTGGGAGAAAATGTATTTGGAGATTGCACCAGCTTGCAGACGTTTGCGGTTGAAAATGGAAACACATCATTTTCTGTTGAAAATGATGTGTTGATGAATGCCGAAAAGACAACGCTGTTCTGCTATCCGCCTGCAAAAACGGGAACAACTTATTCCGTACCAAATACGGTTACAGAAATCGCACCGTATGCGTTTGCTTCTGCTGCGGATTTGACAGATGTAACGCTGCCAACAGGCTTGCAGACCATTGGAGCGTGGGCATTTTCTCAGACGAAACTTACTTCCATTACCATTCCAAATACGGTAACAACGATTGGAAGTTATGCATTCTGTAATGCGGCATCTTTGAAACAAGTACAGTTGCCGAACAGCTTGCAGGAATTGCAGGCGGCTGCATTCTGGGGCTGTTCGTCTTTGGAGCAGGTAATCTTGCCGAACACCTTGCAGGAAATTCCGATTTATGCGTTTTACGGCTGTACCAGCTTGCAGAAACTAACTGTTCCATCCAGCGTGCAGACCATTGCCAGCGAAGCCTTTCAGGGAATGTCTCAAAAAATCACCGTTGCCTGCTATCAGAATTCTTATGCAGAAACCTATTTCCAGAAAATCATTTCAAGTGATAACGCACAGGGACGGGAATCTCGCTATACTTTGCAGACCATGGAAGCACCAGCCATTTTAAAGGGTGACCCAAATCAGGATGGGGAAGTCAATGTTGCAGATGCAGTTTTTGTCTTGCAGTATTATGCAAAGAAAGCGGCTGGCAATCCAGTTTCCGTAACAGAAGCCGTTTATCAGGCGATGAATGTCGATGACAGCAGCGACGAGATTGATGTTGCGGATGCGGTGAAAATTCTGACCTACTATGCAAAGAAGGCAGCTGGACAAGAGCCAGACTGGAATTTTTAATCAGATTGAAAAAAATTTATGGAAAAGGCTTGCAAAACGCCGAAATCTGTAGTATAATAAAATAGATACCTGTGCTTTCTGTCCGGAGGACAGCGGCAACAGAACAGGAGATAGAAACAAACAATCACGGAGGTTTAATTTTATGATTTCAGCAGGCGATTTCAGAAACGGTGTCACCTTTGAACTGGACGGCAACGTTGTACAGGTTATTGAATTCCAGCACGTAAAGCCGGGTAAGGGTGCTGCATTCGTTCGTACCAAGTATAAGAATGTCATCACTGGTGCAGTGGTAGAACGTTCTTTCAATCCGACTGATAAGTATCCGACCGCTTACATTGAACGGAAGGACATGCAGTATCTGTATGAAGATGGCGGTCTGTATTACTTCATGGACATGGAAACCTACGAACAGCTGCCGATTGATGGCAAGAAGCTGGGCGATGCATTCCGGTTCGTAAAGGAAAATATGGAAGTTAAGGTTCTGTCCTATAAGGGCAACGTATTCGGTGTAGAACCGCCGTTCTTTGTAGAACTCGAAGTAACCGAAACTGATCCGGGCTTCAAGGGCGATACTGCAACCAATGCAACCAAGCCGGCAACGCTGGAAACAGGTGCAGAAATCAAAGTTCCGCTGTTCATCAATGCTGGTGATAAGATCCGGATCGACACTAGAACCGGCGAATATATGGAACGTGCATAAGAATCTTATTTGATTCTTAGCATATATGCAGGTACATCGTATCTGTGGAAAAACTGTCTGTTTCAGCAATGGACAAAAGAAAAGAAAGAGGGCGGAGCATATGAATTTGAGTGACAAGATGTCTTATCTGAATGGCATGGTAGACGGTATGGAACTGGACTTGACCACCAAAGAAGGAAAGGTTCTGAGTCAGCTGTTGGACGTGCTTCAGGAAACAGTTTTGTATGTAACGGATTTACAGGATCAGGTAGATGAACTGACAGAACTCTGCGAATCTCTGGACGAAGACCTCGGCGACGTGGAAGATGCAGTCTTTGGCGATGAAGAGGATGACGAAGACGAAGCAGACGAGTTTGAAGACGATGACGACGATTATGATGACGACGACGATGATATGTATGAAGCAGTATGTCCGAATTGTCAGAATACGATTGTATTGTCAGATTCTGTTCTGGATGAAGGCACGATGCATTGTCCGTGCTGCAACGAATTGCTGGAATTTGATTACAGCGATTTGACCATGGATGATTTGGAACACAAAGAAGAGGATGCAGAAGATGCAGAATCGGAAACAGAACCAGAAGCATAAATGACATCCATTGGAATCTGCACAGAAAACATGTAAGAAAAAATAAGCTGACAGATTGTTGTCGGCTTATTTTTTTAGAGTGAAATATCACAAAGTTGACAACCGCATCTTTTCCAATGAGGCAGCGATTTGCCCAGTTACTGCTTAAGATATTTTAAAAATTAGAGAAAATTGTACAAAAAATCATGTGGAAAATGGGTTGTATTTTCAAAAATTGCGTGGTATAATAAAATTACGATTATTTTTATGAAAGAGAGGGAAAATTGTGTTTCCAATCATCGAAAAAACCGTGTTGAATCCATCGGTTGTTAAAATCAAGCTGGATGCACCACTGATTGCAAAAAAAGTATTACCGGGGCAGTTTATCATTTTCCGGATTGACGAGTACGGAGAACGTGTTCCGCTGACGGTTGCCGATTATGACCGGGAAGCCGGAACAATTACGCTGATTTTCCAGATTGTCGGTCATACGACCGAACGGCTCGCTGCTCTGAACGCTGGCGATTCCATTCTGGACTTGGTAGGACCTTTGGGCGTGGCAACCGAAATTCCGGAGGGCGTAGAATCTGTTTGTGTTGTTGGCGGCGGCGTTGGATGTGCAATTGCGTATCCGCAGGCAAAGCAGCTGTTCCACATGGGCAAAAAGGTAGATGTCATTGCTGGTTTCCGGAGCAAGGATATTGTCATTCTGGAAGACGAATTCCGGCAGTGCAGTGACAACCTGTTCCTCTGTACCGATGACGGCACATATGGACAGAAAGGTTTTGTTACCAACGTGTTGCAAGAACAGATTGATGCCGGAAAGAAATATGATATGGTCATTGCGATTGGTCCAATCCCGATGATGAAATTTGTTTCTAAGGTAACTGAACCGTATGCAATCCCGACAATCGTTTCTCTGAATCCAATCATGGTAGATGGTACAGGAATGTGCGGCGGATGTCGTGTCACCGTAGATGGTCAGATTCGGTATGCCTGTGTGGATGGTCCGGACTTTGATGGTCATAAGGTAGACTATGACGAATTGATGCGGCGTGGCGGAACGTATCGGGAACAAGAACACGCATGTAGAATGATGAATGCGGAAGTAAAATAAGGAAAGGAGTATCGTTTCCGATTGGAAGCGATGAAAAACGCAATGGCAAAACCAAATATGGCATTGGAAAAAGTGCCGATGCCGGAACGAGATCCAAAAGAACGGGCAACTTGTTTTGAAGAAGTTGCAACAGGATATACGCCAGAAATGGCAATGGAAGAAGCAACTCGCTGTCTGAACTGCAAGGCAAAGCCTTGTGTCGCAGGCTGTCCGGTTGGCGTTCGTATCCCAGAATTTATTCAGCAGATGGCAGCTGGAAATTTCTTAGAAGCTTATCAGATTATCACCTCCACCAACAGCCTGCCGGCAGTCTGCGGAAGAGTCTGTCCGCAGGAATCACAGTGTGAGGGCAAGTGTGTCCGTGGCAAGAAGGGTCAGCCGGTCGGAATCGGTCGTCTGGAACGGTTTGCCGCAGACTATGCGAGAGAACACGGAAACTTGCAGGCAAAACCCGTTGCACCAAACGGGCACAAGGTTGCTGTTGTTGGCGGCGGCCCTGCTGGTCTGACCTGTGCTGGCGATTTGGCACGGCTGGGCTATCAGGTAACCATTTTTGAAGCATTTCAGGTTGCTGGCGGTGTTCTGATGTACGGCATTCCGGAATTCCGTCTGCCGAAGAGTATCGTACAGAAAGAAGTAAAAACACTGGAAGAACTGGGTGTTGAAATCCGTCCAAATATGGTAATCGGTAAGATTCTTTCCATTGATGAACTGATGGAAGACGGCTATGAAGCAGTATTTGTTGGTTCTGGTGCAGGTCTGCCACGGTTTATGGGCATTCCGGGCGAATCGCTGGTTGGTGTTTGCTCTGCAAACGAATATCTGACCCGAATCAACCTGATGAAGGGCTATCGGGAAGAATATGATACACCAGTGATAAAGTCCAAGGCAGTTGCAGTCGTTGGCGGCGGAAATGTTGCAATGGATGCTGCAAGAAGTGCATTGCGGATGGGTGCAGAACATGTTTATATTGTTTACCGCCGTTCTGAAGCAGAAATGCCGGCAAGAAAAGAAGAAGTACACCATGCAAAGGAAGAGGGCGTAGAATTCCTGAACCTGAACAATCCGGTAGAAATTCTGGGCGATGAAAAGACGGGCAGAGTCAACGGCATGAAGTGCATCAAGATGGAACTGGGCGAACCGGACGAAAGCGGCAGACGGCGGCCAGTTGCCATTCCGGGCAGTGAATATGTGCTGGATGTAGATACCGTTATCATGTCCATTGGTACTTCTCCGAATCCGCTGATTCGGACAACCACAGCTGGATTGGAAGCCAACAAGCGGGGCTGTCTGATTGTCAACGAAGATACCATGCAGACCACTAAGGATGGTGTATATGCAGGCGGTGACGCAGTGACCGGTGCAGCAACGGTGATTCTGGCAATGGGAGCTGGTAAAAAAGCAGCAGCGTCCATTGACGAATATATCAAAGCGAAGGCGTAAGCCGGAAAGGAACACAGCATGAGAAAAAGAATGGCAAAATACGGATTGGCAGTCAGTGTAGCAGCATTGACAGGAGCTTTGAGCATGGTTTCTGCTGCAGCATCCAGTGGCAGCAGCAGTTCCTCCTCTACTGGAAGCGGTGGAATGATTGGCTCTCTGATTATGATGGTATTGCTGTTTGCGGTCATGTATTTTATCCTGATTCGTCCGCAGAAGAAGAAGGAAAAGGAACAGCAGGCGATGCAGCGTGCCGTACGGGTTGGCGATGAAATCGTTACCATCGGCGGAATTGTTGGTCTGGTAACCCGTGTGGAAGACGATACCATTCAGATTGAAACGGGTGGCGACCGTCACAAGATGCGGATTAAGACTTGGGCAATTCAGGAAAACATTACCGTTAAGGAAGACAACGAACGGGCAAAGGCTGCTGCGGCAGAAGAAGCCAAGGCAAAGAAAGAATCCAAGAAAAAGAAGAAGGACGACGAAGACGGCGTTCTGAAGGACTAAGGATTTTTTTAAGTACATGAAAGAAAAAGGCGGCTGACCGAAATGGTGAGCCGCCTTTTTGTTTTCGATTTATTTTTGGGGATAGGGTTGTTTCTCATCGGTCTGGTTCAGCAGGTAATCAATGCTGGTATGATAGAAGTTTGCCAGCTGGATGAGGATACTGGTGGGAATATCTCGTTTTCCCAGTTCATAATAAGAATATGCAACCTGCGAACAGTGCAGATAATCTGCAAGGTCTTTTTGATATAAATCATGGTCTTCCCGCAAATCTCGGATTCGTTGGTATCGCATCATCCACCTCCATTTTTCTGTTATTATACGACAAAATCCGAGTGGAAATTGACAAATAAAACAATTTGTTTTATAATAAGAGAAAAGGAGGGGATGCTGGTGGAATCGTATGAAAAACCCTATTTTCAATTGTTCTGTACGGTTTGCGATGTAATTGAAAATGTAGAATTATTTTTGGGAAATACCGCATTGACGGGGACACAGCAGCAATTTTTGAGAAAGCAGATTGAACAGTTGAAACGAGCCCAACAAATCACAGAAGAAATGGTGATTGTCAAGGACGAGGAGCGTAAAATTTACAGGATTAAGTAGAAACCATCGTTTCCACGCATAATTTCCCACGCTCGTGCATACATATCCATCAGGAATTCTACCGATGAGAGAGGGGCATGATTGCAATGCATCCAAAACGCTGTTCATCCTGTCCGCCGCCACCCTGTAAAAAACGCCCTGTCCGGCGAACCTGCTGGCAGTCCCCTATTTGGAGTACGATTCTTGCGGTACTTGCAGGGCTGGCAGTGGTGTTGCTGTTTTTGCTGTTGTTTTCCCTGTTGATTAGTAATGTAGATGCTTCGGAAGAACTGGTTGCTGCAATGGGCTGTATTTCCCTCTGTGGAGGCAGTTTTACCGCTGGTTTTGTTGCTGCAAAACGCAGACGCTGCAAAGGGTTGCTGATTGGGCTTGCCTGTGGCATCGCCATGTATCTGGTCACGTTTTTAATTGGCTTGTTGCTGCTGCAAAGTTTTGCGGCTGCCGGAACATTTTCCAAGTTGATTTTTATGGTTCTGTGCAGCTGTATCGGCGGGGTGGTCGGCGTGAATACCAAATGCCGTGTGCCACGCTGCTGAAAAAATGGCAGGAAAGTAACCAAAAGAACTTGTGTGCAATTGTGCAATATGTAAAATTTTTTTGCGAATCGGCAAAGGCTATTGAAAACAAAGGGGGATTATGTTATAATAGTTCATATCCCCTTAGGACGATATCGTCCCGAGGATTTCATGCAGTTTCTAAGGCGAAAAGCAAGTGCAGAACTGTAAGTATGTTTGATAGGGAGGATTTTTGTTATGAAGCACATCAAGACCATCAATAAGGCAAATCTGAAGGAATCTGCTGCTAAGGGCGGCTGCGGTCAGTGTCAGGCTTCTTGCCAGTCTGCCTGCAAGACTTCTTGCACCGTTGCAAACCAGAAGTGCGAACGGTAAGCAAACGATTTTGATTCGTTCGAGATAAATCCGTACACCGGATTCGGTGTACGGATTTTGCCGTACAGGACAAAAAACAGTCGATGCAGCCTTGCTGTATCCAGAAAGAACCTGCAAGAATTGCAAAATAGAAAGAGTGAAATTATGATTCATAAGTATAAATTACATGGCTATAATGTCGTGTTGGATGTCAACAGCGGTGGCGTGCATCTGGTCGATGATTTGACCTATGATATGCTGGACAATGTTGCACCGCCATTTTCGGATGTCTGTCCGCCGGAAGTTGTAGAAAAGCTGTCTGCTTTTTATCAGGAAGCCGACATTCTTTCCTGCTATGATGAAGTATTAGAGGCATACAACGAACAGATTCTCTTCTCAGAAGATGACTATGAAAAGTATGCAGATTGTTCCGTTGCTTCTCCGATTAAAGCAATGTGTCTGCATATCGCCCATGACTGCAATCTGCGTTGCGAATATTGTTTTGCTTCTACGGGCGACTTTGGCGAGGGCAGAAAGCTGATGCCGCTGGAAACTGGAAAACAGGCAATTGATTTCCTGCTGAAGCATTCCGCAAACCGGAAGAATTTGGAACTGGACTTTTTCGGTGGCGAGCCGCTGATGAATTTTGAAGTGGTAAAGCAGGTTGTTGCATATGCAAGAAGCAAGGAACAGGAATACGGGAAACATTTCCGATTCACCATTACCACAAACGGTATGCTGCTGAACGATGACAACATTGATTTCATCAACAAGGAAATGTCCAATGTTGTTCTTTCCATTGACGGCAGAAAGGCAGTCAATGACCGGATGCGGAAGCGAGTAGACGGCAAGGGCAGCTATGACATTATCCTGCCGAAGTATCAGCGTCTGGTTGCACAGCGTGGCGATAAGGAATACTATGTGCGTGGTACTTATACCAAGTACAATCTGGACTTCTCCAACGATGTATTTGACCTGCTGGAACATGGATTTGACCAGATTTCTGTAGAACCAGTTATGGCTGATGAAAACGACCCATATGCAATCACAGAAGCAGACCTGCCAGCAATCTTCAAAGAATACGAAGTATTGATGAATAAGATTCTGGATTATGAGAAGACCGGAAAGAAGTTCAATTTCTTCCACTTCATGTTGGATTTGGATCAAGGTCCTTGTGCCATCAAGCGTCTGCGTGGCTGCGGTTGCGGCAATGAATATGTTGCGATTACACCGGACGGTGACATTTATCCGTGCCATCAGTTTGTTGGAATGGAAGAATGGAAGATGGGCAACCTCGAAGAGGGAACATTCGACCAGGCAAAGAAAGCAGACTTTGCAAAGGCACATATCTACACCAAGCCAGATTGTCGGGAATGCTGGGCAAGATTCTATTGCAGCGGCGGTTGCAATGCGAACAACTATCAGTATGCTGGCGATATTCGGAAGGCACATAAGCTCTCTTGCGAAATTGAAAAGAAGCGGCTGGAATGTGCGATTGTCATGAAGGCAATCCGGATGGAACAGGCAGAACAGGCAGCGACAGAATCCAATTCTTAACAAAAAATGGTAGCAGGATACAGAGGACAGCAGTAAAATGTTGTCCTCTTTGTTTATTTTTGATAGAAATTTGTTGAAAAAACTGTGCAAAATGCTATATAACAAAATCTTGACAAATTGGATGAAAAATAGTATACTAATAGTAGTAAATACAAAATATGTTTTGTATGGAAAATAAAAGGAGGATTCTATTATGAACAGATTAAAAAAGGTGTTTATAGTAGTTGCAACATCATTAGCGATGTTATCCACAAGTGCGATACTTCCGGTATCAGCATCAACAATTAATTATGGAGATACAAATAATGATGGTGTTGTAGATTTATTGGACGCAGTTTATCTGAATAAGTATCTAGCAGGAAGATGTGAACTTTCTAGTTATGAAGCAGCAGATGTAAATTGTAGCTATACAGTTGATGTTGTAGATGCTCGCATTATTTCTGCATTTGTTATGATGAGAATTGACGATTTGCCGTATTTGCAGTAAGGAGAGAAGAAGATGAATTCGAGAATAAAATCAATTGTTAAAAGAACGGTTGCAGGTGGTTGTGCATCATTGATGGTGTTTGCTGGTATTGCAAATTGCACATCCGCAGATGCATTTTTCAATAAAATGAAATATAAGGCATATAATTTCAGCGAGAATAAGACATTTTCGTATACTTTGGATGAGAATGATCTTCAGGTTAATCAACGTGCAGGTTTGATTGATGACCGAGTTCCAGATAAGGACACATCGGTTGTACAGTTATCAATTGGTGGAACAGGATTTATTGTTGATGACCATCTTATTGCTACAGCAGCTCATTGTGTATATGGGGTGGACAACAAATCGTTTATAAAAGATTTAAAGGTAAATATTTACGATGAAAATTGCACAAAAATTCTAAAAACAATTACTCCGAAAGAAGTACATATGCCACTGTATTATTCTTTCAAGGGCGATAAAAGATATGATTATGCATTGCTGTATGTAGAAGAAGATTTGTCTAAGTATGGGGAGTTTTCTTTGAGCATGCCGATGGATTCTTTCATGACAAGTGGGGCTACTGTTACGGTAAGTGGTTTTCCTGCTGAAACGGCAAGTAATCCAAGTGCATCTTGCAAAAAAAGATATAAAGCAGATGGTGAAATTGTGAATATTGAAACTAATGATCAGGATTATCGAATTAAATATTCTACTGCCACAAGTGGTGGAGATAGTGGTGGACCTGTATATACCACACAAACTTTTGATGGCGAAACATATCATACTGTAGTAGGGATTCACTCAACCAGTGATGGAACATTTCGTTGTGGAACTCGTATTACAACTACACTCCTAATGTTCTATTATAATAACGACTATATTGGAAGTAGTTTGTCTTAAGAAAGGGTTTGGTGATTTTTATGAAAAAGAAGGGTTTTGTTGCAGCTGCAATGGCTGCGGTTTTAGCAAGCAGTATGCTTTCTGTTCCAGCGTCTGCTTGGAGCAAAGTAGATGTGATTTCTTCGGATGACCATAGTATCACAATACCTTTACTCTTTGATTGGGGCGGTATTACCAGTGTTACAATTGCGGATACTGAAAAAGGAACGCATTATAACGGAAATACGGGTACAGGATATCTTGCTGTCGTGATGGAAGATGAAAATACAGCTCCAGATGCAACGACATTGACAGAAGTTAATCCTGCCTTATCAGCAACTTCTGCAAAAGACTTTGATTTTGAAAGCGTTCGTTTGTGGTGGTGGACATCCGTAGTTGAGATCAATTTTCCAACAGACTGGAATGAAAATACAACTTATATTATTTCGGGTTCCAATCTTGCTTCTGATGGAGAAAATTTATATCGGTTGCCAGGTGTAAAATCTGTTTATAGCATTGATTGTTCGTATACATCCGATGCCTTTTTTGAAATTTTTGATGTGCTTACCATGCAGGTGTATGTTCCAAAGGGAACAGAATTTGGCGTGGAACAGTGTGCGGATTTGCCGTATACGGTAACAAGTGCTACCAAACAAGAGGATAATTTGATTGCTACAAAACTTGAAAGCGATTTGTATGAGTTAAAGGTTACGATTCCGGATGGAGATCCCTATAAGACTGCTTTTGCAATGTTGAATGCATTGTCGAAAAAAGAGAATATTGAATATGCATATGTGCCCTATTTGATTACATTAGAATCTGCAAATGTGAAAGGAACGCCAACATTTGAAGAAGTTCCAAACCACTATCTTGCTGTCAACAGCGATTTAGACGGAGATGGGACAGTTGGTGTATCGGATGCCGTAGAGCTTCTGACCTATTATGCAAGAAAGGCAGCGAATCTTCCGGCAAGCTTCTCTCGTTTCGACGACCAGACAGCGGCTTTGAAGTTGGCAGATGTCAACAAGGATGGAAACATAGATACTGCTGATGCAGTGGAAATCTTGACCTATTATGCAAGAAAAGCAGCTGGATTGCTGTAATCAGAAGGGTGATGATTTTTATGAAAAAGAAGGGTTTCGTTGCAGCTGCAATGGCTGCGGTTTTAGCAAGCAGTATGCTGTCTGTTCCAGCATTTGCCTGGAGCAAAGATGACATAATTGCTGGTGATGAACATACGCTTATCATGTCTTATGGTTGGAGTGATATTGATCAACTGGTTATTAACGATACAAAAGAGGGAACTTATTTTGTTAGTCATAATAACACGGGCTGTATTGCAATTGTAATGGACGATGAAAATACGGTTCCGGATATCACAACGATTTTTTCTGATTTGACCGCTGTGCCTGCGGAAAGCTATCAGTTTGATGGATTTTATGAATATTGGAATAATCAAATTGCAACGTTGTTCTCACCATTACTGAACTTGAAAACAACTTATTTTGTTTCTGCTTCTGAGCAGGATGCAGAAAAGTTTTATCAGCTGCCGGGTGTGGAAGCGGTCTATGAAATCCATTCAGAAGCAGAGCATGAAGCATGGATCGGAGATGGAACGGATACTTCCATCAATGTGACTGTAAAAGTTGAAAAAGGAACGGATTTTGGCATGGAACAGTGTGCAGATTTACCGTATACCATTTCTTCTGTTACAGAAATTGAGAATACAGATGATGCAATGGATGCATACAAACTGGTTGTAGCAGTGCCAGACGGAGAAATCTATAAAGCAGCATTGGATATGATTAGAACGCTGTTAGAAAAGGATATTGTGCCGGATGCATCGGTGAGTTATATAACAACATCATTGGCATTAGTTGGAAAACCAGTTTTGAAAGAAGTTCCGAACCACTATCTTGCTGCCAACAGTGATTTAGACGGAGATGGGACAGTTGGCGTATCGGATGCCGTAGAGCTTCTGACCTATTATGCAAGAAAGGCAGCGAATCTTCCGGCAAGCTTCTCTCGTTTCGACGACCAGACAGCGGCTTTGAAGTTGGCAGATGTCAACAAGGATGGAAACATAGATACTGCTGATGCAGTGGAAATCTTGACATATTATGCAAGAAAAGCAGCTGGCACGCTGTAATAGCATCGTTTCAGAAATAGAAAAATCGTGCACGGGATTCGGTTCAGAGTTCCGTGCATTTTTGTGCTATTTCCGAAATTAGACAGTTGCATTTTTTGAGAAATGGTGTTATAATATCATTGTATGTCAACACCGATGCAGAACGGAAAAAAGGAGTCATTCCATGAAAAGAATCACATTGATTACCGGACATTATGGTTCGGGAAAAACCAATTTTGCGGTTAATTTGGCACTGCGGCAGGCTGCGGAAGGGAAAAAGGTGACAGTGGTCGATTTGGATATTGTCAACCCTTATTTTCGGACAGCAGATTTTGCGGAACTGTTTGAACAGAACGGCATTCATCTGGAGAAAACGCTCTATGCCAATACCAGTCTGGATATTCCGGCGATTTCCTTTGACCTTGCCCGGTTGGCATATGAGGAAGAATGCTTGATTATTGACGTGGGCGGCGATGATGCCGGTGCAACTGCACTGGGTCGATACGCCGAAATGCTGCGTTCCTATCAGGCGGAATTGGACATGTGGTATGTGGTGAACCGCTACCGCTACCTGACCGCTCAGCCGCAGGAGGCTTTGACGCTGCTCTATGAAGTGCAGCAGGCAGCCCGCTTGCAGCCGACTGGTATTGTCAACAATTCCAACCTCGGCAGCGAAACCACAGCGGAATTGATTTTAGAGGCTGTTCCCTATGCAAAAACCATTGCAGAAGCAGCCGGTCTGCCGCTGATTTGTACCACTTATCGGGAAGATTTGCCCGTACAGGTGGAAAACGGTTTTCCGGTACAAGTCTATGTCAAGCCCGTCTGGGAGCAGGATGCTGCATTCTAAATCCTACTGACGGACGATTCGGCGGAAGGAGGGAAAGAGCAATGGAAAAAATGAAAGTGCGGTTTGACCGCTGTAAGGGCTGCGGACTGTGTGTCAGTGTCTGTCCAAAGAAGCTGGTAAAACTGCAAACAGAAAAGCGGAACGAAAAAGGCTACTTCACTGCGGTATGCACCGATCAGGATGCGTGTATCAGCTGTGCAATGTGTGCAATGATGTGTCCGGACTGTGCAATCCAGATTGAAAAATAGAAAGAAGGCGTAACAACGTGGAAAGAAGTCTTATGAAAGGCAACGAAGCACTTGCAGAAGCTGCGATTCGGGCAGGTTGTAAATGTTTCTTTGGGTATCCGATTACGCCGCAGACAGAACTTTCTGCTTATATGGCAAAGAAGATGCAGAAAGCAGGCGGTGTATTTTTACAGGCAGAATCTGAAATTGCTGCCATCAACATGGTTTTGGGGGCAACCTCAACTGGCGTACGAGCAATGACCTCTTCTTCTTCTCCGGGGATTTCCTTGAAGGCAGAAGGCATTTCCTATATGGCAGGTTCTGACCTGCCGGGCGTTATTATCAACGTGCAGCGTGGTGGTCCGGGTCTGGGTTCGATTCAGCCGGCACAGTCTGACTATTATCAGGCAACCCACGCAATGGGACATGGTGACTTCCATATTTTTGTATTTGCACCGTCCTCTGTACAGGAAATGGTGGATATGGTTACATTGGCATTTGACAAAGCCGATGAATACCGGATGCCAGCAATGATTCTGGCAGATGGTCTGCTGGGACAGATGATGGAACCAGTAACCTTCCCAGAACCGCTGGAAACACTGCCGGACAAGTCCGACTGGGCAACCAATGGACACCAGAACAAGCGTGCACACCACATTATCAATTCCCTGTACCTCGACCCGGCAGAACTGGAAGCAAAGGTCAAGGAACGGTTCAAGCGGTATGCAATTGTAGAAGAAAAGGAAACCCGTGCAGAATCCTATCTGTGCGACGATGCAGAAATTGTAGTAACCGCCTATGGTGCTTCTGCAAGAGTTGCAAAGTCTGCGGTGAATACGGCAAGAAAAGCTGGCATTAAGGCTGGTCTGTTCCGTCCGATTACCCTGTGGCCATTCCCGAAGAAGGAATTGCAGGCAGCAACAAAGTCTGCAACCCACATTCTTGATGTAGAAATGTCAATGGGTCAGATGGTAGATGATGTACGGTTGGCAACAGAATGCCGCATTCCGGTTTCGTTCTTTGGCAGAACCGGCGGTGTCATTCCGACACCAGGCGAAGTTCTGGCTGAATTGAAAAAGCTTGCAGGAGGTGCAGAATAATGGCAGTGGTATTTGAACGGCCGAAAGCATTGCTGGACGTGCCGATGCATTTCTGCCCGGGCTGTGGGCACGGGATTGTGCATCGTCTGGTCTGCGAAGTATTGGATGAAATGGGCATTGAGGGAAACACCATCGGGGTTGTACCGGTTGGATGTTCTGTTATGTCCTATGATTATTTTGGATGTGATGTCATCGAAGCACCGCACGGCAGAGCTCCGGCAGTTGCAACCGGTGTGAAGCGTTCCAATCCGGACAAGATGGTCTTTACTTATCAGGGCGACGGCGACCTTGCCGCAATTGGTACAGCGGAAACCGTACACAGCGGAACACGTGGGGAAAATCTGGTTATTATCTTTATCAATAACACGACTTATGGGATGACGGGTGGTCAGATGGCACCGACTACCATGCCAGGACAGGTTACGCAGACGACCCCATACGGTAGAGATCCGAAGTATGCTGGTTACCCGATTCGGGTTTGTGAAATGATGTCCACCTTGACGGGTGTTGCATTGGCACAGCGTGTTGCAGTCGACAGCGTTCCGCACATTCGGGATGCAAAGAAGGCGATCCGCAAGGCATTTGAAAACGAAAAGGCAGAAAAGGGACTTTCAATTATCGAAGTTCTGTCCACTTGCCCGACCAACTGGGGCATGGCACCGCAGGAGGCAATGCAGTTCGTCAAGGATAAGATGAGCCATTATTATCCGCTGGGTGTCTATAAAGATGGTGCAGCAGGGGAGGATGAACAGGCATGACAACCGAATTTATTTTAGCTGGTTTTGGCGGACAGGGCATTTTGTTCGCCGGAAAAATTCTGGCATACTGCGGACTGATGGCAGGAAAGGAACTGTCCTGGCTGCCGTCCTATGGGCCGGAAATGCGTGGCGGTACGGCGAACTGTTCCGTCTGTATTTCCGATGAACCGATTGGTTCACCGCTGGTAACTGCTCCGAATTGTCTGATTGCCATGAATGGCCCGTCCTATACCAAGTTTGTCCATGCAGTGCAGCCGAACGGCTTGATTCTGCTGGATAACTCTGTAGTAGAAGAAGAAGCCGTACGGGATGACGTGAAAACGATTTCCCTGCCGGCAACCGATATGGCAACCGAAAACGGTCTGAATGGTTCTGCAAACATGATTCTGCTGGGCAGAATGCTGGCAGAAACCAAGCTGTTTGATTTGGATACCGTACAAAAGGCAATGGAAAAGTGCATTCCGCCGAAGCGTGCACATTTGATTGAAGCAAATATGAAAGCGGTTCGGATTGGTGCAGAAAGCAAGTAAGCACGTTCTGAGATGAAAAGATAACAAAAGGCTGTCGTATGATGATTGCATACGGCAGCCTTTTGTATTGATTTTATTATCCTTCTCCCTGCGATTGCAGCACCCACGGCAAAAATTTTGCTTTCCTAGTAAAAATCCATGTTTGCGAGTAGACCGTATTGTCCTGCATATCTAGCACCGTGTGACTAGCAGTTTCATCGGTTAGAAAGGTGCAGGAAATCACGATGAAATTTTCCCGTTTACAGCCGTAGTTGTTGCATTCCCATTCCGTCTGGCAGAGGGATTCCTCGTAAGAAAATGTTTGAGCAGTTGCATGCATTTGTGGAGAAAGCGGATGCCAGATGGTGAAATCTGCGGCTGTTTGTTGAATCACAGCCCGAATTTCCCATTGTTGAAATACATCAGAATCAGAAATAGTAATAATACTATTTTTTTCGATTTGAGAAATACAAAGAAAACGGGCAGCGTATCCAGTTAAAATAAATCCGCCAATCAATGCCCATTTTTTCCAGTGTTTCCATTTCATCCGCAGAGTTCCAGAATTGCAGCTGCCATCATCCGAACATCTTTCATCAGGTGTTCAATCGGAACAAATTCATCATCACCATGCATGTGATAGTCCCAGTTCGGGAACTCTGCCCCGAATGCAACACCGCCCGGAATATCATGGACATAAGTACCGCCACCAATGGCAATGCATTCACCCTTTTCTCCGGTTTCTTCTTCATAGACGCGGAGCAGGGTCTGCACAAATGGGCTTTCCTTTGGAACAACATGGGGGTCATTCTGAATGATAATCTTGCAGGAACAACCAGCTCCCTGTAAGCGTTTCTGTACCTGCTGGAAGATGACTTCTTTGGTGGTGTTAATCGGGTAACGAATATCCATCATACCGACCCATTTGTCGCCCTGAATCTCCAGCTGGCTGCAAATGCAGGTCAATGCACCAGATTCCGCATCTTCGCAGGCAATGCCTAAATTGCTGCCGTCTGTGCAGCCGTGTGGGAAACAAGCAGACAGTGCCTTGCACATCGGGAAATCTGGCAGTTTGGCGAGCAACTCCAGCAGGCCTGTAATGGCATTGTTTCCGGTTTCGGGGGTTGAAGCGTGAGCAGCTTGCCCGTTCCAAGTCAGTTTTACAAAATCGCTGTTGGCGATGATGTTGCAGTTCTCCGGTAGCAACTTATGATATAAGGCAGGCAGAACACAAACAGCCTGTGCCGGAACGGCATTGGGAGCAGTGCCAGCTTTCAGCAGTAAAATAGAATCTTTGGTGGCAGGTGCTTCAAATTGGACTCGCATCATACCTTTTTCAATAGAAATCAGCGGATAGCTGCCATCTGGCGTAAAGACCAGCGGCGGCATCGTAGCCTTTTGGTTGTAATATTCCAAGTCAGTAGAGCCGTTTTCTTCGTTGCAGCCGAGCAGCAACCGAACCGGCTTTTTCAGCTGGATTCCAGCGTCTGCAATTGCCTTGATTGCATAGAGAGCCGCAACCGCAGGGCCTTTGTCATCAATTGCCCCTCTGCCATAAATGCAGTCGTTCTGTATGGTGGCAGTAAACGGCGGTGTATGCCAGTTTTCTTCCATGACAGGAACAACATCCAGGTGGGCTAAAATTCCTAGATACGGGGCAGTGTCCGTGCTGGTATCGGCAACGCCAACATGGTAATCAAAATTGGTTGTGTGCAGTCCAAATGATTTCGCAGTTTGCAGCATAAAGTCCAGTGCTTTGGCACAATTTGTGCCATAAGGTGTTCCGTTTTCTGGTTCAGCTGTGGCAACGCTAGGAATACCAATCAGCGTTTGCAGGGTATCCAGCATGGCGGATTTGTTTTCTTCTATTTTTTGCTTTACAAGTTCTGGTAACATCGAACCAATCCTTTCTTATGGGTTAAGGGCAACTTTTAAAGCTGTCCCGTTTTCACTTCATTTTGCAGCGGTTTTCCATCAAAGAAGTCTGCTAAATTTTGCAGGGTAACTTCTGCGATGTTCTTCAATGCCTCATTGGTCAAAAATGCCTGATACAAGGGTCAGTAATTTGTTTGGTATGGACAATAGTAAGAATAATGCTTGGTCACGTGGATGTTCTTGTGGAAAGCAATTTTTAAAGCTGTCCCGTTTTTACTTCATTTTGCAACGGTTTTCCATCAAAGAAGTCTGCTAGATTTTGCAGGGTAACTTCTGCAATGTTTTTCAGTGCCTCGTTGGTTAAAAATGCCTGATGCGAAGTCAGCAGTACATTTGGCATGGACAGCAGCAACGATAATACTTGGTCACGGTGGATATTCTCAGAGAAATCCTCGAAGAAAAAGGCAGTTTCTTCCTCGTAAACATCCAGCCCAGCCGCTGCAATTTTTCCGCTTTGCAAGGCAGAGAGCAAAGCTTCACTTTCAATCAGCATCCCTCTGGACGTATTCAGAAGAACAACGCCGTCTTTCATGTCAGCAATGGTGTCTTTGTTGATGAGGTGCTTGGATTGTTCTGTCAGCGGGCAGTGTAACGAGAGAATATCGCTTTGCCGGAACAGCGTGTGCAGGTCTACATAGTGAATAGAGGGGTCGTTTGCTGGATAGGGGTCATATGCCAGCACTTCCATCCCGAAGCCCTTGCAGATATTCATGAAAATCTGCCCGATTCGCCCCGTTCCGATGACACCGACTGTTTTTCCATGCAAATCGAATCCGGTTAAACCGTTCAGCGTAAAGTTAAAATCTCGAGTGCGATTGTATGCCTTGTGAATTTTGCGATTCAGGCAGAGCAGCAGCCCCATCGTGTGTTCTGCAACTGCATACGGAGAATAGCCTGGCACACGCAGAATTGGCATCTTTCCATGAGCAGCGTTGCGGTCAACATTGTTATATCCAGCACAACGCAACGCAATCACCTTGACTCCGAACCGATAGAGGTCTTCGATGACAGGTGCACTCAGGTTATCGTTTACGAATGGAATCACAGCACTGCATCCCTGTGCAAGAGAAACGCTGTCGGGAGTGAGTTTGTGTTCAAAGTAGCGGATGTGGAAGCGGTGGTTGAGCTGGTCGAACCAAGTGCGGTCATAAGGTTTGGTATCAAAAAAAGCAATCTGTTCCATGTGGAAACCTCCTATTTTATGATAGTTTATCGTTTGCAGAAGCAGTGGAATTTATACTTGCAAGTGCAGTTTCGGCAATACTTTCACCCGATAAAATTCCATGCCAGTTATCAGAGAGAAATCATAACTCAGGAACATAACATTCAAGCAACCAGCTAAAATATATGCTCCATATTTTCCGAACTCGCCCAGATTCTCCAGAAATTCCGCCATTCCGAACAGGAAAATGACCAGCCCGAAATAACAGCCAATACAGAGATTAAAAATTAACAGCTTTATCAGAATCCGGAGAATACCCGGACGAATCCGGCTGAGATAAGGGCGAAGCAAGGGATAATGCCCGAAAAAGAGAATAAAAATCAAGCTTGCATCTTTATTTGGTGTGATAAACAGTGAAAGTACACCAACTGCCAGATACATGATAAATGCCCAGTAAGGAGATGTTGTTTCCGCCATAATCAGGATGAGCAGGCTGCACAACATCGGCATAATGAGATAAAACATCGGCAGAACGCCGGTAATAAACAGAAACAGCAGACAGAACGAAGCGAGCGTTCCGCCGAGGGCAATGCGGTAGGGAAGTGGTTGTTGACGCATACGGAAACCTCCTAAAAAACGTGCAAAATTGTGCAGAATGCAAAAAAATGAAGCTTGTACTTGTAACAATATTATAACAGTTTCCGTGGATTCTGTCAACGGTGTGGGCAGAGAAAAACGGTCTGCTGAATGACTCGGCAGACCGTTTTTAGATGATGAAAATTTACTTGAATCAATTCTATTTTTCTATTGACAGTAGTTTATTTTTCATAATGCAGAGGTCAGAAATATTTAGTATATTGTCCTTAGAAAAATCTGCTGCTTGCCAGTTAGCAAGTTCTGTGTCATCCTTTAGAAGCCACTTTTGAAGTGTTATCATATCAGCGATTGAAAATTCACCATCGTTATTGCAATCGCCATCAATTTTACTTAAAATTGTAAAATAAAAACGTTCACTGTCTAAGCTGCCAATCGCATTATAGGTGGTAATCCAACAGGAGTATTCTCCGGGGGTATCAAAACTTCTTGTATAAGTTTTACTGGTTGATGGGCTATCAAATCCTGTATCGTATGTATACAGTCTGTTTCCATCTTTATCATCAATTCCTAAAGTAAAAACTGTACCAGTATCACTTGACATATTAAATGCAACATCTTCTCCTACCATGTAGCAGTTTTTCCATAAGCTTACACTAGCATATTTTGGTGGTTCAACATTTATATTTTTATAATTCGGTCTTAAATACAATCTTGCCGTAGCATACAGCTCTCTTTCTCCATAACAGTAATTTGTTTTATAGTTTTTTGTTCCGCCGTTGTTACCACCAGCACAATATACCGTTCCATTTTCCACCTTTGTTACAATTTCAACGTGCGAATATGTGAAAAATACCAAATCGCCCGTTTGTGGAGAGCTTACTTCAACAGCACCCTTTTTCTGCCGCATGATAGATTCAAAGTCAGCGACTGTTCCGCCGTGTCCGACAATAGAAGAATCTGCTCCCGCATTTTCAATACAGTCTGCAACGAACTCATCGCACCATGCCTCTGTATATCCAAATTGTGCTCCTGTTCTTCCTTTTTGTGACTTTGCAATCGTGGCAACATCTTCTGCCATGTTTCCACTTAATGTGTATCTGCTCTTATCGAATCCATCTTTCTGGCAAGAAATTGCAGATGCGGTGAGATTGGTTATCGGCAGCATGGAAAACAGCGTTCCAATCATCAGGAAACTGACTAAGATCGCAACCCACTTATGAATGTTTGTTTTTGTCATGAGTAATCCTCCTTTTTTCGTTCAGAAAATACAACGAATGATGGTTTTACAAGAATAAAATACCACATTTATTGTAAAAAATCAAGCCTGCGTCCGCATTTGTGGTATAATTTCGGAAACTATCATAAAAAGGAGTTTTCCAAATTATGCAACATTACCAAAGAATTCGAGATTTACGGGAAGACAGCGACCTCACACAAGAGGCACTCTGTAAAAAGCTGTATATGCATAAAACGACCTACACGAATTATGAACAGGGCAAGCATACCGTTCCGCTGGATTTTGCGGTACAGCTGGCAGATTTCTATCAGGTGAGCATTGATTATATCGCCGGAAGAACCAACTTTCCGCAGGGAATGCCAGTTGTTGCGGAGGAAATCGACTGCCCGAAATACTTCTCCGACCTTACCGAACGCAACAAGGGCAGAGTAGAACAATTTGTGGAACAGCTCTATGAACAGCAGCAAACCGAATTTCAGCAAAAAGAAGCCAAATAACCTGCCGAAAACGCCCTTGACAGAACAAAAAAAGTTCGTTATACTGAATAGCAAAGAAAGAAACAGGAGGTTTTTATTTTGCAGACGACTCAGTTGCTGACAACCGTTTTAGAAACCGTTTCATCAGAAACCGAAACCCAGACCATGCCTTTGGAAAATGTTGTGGAAAGCATGGGCGAAGAAGTCCATCATGCATCCCGGGTGTTGAATGCTGTCCTAACACCCATCAAAAACGCCATTCCGTCGTTGGTGATTGCCATTATATTTGCAATCATCGGCTATGCATTGATTAAATATCTGTTGCGGCTTGTTTCCCACGGCTTGAAGCGTTCGAACCTTGACCGCATTGCAGTGGGATTCATTCGTTCTGTGATTCAGATTATTTTATATGCAATTTTAGCAGTCATCGTGCTTTCTATTTTAGATGTACCAATGGATTCGATTGTGGCAGTGATTGCCTCCGCCGGAGTTGCCGTTGCACTGGCATTGAAAGATAGCCTTTCCAATCTTGCAGGTGGTTTTATCTTGCTATTTTCGAAACCTGTAAAGCAGGGCGATACGGTTCAGATTGATGGCACTATCGGAAAAGTGGAACAGATTGACATTCTTTATACAAAAATCGTTACAGCAGATAATACGGTTGCTTTTATTCCAAACGGAAAAGTAACTGCTGCAAAAATTATCAATTATACCGAGAAAGAAACACGGCGAGTAGAACTCAATTTGGGAATTTCATATGAATCGGATTTGAAAACGGCTCGGAAGATCATTCTTGAAACGGTTGCCAAACATCCATTGACCTTGAAAGACCCAGTTCCAGATGTGGTTGTGAAGAATCAGGGTTCCGATGCAATTGAATTGCTGCTGCGTGTCTGGTGCAATAGTACGGATTACTGGACGGTGTATTATGATCTGATGGAACAGACCAAGCAAGTATTGGATGAAAACGGCATTGAAATTCCCTATCACAAGGTGGATGTGCACGTGTTGGAGTCGGCAGACGAAGCATAATTGTAAATAATATGTGAATTATAGAAAAAGTGCTTGACAAATTCCCCTCCGCACCCTATAATATAAGTATCCTTTCTTAAAATTTTTTTCATAAAAATCCCCTTACTAAAATGCCCATCTGTGCGAACGGATGGGCATTTTACTATCTGGATTTCTGCCAGATGTGAATGCATTTGTCGAAAATTGTAAAATAAAAAAAGTCGGGCAAAATTGCTTGACAAATACCCTTGCTGCGGGTATAATATAAGTATCCTTTCTTAAAAATTTTTTTCATAAAAATCCCCTTACTAAAACACCCATCTGTGCAAACGGATGGGTGTTTTACTTTTCTTCGATTCTATTGCTTTTTGCTCGCTTTTTCTTTGAAATTCTACGAAATTCTGTGAAATATCACAAAAATGCAAAGAAATTCATTCCTATCTTGCAAAAACGGAACGGATATGGTATAATGAAAGACAATACATAGTGGGGAATTCTGTGAGACTGCTGTGTATCGGTTTTGTTTTGAGCGATCAAAGATCATTCTGTGTTAGGAGGATATGAAAAGTGGATTTCGTGAAAAAGGGAAAAAAAGTAACCGTTGTTGGTGCTGGTAATGTTGGTGCTTCCATCGCATTTACCCTTGCAATTAAGGGACTTTGCTCCGAATTGCTGCTGGTAGATATCAATAAGCCAAAGGCAAAGGGTGAAGCAATGGATATTATGCAGGGTACTGCATTTTGTCCGGCAGTTGACGTACGGGACGGCGATTATGCAGATGCAGTCAATTCCGATCTGGTTGTCATTACTGTTGGTATCGCAAGAAAGCCGGGTCAGACTAGAATTGACCTGTGCAAGACCAATGCAAAGATTATGGCATCTGTTATGCCGGAAATTACAAAGTATGCACCGAATGCTTGCTACATCATTGTAAGCAATCCGGTTGACGTTTTGACTTATGAAGCCATTCAGGTTTCCGGTCTGAATCCAAAGCACGTATTCGGTTCTGGTACGGTTCTGGACTCTTCTCGTCTGCGGACATGTCTGGCAGATCACGCAAACCTGAACATCAAGAATATTCATGCTTATGTATTTGGAGAACACGGCGATTCTTCTATGATTCCGTGGTCGCTGTCTTCCATTGACGGTATGAAGTTCGATGATTACTGTGCACACATCGACAATCTGGGCGATAAGGATGCAATCGAACAGGAAGTTCGTGCTGGTGGTGCAGAAGTTATCAAGTGCAAGGGTGCAACCTATTATGCGATCGCACTGTCTGTCAGCCAGATTGCAGAAGCAATCCTGCGGGATACCAAGATGATTCTGACTGTTTCCACATTGCAGGACGGCAGCCGTTACGGCGTTAAGGACGTTTGTCTGAGCCTGCCTTGCGTGGTTGGTGCAAACGGAATTGAACGGGAAATCACACCGCCGCTGCTGCCGGAAGAAGAAGAAGCTGTTCGCAAGAGTGCAGCTGCTCTCCGGGAAGTAATTGATGCAATGAAGGCAGAATAATTAACGCTGTTCTTCATACGCTAATTGCAGTGGGTGAAACCGCAACAATTTGAAAAGAGTGAATACGGGCAGCGGCAATTTTGCTGCTGCCCGTATTTTGTGCGATGGCGAAAACCGGTTATTTCCGGAATCAAATGTAATTTGTAAAACGAAGGGAAGTTTTCAAAATGGATTACGCAAAAGAATCTTTGAAGCTGCATTACGACTGGCAGGGTAAGTTTGAAATTGCACTGCGTGCACCGCTGGAAACCTCAGACGATTTGTCTTTGGCATATACCCCAGGTGTTGCACAGCCTTGTCTGGAAATCCAGAAAGACGTTGACCTGAGCTATAAGCTGACCAGAAGAGGCAACCTCGTTGCTGTTGTGACCGATGGTACTGCTGTTCTGGGTCTGGGCGACATTGGCCCGGAAGCAGGTATGCCGGTTATGGAAGGTAAGTGTGCCCTGTTCAAGAAGTTCGGTAATGTAGATGCGATTCCGCTGTGCATTCGTTCCAAGGATGTAGACGACATTGTCAATACCGTTCGTCTGCTCGCTGGCAGCTTCGGTGGCATCAACCTCGAAGATATTTCCGCACCTCGTTGCTTTGAAATTGAAGAAAAGCTGAAGGAATGCTGCGATATTCCGATTTTCCACGATGACCAGCATGGTACTGCTGTTGTAACACTGGCAGCCATGATGAACGCTTTGAAGCTGACTGGCAAGAACCTGAAGGATGTCAAGGTTGTTACCAGTGGTGCTGGTGCAGCAGGGATTGCGATTATCCGCCTGCTGATTGCAATGGGTCTAGATCCGCATCATGTGATTCTCTGCGACCGGAAGGGTGCAATCTATGAAGGCAGAGAAGGTCTGAACAAGGAAAAGGAACAGATGGCAAAGATTACAAATAGCGGTCATAAGGCTGGTTCTTTGGCAGATGTTCTGGTTGGTGCAGATGTTTTCATCGGCGTTTCTGCTCCGAACTGCGTAACACCGGAAATGGTAAAGAGCATGGCTGAAAAGCCGATTCTGTTCCCGATGGCAAATCCGACACCGGAAATCATGCCGGAAGAAGCACTGGCAGCTGGTGCATATTGCGTTGGTACTGGTAGAAGTGACTTCCCGAACCAGATTAACAACGTTCTGGCATTCCCGGGCATCTTCCGTGGTGCACTGGATGTACACGCAAAGGAAATCAACGATGCTATGAAGATTGCTGCTGCAAAGGCAATTGCATCCTTCGTAACAGATGAAAAGCTTTGTCCGGAATATATCATTCCGAGTGCATTGGAAAAGGGTGTTGCAGAAGCAGTTGCAGCTGCGGTTGCACAGGCTGCAAAAGACACCGGCGTTGCAAGAATCTAACGGAATCAAAAACAATTATGAGGGGGAGAGACGGCATCCGTTGTCTTTCCCCTTTTTGTAAATGGGCATGAAGATGAAACGAAAACAACTTTGGAAACCGTTGCTGGGTTTGGTAATGATGGGAACGGCGGTGGTCGTTTTAGCTGTGCAGAGCTTCGCCGAGCAGGACACCATTCCGGCGATTACATGGGTTACAACTGCTTCGGGGGAGTCAGCAGAATCCGAACCGCAAACTGAACCGCTGGAAACAGAAGCGGATTCTGAAAATGCAAATCGACAGCCTGTTTTTGACTGGGACAAGCCTACAAAAGCAGAAACCACTACAAAATCAGCAGGTTCTACAACTGCTCCAGTAAGACAGACAGAACCAGCACAGCCAGATGCAGCGGAATTGGCGTTTCCAGAAGAAGCTGAGCCGGAGATTTCTTATCCATTGGATTTGAATGCGGCAACAGCGGAAGAACTGGAAACGCTGCCGGGTGTTGGTGCAATTTTAGCGGAGCGGATTGTTTCTTATCGAGAGGCAGTCGGCGGATTTCAGACATTGGAGGAGTTGCAGCAAGTCAATGGAATCGGAAGTGGAATCTATTCCCAAATTGCCCCATACCTATTTATAATAGGGGAACTGCAAACGATTTCACCGGAATCAGAACTGCCGGAAGCAACAGATGCCGCTGCACCGGAACTCGAACCGGAAACTGCACCGGAATCTGCATCTGCATCCATTCCCCGTCTGGACATCAACATCGCTACGGCAGAAGATTTTCAAAAGCTGCCGAACGTCACGCCGGAACAGGCGGAAGCCATTGTTCGGCTGCGGACACAGATTCAATATTTTCAGAATGTTTATGAACTGCTCTATGCAGACGGCATGACAGACCGGCTTTTTCTTTCGATTCGGGACTATTTGTATGTAAGTTTTGCTTAAAATGGGAGGATTCTCAAAAACCTGCACAAATATGATTTAACCGTTTTGTAACCTTTTCTGAAAACGACCTGATTTTTTTGTGAAACTCATACAAAAAAGTGGACATTTATTTGTTTGAAATCCCTAAAAAAAATGAAAGAATGGTTTTTATCATTGACAATCCCCGAAAATTGTTGTATATTTAGTGTATCAAAAGGGGCTTTTATGCACGCCTTGCCATGGGGGACAGGCGGTAAATGACCCTTGCTGCTTATCTTGTTCTGGTTGTTCGGAACAAGGTAATATATTTAAGGAGGAAATTTCCAATGAACAAATTAACAAGAACTTTGGCATTGTTGGCTGCTCTGGCTATGACTGCAACTGCATTCGTAGGCTGCGGCGACGACAAGAATTCTTCTTCCAGCTCTTCTGAAGCTGCTACTACTGTAGCTGAAGAGTCCAGCGAAGAAACATCTGCTGCTGAAGAATCCAGCGAAGAAACATCTGCTGAAGAATCTTCTGAAGATTCTGACAGCGATGCAACTGCAAGCACGGAACTGGGTGCAGTTTCTATGCCGGATACCGGTGATGCACTGACCGTTCTGTGCTGGACTGACACTGACCTGAACGCTATGATCCCGGTTGTTGAAAAGGCATATCCGGACATGGCTGGCAAGATCAAGTATCAGAACGTAGGTTCTGCCGGTCAAGAAGCTATGGAACAGTATCTGACATACTTCTCTTCTGGTTCTGACGTTGACCTGTACATCTGCGATGCAGACTGGGTTCTGTCTTATGAAAACAACGATGACAACTCTGCTCCGCTGGAAAGCGTTGGTATCACTGCTGATATGTACAGCGATGCTTACAGCTACACCGTAGCAATGGGTACCGATCAGAACGGCGTTCTGAAGGGTGCTTCTTGGCAGGCAGCAGCAGGTGGTTACTGCTACAGAACCGACCTGGCTGAACAGTACCTGGGTGTAAAAACTCCGGAAGAAATGCAGGCTAAGGTAGCTGACTGGGATACATTCTGGGCAACTGCTAAGGAAGTATACGATGCATCTGGCAACAAGACTGCTATGGCTGATACCCTGGGCGGCGTTTGGAGAGCTTACTCCGCTGGTAACAGAAGCACTGCATGGGTTCAGGATGGTAAGATCACTGCTGACAACGCAAAGGCTTGCCTGGGCGACTTCATCAACATGGCTAAGACCAACTATGATGCTGGTTACATCGGCACTGTAGATCAGTGGACAGATGACTGGTATGCAATTGGTCAGTCTGATGGTGCAATGGCTGACGCTACCATGGGTTACTTCTTCCCGTCTTGGTCTTTGGCAGCTGGCGGTCAGCTGGAATCTGCTGAAGGCGGCGAAAGCGGTTCTACATATGGTAAGTATGCAATCACAGAAGGCCCGACCGGCTGGTTCTGGGGCGGTTCTTGGATCTGCGTAAGCCCGAACTGCGACAACGGTACATTCGCTGGTCAGTTCATCAAGGCTATGACTGTTGATGACGCTACCATGAAGGAATATTGCGAAAGCCACAGCGACTTCGTTAACAACAAGTCTGTTATGAAGGAAGTTGTAGACGGCGGCAAGAACAGCAACCCGCTGTTCAAGGATGGTCAGGATCAGTTCGCTGTTCTGTACGATTCTGCTGATGCAATCGACCTCGACGGTATCGCAACTCAGTATGACGGCACCATCAACACCAAGCTGCAGGATGCTGTAACTGCTTACTGCAAGGGTGATCTGGCAGACGAACAGGCTTGCTACGACGAATTCCTCGACACTGTAGCATCTGCTATCTCTGACATCACTGTTGAATAAGCTGAATAGCCAAATTTGACACGATCAAATATAATCGCCTACGGGATAGTTCTATCCCGTAGGCATATATTTGTCATTTCTCTTTTACGATTATCTATTCTTACTATTTTACTTAATTTTTGAGAGGGTGTGTTTTATGGCATCAGCTGCACAAAGAAGAATTAAATCAATCAGCTACGCCAAGTATGGATATTTATTCATTGCACCATTTTTCCTTGTATACGCTTTCTTTCAGATCTGGCCACTGATCAACACCTTTATCTTGAGTGTATACGGAAATGGTTCCGAAGGGGATACCTTCGTTGGTTTGCAGAATTTCCAGACATTGCTGTTCGGTGGCGATGACCGTTCCGCACGTCGGGTTCATGCAGAATTTGTCCGTGACTTTGGAAACACTTTGATTCTTTGGGTTGGTAACTTCATCCCGCAGATTCTCCTGTCCCTGTTGCTTGCTGTTTGGTTCACAGATTCCAAGCTGCACATTCCGGGTCAGGGCTTCTTTAAGGTTGTTATGTACCTGCCGAATATTATCACTGCTGTATCTGTTGCAGCATTGTTCATGCGTTTCTTCTCCAACTCCAACATGTGTTTGGTAAACGGCTTGTTGACATCCGCCGGAAAAGATGCCTTCATGTTTGAAGACAGTGCGGCATGGTCAAGAGCGATCGTCATGTTTATTCAGACCTGGTTGTGGTTCGGTAATACCATGATCATGATGATGTCTGGTATTCTGGGTATTAACCCGTCCCTGTTTGAAGCTGCTGCAATCGATGGTGCGACAAGTGGTCAAGTACTCCGCAAGGTAACCCTGCCGTTGCTGCGTCCGATGGTTGTTTACACCTTGATCACTTCCATGATCGGTGGTTTGCAGATGTTCGATATTCCGTTCTTGTTCCACACCAAGAGAGAAACCATCAACAAGTATCTGGAAACAGCTGCTGTATTCGTATATAAGAACTTCCGTACCAGTGAAGATAAGGTACAGTATGGTTATGCCGGTGCGGCTTCCATCATCCTCTTTATCATCACTGCAATACTGGGTATTATCGTATTCCGGATGAACCGGGATGCTGATGAAGCTCGGAAGAAGAAGGAACGGAAGGAACTCGTTAAGGCTTATAAGCGGGAACAGAAGCTGGCAAAGATGGGAGGCATGGACTAATGGAACAAGTTGGTGTAAAGGATAATTACAGACTGGTACAGAACTTAAAGTCCGCTGGATGCTTCATCGTTTGCATTCTGTTGACATTGGTTTGCTTAGTGCCGCTGTACTTGATGATTGTAAATGCTTGCCGTGGTCATAATGCCATCCTGCAGTCACCGGTATCTTTGATTCCGGGCAGCAACTTCGTTGAAAACATGAAGAATATCACAACACAGTCTCCGCAGTGGGATTTGTTGCGTGGTTATCGGAACAGCTTGATTATCGCAGCTGGTTCTACTATCCTAACAGTATTCTTCTCCGCAATGACTGCATACGGTTTGACTGTTTATCAGTTCAAGGTTCGTGATGGTGCTTACACGCTCATTCTTGCCGTTATGATGATTCCGATTCAGGTAACTTCTACCGGTTTCGTACAGTTCATGGTTGGCACACTGGGCTTGGCAGACTCCTTCATTCCGCTGATCGTTCCGGCAATTGCCGCTCCGGCAATCGTATTCTATATGCGTCAATATATGAAGTCCTCCTTCCCGTTGGACATCGTAGAAGCCGCTAGAATCGACGGATGCAGCGAATTCAGAACCTTTATTTCCATTGCAATTCCGATGATGAAGCCGGCAATTGCAGTACAGGCAATCTTTGCATTTGTACAGAACTGGAACAACTACTATACACAGAACATGATCTTGATCTCGAATGACAAGATGATCACCATGCCGATGATGGTACAGAAGGTACTGGGTCAGGATAAGAAGATTGACCTTGGTGCACAGTACGCAGCAGTTGCATTGTCTGTTATTCCGATTATCGTCATTTATGTTTGCTTGTCTCGGTTTATCGTTGGTGGCGTTGCCCTCGGCGGTGTAAAGGAATAATCAAACACTTCTATGTAGCACAACAAAAAGCACTGTGGATTTTCCGCAGTGCTTTTTCTTTTGTTTGGAAGCGTGTCTTCTACATAAAAATAGGCAGCTGGGAAATATTTCCCGACTGCCTATTTTTTTAGGTGATTGTTTGTATGCCTTATGCTAAGTTGTGCTGTAACTTTGCAGCATGCAGCGTATTTTTCATCAGCATTGCGATGGTCATAGGGCCAACACCGCCCGGAACGGGTGTGATGTATCCAGCCTTTGGCTCTACCGAATCAAAGTCCACATCGCCGCAGAGCTTTCCATCGTCCATACGATTGATGCCAACATCAATGACAATTGCTCCCTCTTTCACCATGTCCGCAGTGACAAACTTCGGCTTGCCGATGGCAACCACTAAAATATCTGCACTGGCTGCCAGTTCTTTCAGGTTCTTCGTGCGAGAATGGCAGATGGTAACCGTTCCATTCTTTTGCAGCAGCAGCATTGCCATTGGTTTTCCAACGATATTGCTTCTGCCGATGACAACGCATTGCTTGCCGCTAATGTCAACGTCTGTGCTTGCAATCAGTTCCATGATACCAGCAGGCGTGCACGGCAGGAAATCATAGTCACCAATCATAATCTTTCCAACATTCACCGGATGGAATGCATCAACATCTTTCAGCGGAGAAATGGCATGAATCACAGCCTGTTCATCAATATGTTCCGGCAACGGTAACTGCACCAGAATGCCATTGACCTTGTTATCTTTGTTTAAAACACCAATCAAATCCAGCAACTGTTCCTGCGTTGCATTTTCATTCATGCGGTATTCGTACGGATGAAATCCGACTTCCTCGCAGGCACGCTGCTTGTTACGAACATAAACTTGAGATGCTGGGTCATTGCCCACCAAAATAACTGCCAGCCCCGGCACGATGCCATGATTTTCTCGTAGTTCTTCGGTTTCCTTTTTGACCTCGTTTCGTACCTTTACCGATACGATTTTTCCACTAATCAATTTCGCCATGATGAAACGTCCTCCTATCCTCTCTCATTCATCATTTATCGTTTTCTTCTGGAGCATCTGTTTTTGCTTCGGAAGTTTCTTCCGGCTCAGAGGTTTCGTCCTCTGGCTCTTTTGCAGAATCCAACGCCACCGAGGCAGCAGCTTTTTTGCCGGATGCTTCTCGTTTGGCATCCAGTTCCGCCATCATCTGTTTGCAGGCTTCTGTGTTGCAGTAAAGCTGATAGTCCGAGCCCATCCGGCGAACCCGTCCGCCGATTACCAGCAGCAGAATCACAGACACTACCACGCAAATTCCAGCAATCAGCTGTGAAATTCGCATGTTTCCAATCACCAAACTATCTACTCGCAGCCCCTCAATGAAGAACCGCCCTAAACCATACCAACCAATGTACATGATAAAAATTTGCCCGTCAAACTTCCGGAATTTTTTTCCGCAGATGGCAAGTACGACAAACCCCAGCAAGCACCAGAACGATTCATATAAGAAACATGGATGTACTGGCGTTGCAGCATCCATAGTCTTTCCGAAATTCTGACAAAAGTTGGTTGTTGGATAGACGTTGGTAATCCAATTCTGAATCGTTCCGCCAGTCATGCCGAAAATCGAGTTTGTGTTGCAGCCGAATGCTTCTTGATTGAAAAAGTTTCCCCAACGTCCAATTCCTTGCCCCAGCAGAAAACCAGCTCCACAGAGGTCTAACAGCGGCAGCAGCCGTACTTTTCGGATTTTTGCAATGATACATCCAACGACTAACGCCCCAATCAGTCCGCCATAGATGGCAAGCCCACCTTGTCGCAGGTTGAAAATTCGTTTCCAGTCGCCAGCATAGTTGTCCCATTCTAAGATGACATAATAGGCTCTTGCTCCAACAATCGCCCCGATGATGCCACCGATGATAGTATCGATGGCACGGTCAGGGTGAACGCCGTAGGAACGCATATTGTGGAACGCATAAATCATTGCCAGCAGCAGACCGCAAGTAATCAGCAAGCCATACCACTGGATATCAATTCCAAAAATTTGAAAGGCGGTGCTGTCAACGTGTAGGTCAATTCCGAGATGGGGGAATTGAATTTCGTTTTGCTCTAACATCGTTTTGATTCGGGATTCCAGAGCGGAATCCCGCTCCTTTCTGTTTAATCCTGATTCTTCATAATGGAGAGCGTTGCCTGCTGTGGCAGCAGTTCTTCCCGCAACCAACGGTTTGCATCTTCAATCGTCAGGCTGGAAAGCATCGTGACAGTATCAAATGGTGCAATGCCGCTCATAGCAGAATTAATCATCAGGTTGGCAACAGCTTCTACATTGTTGAACTTCATAATCAGGCTGCCATAGGCATTCTTTCGGCTGTTTTCAAAGAGCGTTTCGTCTAAGCCGTTCTTTGCAGCGTCTTCGACTGCTGCAAAAATCCGTTCCCGTACAGCGTGTGGGTCTTTGGATTCGCCCTCCAGCATGGCAACAAAGAAATCATCGCCGTTGAAAATCTCAGTCGAGAAAGTTTCATTGATTAAACCATCTTTCAACATACCCTGATACAGCGGTGATGTGACATGTGTTAAAACTTTCAGAGCAAGCGTTGCCAGCAGTTCCTTCTTGAGATTTTCCAGACCAGATGCCGGTTTGCACTTATAGCCCAATACAAACATCGTTGTGCCAATCGGTGCAGTTTCTACAGTTTCTGCCCGTACAATCTCCATCGGTTCTTCCGGGAAGATGCATTCCAGCTGCATATCTTCGCACGGCTTCAGCAATTTGTCTGCCAATGCAACTACTTCATCTACCTTGCAGTTTCCGGCAACCGACAACACCATGTTGTGCAGGTTGTAGAAGGTGTGATAGCAGCGGTACAGCAGTTCCGGCGTAATCTGAGCAATGCTTTCAATCGTTCCGGCAATGTCGATTTTTACCGGATGGTGGTGGAATAAGCCTTGCAGGGTGTTGAAGAAAATCCGCCAGCCTGGGTCATCGTTGCACATCTGAATTTCCTGTCCAATGATGCCTTGTTCTTTTTGAACACTCTCCTTGGTGAAGTAAGGGGACTGTACGAAAGAGAGCAGGATTTCGAGCGATTCCTGATAGTGGGAAGAGCAGCTGAACAGGTAGCAAGTCTTGTCGAACGAAGTGAAAGCGTTGGCATTTGCCCCTGTCTTTGCGTAGAGGTCGAATACATCGCAGTCTTCATTTTCAAACAGCTTGTGTTCCAGATAGTGAGCAATGCCCTCCGGCACACAGCAGAAATCTTTTTCCTGCTTGGTCTTGAACTGGGTGTTAATCGAACCGTATTTTGTACCAAACAGGGCTTCTGTGGTGCTGAATCCCTCCATTTCGCTGACGTAAATAGAAAGACCGCTCTTGTGCTGAATATGGGTGTACTGCTCGCCAATCTGCGAGCAGGAAATGCGTTCAATTTTTGTTTCTGCCATGATGTTACGCCTCCTCTTTCTTGGTATCCATGATATAGACGGTATCCAATTTCAGGGTACGGGCAGCCTTGGTAATGTCTTCCTTGGTGATGGCAAGATACTGTTTCAGAGAATCTTCCGGTGTGTGGTAGTTGTTCCAGTAGTAGCAACCCTGATACCAGTTGATATGCGAGCCTGGCGTATCTCCGATACCATTTAAGGTGTTGTAGATGCTCATTCTTGCGGATTCCAGTTCTGCATCTGAAATATCCCCGTTCTGAATGGCAGTCAGCTGTTCCAGAATGGCAGCCTTTGCCTTTTCCAGATTGTCATGTTCCACACCGCTGCTGATAATCATCGCTTGTTTTGGTGTAGAATAAGAGCTGGAGCAGTAGTAGCAGAGGCTCATTTTTTCCCGAACGTTGGCGAACAATTTCGAGGACGGCAATGCACCGAGAATATAGCTGACCATCTGCATCACATAGCGGTTGTCGCAGTCTGATTTCAGAACCAGCACCATTTTTGCCTGATTGACCGGAAGCGGTTCTACAACGGTAACAGGTTCTGCCTTTGCCGGGCTAGGAACGTGGAACGTGTAAGAAGGCACATTCGGGCGGTCAATCGGTGTTAGAGCTGCTTTCAGCTTTTCTAACAGCATTGGCTGAGATTCTGCACCAACAAAATAGATTTCAGCCGGAGCAGTATGCAGCACTTCCCGATATGCAGCAAGTGTGTTCTGCGGTGTCAATGCTAAGACATCTTCCTTTTTGCCATAGCAGGAGAGGGCAGCCGGTTCATTCTGGAATGCCGTTTCCAACGCCTGTGCAGTGGCATAAGCACGCTTTTCATTGATTTCTGCTTCGATGGTGTCCAGCAAGTCTTTCTGCTTGGTCTGAAATTCAAATTCTGTGAAGCCATCTGCTACACAGTTCGGCTGAAGCAGGCAGGTCAACAGCAAGTCTGTCATTTCCTGCAAAAGCGGTTCTTGATGCAGAGCATAGCGGTCAGCAATGGTGCGAACCGTAATCCCGCACGTCTGAAAGTCACCGAACTTGGTAACGCCAGACGTGAGCGAGATGCCATAGAGCGTATCCAGCTTTTTCGCCAGTTCTTCCATAGACGGATAAACAGCGTTGCTGGTGGTCAGCAGCGAGAAGGCAAGGGCACTCTTTGCAGCTGATTCCTTTTCCAGTGGATGAAAGAATTGAATGCGGAGGGTATTGGTTTTCAGTTTTGGGTCAAGAATTTCCGAATAACCGATGGAATCGGTCAGGGAGATCCGGTTATAAGAAACAGGCATAATGTCATCCTTTCTGAAATGATGTGAAGCCGAAAAATCGGCATCCATTTCTATTATACCATATCCGATTTGCAATTACCAGAGAAAATTGAAAATTTCCGCAGAAATTGATGCGGATCGAAAAATGGAAAAACCTGTTTTCCCCATAGTTTCGGTCTTTTTACGCAGGTGTCATGAAAATATCATATTATCCACTTGAAATTCCAGAGGCGTTGTGATACAATAGTACGAATGTGACAAAAAAGAAATAGAAAGGAGTATGGTTATGTGGTTTCAGAATTTTTACGACACATTCTATAAATGTTTCATAAAAGAAGACCGGTATCAATTGTTGCTGGACGGCATCGGTGTAACAGTAAAAGTTTCCCTGCTGGCAGTGGTATTCGGCTTGCTGATTGGCTTTTTGATTGCCCTGTGTAATCTTTCCAACAAAAAGGGCATTCGGCTGATCGGAAAAGTCTATACCGACATCATTCGAGGAACGCCAACGGTTACACAGCTGATGATCATCTATTTTGTCATCTTTGCTTCCGTGCACTGGCCAAAGTGGGTGATTGCTGCGATTGCATTCGGGGTCAATTCCGGTGCCTATGTATCCGAGATCATTCGGGCAGGGATTCTCTCTGTGGACAAGGGACAGACAGAAGCAGGTCGTTCGCTGGGCTTAAACGGCAGACAAACCATGATTCGGATTGTCGTTCCGCAGGCTGCAAAGAATATTTTTCCAGCACTCTGCAACGAATTTATCACCTTGATCAAGGAAACGGCGATTGTTGGTTATGTTGGCTTGGTAGACATTCAGAAAGCCGGCGACTTCATCAAGACCTCTACATATGAAGCCTTTATGCCGTTGATTGGAACAGCAATCATTTATTTTGTAATCATCAAGCTGCTGACGCTGGCACTGGGCAGGCTCGAAAAGCGGCTTAGAAAATCAGAAGTTCGATAAGGAGGGGGCAACAACTGTGATTCATGTAGAAAATTTGCACAAGTACTTTGGAGATTTAAAAGTTCTGAAGGGCATTACTGAGAATATTCAGGAGGGCGAAGTGGTTGCAGTCATTGGCCCATCCGGTTCGGGAAAAAGCACCTTTTTACGCTGCCTGAATTTGTTGGAAACACCAACAGAGGGAAAAATTTTTGTCGATGACGAACAAATCAATGCCCCGAAAGTGGATGTCAACCGCATTCGGCAGAAAATGGGCATGGTGTTCCAGCAGTTTAATCTGTTTCCGCACCTGACAGTCATGGAAAATTTGACGTTAGCACCGGTTCTGTTGAAAAAGATGACCAAGGAACAGGCTGTGGAAAAAGGCAAAGAACTGTTGAAACGGGTTGGTTTGGCAGAAAAGGCAGAATCCTATCCGAATCAGCTTTCCGGCGGTCAGAAGCAGCGAATTGCGATTGCAAGAGCACTGGAAATGAATCCGGAAATCATGCTGTTTGATGAACCAACTTCCGCCCTTGATCCGGAGATGGTCGGCGAAGTATTGGATGTTATGAAAGACCTTGCAAAATCCGGCATGACGATGGTGGTAGTTACACACGAAATGGGCTTTGCAAGAGAAGTGGCAACTCGGGTTCTGTTCATGGATCAGGGCATTGTTATGGAAAGCGGAAAGCCGGAGGATGTATTCGGCAACCCACAGAACGAAAGAACCAAGCAATTTTTGAGCAAGGTTCTTTAAATAGGAAAAAGGAGATTGGAAATCATGAAGAAGTTTACAAAAGTAGTATCGCTGATGTTGGCAGCCATTTTGATGATGGCACTCTGCACCGCTTGTGGCGGCGACAGCAAGAAGGATGATAGCACGATTACATTTGGTACAAACGCAGAATTTCCGCCGTTTGAATATGTAACCGCAAAAGGTGTTATCGGAGAATTTGACGGCATTGATATGGCAATTGCAAAGCAGATTGGCGAAGATAACGGCATGGAAGCAAAGATTGAAAACATGGAATTTGATTCCCTGCTGCTGGCACTGGAAAATGGTCAGGTGGATGCAGTCATCGCTGGTATGACCATCACCGATGAAAAGAAAGATGCAGTTGATTTCTCAAAACCGTATTACACCGCAAAGCAGGTTATGATTGTTAAGGAAGATTCTGACATTCAGAAGGCTTCTGATATGGCAGATAAGAAAATTGTTGTTTTGCAGGGCTTTACCGGTGAAACTTGCGTCAATGAAATGGGCTACAAGTACGAATCGTTCAAGAAGGGTACAGAAGCCATCATGGAATTGGTTAATGGCAAGTGTGACGTGGTTGTCATCGACTCTGCAACCGCTGAAAAGTATGTAAATGACAACGAAGGGCTGAAGATTGTAGAAGACAACGATGCATTTGAAGCTGAAGAATACGGCATTGCGGTCAAGAAGGGCAATACCGAACTGCTGGATAAAATCAATAAGTCTTTGGATAAGATGATGGAAGATGGAACGATTTCTGAACTTTCCGCAAAGTATGCAGAAAGCAGCGATGCAGAATAACATTGCATTGTAAAAAACAAAAAATATCAAAGGCTGGCAGAGAAAAGCGTGGTTCTGTCAGCCTTTTTCTGTTGACAGAACTACAGAAAAACGGTATAATAAAAGAAAAATAAGTGCTTACAACAGTGCAGAAAAGAGAGAGAACATGAAAACAATTACCGTACACGCTAGTCATACTTATCCAATCTATGTGCAGCACGGATTGCTTGCAGAATGCGGAACATATATTCGAACCGCAACCAAAGCAGCAGCTCTTGCTGTCATTACCGATGATACCGTAGAAAGCCTTTATGGAGCGGCAGTTGTTTCTGCTCTCCGGAACGCTGGATTTCGGGTGGAAATCTTTGTATTCCCACACGGCGAAGCCTCGAAGTGTGCGGAAACCTTGCTGCAAGTCTATGATTTCCTGTGTGAAAAGCAGTTTACCCGTACAGATGCCATTGTTGCTTTAGGCGGCGGCGTTGTCGGCGACCTTGCCGGTTTTGCAGCAGCGACCTATCTCCGTGGTATGGACTTCATTCAGATTCCAACCACATTGCTGGCACAGGTGGATTCCTCTGTTGGCGGAAAGACTGCCATCGACCTGAAAGGCGGAAAGAATCTGGTTGGTGCATTTAAGCAGCCAGTTTGCGTACTGTGTGACCCGGATACCCTGCGGACATTGCCGAATGCGACATTCTCCGATGGAATGGGAGAAGTTGTGAAATACGGCATGATTCGGGATGCAAAACTGTTTGAACTGCTGGCAGCACACAATCAGGAAACGATTTTCTCCGTTTTGGAAGATGTAATTTGCACCTGCATTTCGATTAAACGGGACGTTGTAGAGGCAGATGAATTTGACACTGGCGAACGGATGATTTTAAACTACGGACATACCCTTGGCCATGCCATTGAGGGCTATTATCACTATGAAACCTATTCTCACGGCAGTGCGGTTGCCATTGGAATGTGCCTGATTGCAGAAAAGACTTGCACACCGGAACAGACCGCTGCTCTGAAAGCGTGCTTGCAGGCGTATCATTTGCCGACCTCTGTTCCTGTTCCAATTTCAGATTTGCTGCCGTTCTGCGGTGTCGATAAAAAGCGGGCAGGCAACCAGCTGCGATATATTGTCTGCGAAACACCGGGTAAGGCAGAAATTCGGACTGCCTCTATTTCAGAGTTCGCTGCATGGATGGAGGAACAGGCATGAATATTCAAGTAGAACCACGCACGTTGAGTGGAACGGTTTCCATTCCGGCATCCAAAAGCATGACACACCGCATGTTGATTTGTGCTGCTCTGGCAGAGGGAACATCTGTGATTGAACACGTCAGCTTCTCCAAGGATATTACAGCGACCATGGAAGCTCTGTCGGCTTTGGGTGCAGACTTTGAAACGAATGGAAGTACGATTACCGTAACGGGAATCAATCAGGTTGCCACAACACAGACAGCAGAAATGAACTGTTGCGAGAGCGGTTCAACCTTGCGGTTTTTGATTCCAGTTGCAGCCGCTCTGGGCGTTCATGCAACATTCCACGGACAAGGCAGACTACCGCAGCGTCCAATTACTGCCTATGTACGGGAACTTTCTAAGAATGGCATTACTTTTGATTATCAGAACACCATGCCGTTCACGATTCACGGACAGCTGCAAAGCGGAACGTATTATTTAGAGGGCGATGTTTCCTCGCAGTATATCACGGGTCTGCTGTTTGCATTGCCGCTGTTGAAAGGAGATTCGGAAATTGTCATGCTTTCCCCGTTGCAGTCGAAACCCTATGTGGATATGACGATTGCATGTATGCAGCAGTTTGGATTTGTGGTAACAGAAACGGAGCAGGGTTATTTTGTTCCAGGCGGACAGCATGCCTACGCTTGCAGTGGAACAGTGGAGGGTGATTATTCGCAGGCTGCCTTTTTTGCAGTGGCGAACGCCATCGGCAACCAGATTACAATGACCAATTTAAATCCAGATAGCGTACAGGGTGATAAAATCATCATTGAAATTGCAGAAAAAATGTGTTATAATAGAAATAATCACAAGCCGGCGTGCTTTACATTGGATGCAGCAGATATTCCGGACTTAGTGCCAATTCTGGCAGTTTTGGCAACATTTGGAACACATCCGTCTGAAATTCACGGAGCAGCCCGTCTGAAAATTAAAGAAAGTGACCGCTTGCAGGCGACCGCAGATTTATTGAATCGGCTGGGAGGACAAGTTACGATTTTAGAGGATGGCTTACGCATTCAGCCAGTAGAACGGCTGCACGGCGGAAAAGTTGACAGTTACGGCGACCACCGCATTGCAATGTGTGCTGCAATTGCAGCAACTCGCTGCACCGCTCCGGTGGTGATTCAAGGCGGAGAATGTATTGAAAAATCTTATCCGCAGTTTTATGAAGATTATAATCGATTAGGAGGAAATGCCCATGTCATCGTTTTGGAATAACCGGATTTCCATTTCTATTTTTGGGGAATCGCACGGCACGTCTATCGGCGTGGTGATGGATAATTTACCGCCGGGAGAATATATTGATATGGAAAAGGTGCTGCAATTTATGGCAAGACGTGCACCGAAAAAGGACGGTACGACCACCCCAAGAAGTGAAAAGGATCTGCCACAAGTGCAGTCCGGTATGTTGAACAATCGGACAACGGGCGTTCCACTTTGTGCCATCATTCAGAATACAGATACTCGCTCAAAGGATTACAGCAACCTCGAACGGCTGCCTCGTCCGGGTCATGCCGATTATACCGGAGCAATGCGGTATCGTGGTTTTCAGGATGTTCGGGGCGGCGGCCATTTCTCCGGCAGACTGACCGCACCGCTGTGCTTTGCAGGGGCAATCTGTGGGCAGATTCTGGAACGGCGTGGCATTTATACCGGTGCTCATATTGCAGCCATTCACGGCGTGGAAGATGATGCATTTTCAGAAACAGACGTTTCCAGAGCCGATATTTTGGCAGTACGGGAAAAGCCATTTGCAGTCATCAACGATGCACAAGGTGAAATCATGCAGGAGGACATCCGCAACGCTGGCAAGGGCGGTGAATCGTTGGGTGGTCTGATTGAATGTGCGGTTGTCAATATGCCGGCTGGCGTTGGTTCACCGATGTTTCAGGGACTGGAAAACACCATTGCACAGCTGATTTTCGGCATTCCAGCTGTAAAGGGCTTGGAATTTGGTGCTGGTTTTCAGGTTGCAGAGATGGTGGGCAGCCAGAACAATGACCCATTCTATATGGATGAAAACGGGCATGTTAAGACAAAGACCAACCACCATGGCGGAATTTTAGGCGGAATTTCTTCTGGAATGCCGATTATTCTGCGAGTTGCCATCAAGCCGACTGCTTCGATTGCAAAGCCGCAGGAAACGGTTGATTTCCGGGCAGGCACAAATGAAATCTTACAGATTCACGGCAGACATGACCCGTGTATTGTACCGAGAGCCGTGCCGTGCGTAGAGGCAGCCGTCAATCTTGCATTGCTGTCCCATATGATGGATTATCCGCACTTTTAAAAACCGCATGGATTGGAGGGAATCGAGATGCAGGACGAAAACTTAATGAAAATGTCGCAGATTGCAACACCGCCACTCATGGACACGCATATGGCGAACATTCTGATTTGCTGTCTATTAGACCACTTAAAGAAACCCGTTACCCCGACACAGCTTTATGAGATTGCCGTAGAAACGGAAATCATCAACTATTTTTTCTATCAGGAATCGATTACTTACCTGCAAAAAAATGGTTCTCTCCAACTAAAGCAGGACGAAAACGGACAAGACTGGTATTCCCTGACGAAAGTTGGAGAAGAATGTGCCAAGGAACTGAAAGAATACGTTGCAAAGCCGTATCGGGATAAAATTATCAGCGAGGCAAAGCAATATTTCATTCGGGAAAAACGGCGGGAGGAAGTCAAAATCTCCTATTTGCCATTGAAAAAGGGCTATCATGTACAGGTGCGGTATTTGGATTTACAGAGCGACTTAATGGACTTGAAACTCTATGCACCGGACATGAAGCAGGCGAAATATCTGGGCACGCAGATTATGCGAAACCCAGCGAATTTTTACGGAAAAGTGTTGGAAGCCGTTTTTTCCAACAAGGAAGAAGTGAAAAAACAGCCGCCGCAGCCACCGAAAAAGAAAAAATAATCTGCCTTTTGTGGAAAAGCAGGTTCAGAGAGAAGATAGAAACCGCCCTGCCGAATTCGATTAGTGGAATTCGGCAGGGCGGTTTTGGTTGTCGTTGCAATGTGATTTATACGAAAATGGTCTTTTGTGCAGCCGATACAATGATGTCTGCACAGAGCGGGATGCCCAGTGCACCACTGTTCAGGCAGAGTGTGTAGTTTTCCTTGTCATACCAGTTTCCGCCGGTGTTAATGCTGTAGAAAGTTTCTCTCCGCCGATCAGACTTCCGCAGAGTTGCTTCTGCTCGTCTTGGGTCAACCGAGTATTCTGAAACTGCCCGATTTACACGGGATTCCTGGTCAGCATAGACAAAGGCACTCATCATATGTTCCATATCCCGCAGAATGTAGCTGGCACAACGACCAACAATCACGCAGTCACTCTTTTCTGCCAGTTCCTTGATGATGTTGGTTTCAATGATATAAACCTTATCCGACAATGGCAGATTTTCCTGAATCGAACGGGTTGGGTTCGAGGAAAGCATCAGCGTATACAAAAAGCTCTTTGGTGCAGCTTCTTCTGCACTTGCCAGATAATCCACCGATACGCCGCAGCGTTCTGACGCCATCTCTAAAATTTCACGGTTGTAGAATGGAATCCCGAGTTGTTTTGCAACCAGTTCGCCAACTTCTCGACCGCCGCTTGCATATTCTCTTTCAATTGTAATAATTCGATTGCTCATTGTTCAATGGCCTCCTTCTGCCGTTTTTTCTATTTTCTTATTATACCATATTTCTCACGAAATTGCTGATATTATTTGAAAGTTTTCCAAAAAATCTACGTTTTTCACAACAATCCGCAAACTTTTTTGTGAACATTTCTAATTATGCTTGCAGTGCCTGCATCATCGCATCAATGATAGACGGTGCATACCAAGTCAAATCTTTCCGGTTCAGCAAGCCAAATTCGCTTTCTGTGCCATTGTCCCAGACAAAGCAAGTAATGCCATGTGCTTTGGCACTCTTGACATAATATGCATAGTACTGTGCCCGTATGCTGGTATTGTTTTTGTCGACCGCACCGAATTCATCCAGCAGGACTGGAACGCCCTTGCTGATGAAAGTGTCTTCCAGATACTGAAAATTGGTGTCCAGTTCCTGCTTGTCGGCATCGCTACCCCAGTCGGAACGGGTATCCTCTGTTCCGCAGAAATCCCATGGAGCATAGCTGTGAATGGAAACGGCAATGTGTGCATCATCTGGAATCTTGACAGCACTGACTGCTTCTTTGGTGATGGACTGTGCATGAGAACTGATAATCAGGGTTCGGTCTGCATTCAAGCCGCCCGTTGCCCGAACCGTGTCTACAAATGCCTGATAAAGCTGATTGATGACATCTCGTTCTTCTGGTGTGCCGCCGCTCCATTCCGTTGCAGAGCCAATGACACGAGGTTCATTCATGCCTTCAAATACAAGGTGGTGGTCGTAGTCACCGAACCGTTCGCAGAGTTGCTTCCAGATGGCAGTGAGTTTTTCGGTAACAGCAGCCTGTTCGCTGTAAGTCGGATGCAGCCACAAAGCATCATCATGATGGACATTCAGAATAACATATAAATTATCATCTATTGCATAATCGACAATTTCCTGCACTCGATTCAGGTAATCCGCATCAATGGTGTTATCAGCGGAAAGGTGTTCGCCCCAGGTGACCGGAATCCGAACGGCATTGAATCCAGCATCTTTTACGGTGTCAATCATTGCTTTTGTGGTTTTCGGGTTGCCCCAGCCGGTTTCGTTGTCGCTGGAACTGGTGTCGTAGCTGTCCAGTGTGTTGCCGAGATTCCAGCCAACTTTCATATCTGCCACAATTTCCGAGGAACTCATTTGGTTGACTTCTTCAGAGGAAACCGCAGCAGCCCCTTCATTTTTGACAGCTGTCTGTGCTTCTTCCTTCTTTTTGGTGTCGGGTTTTTTTACTGTTCCGGTGGCGTTGCTGTATCGAACAGAAACCTTGTCCAGTGTAACGGTTGCCTGGTCGCTCCACCAGTAGCCCAGCATCAAATCACCTGTTGGGTCGATATAATCTTGAATGGATTCCGGAACGATCCACGTCAGGGAAACAGAAGAATCCTGCGTAAAGGTGACAATATTTCCGGTCTGATACCAATTTTTATCGGTTTCCGCATCGCATCCGCTTGTCAGCGAAACACCAAATGCCCCCGTGAATTTTCCGAGCGAACCGCTGCTGCTGATGTCAAAGGTGACAGTCTGTAAGCGGTCGTCCTTGCCGATGAAGTCAGAGAGCGGCAGTTTTACTTGCTTGTCAGTGTCGCTGCTGTAGTCCAGTGTAGCAGCTGGGCTGCTTTCTGAAGTACCATCCACAGGAACTTCTGCGGTGCGAGTATACGTGCAGACAATGCTGCTCAGCTTCAGCTGCTGCAAATCGCTCCACCAGTAACCAATGAGGACATCGCCGCTTGCATCAACATCTGCAGCAACGTCTGTTGGAACATTCCAAGTGATTTCTGCATAAGCACCGTTGACACTCTGTTCAAAATCATCGGACTGATACCAGTTTTTATCGGTTGCTGTGGCACTATCTGCCTTGACAGAGATCCCGCATCCGCCTTTATATGTGCCCATGTTGGAAACACCATCCGGAGCGTAGAAGATAAAGGTAAAGGATTGAATGACATCGCCATCCTGTACGAAGTTCTCCAGTTTTGCTTTATAGGTGTTGTCCGCATCTCGGTCTAACAGGACGTTTAAATCGTCCAGTTCTGCCCCCAGCGTACTGGAAACGGTTTCTGTTGGGCTGATGTGGGTCGTGGTTGTTTCCGTTGCTTCGGTTGTTTCCGGAGCAGTGGTTTCTTTCTCTGCGGTTGATTCTGTTTCTGCCTCTGTTGCTGCTGTGGTCGTCTGTGCAGCAGAGGAAGCAGAACTGCTGGATTCCTGTTTGTCGCTGCATCCTGCCAGTGCGGTCATGGTCAGCAGACCAGCCAACAAAACAGAGAGCATGGATTTTCCGGATCGTAGGTTCATGATTTGACATCCTTTCTAGTTGGAGAAATTCCGGTGATGGGCAATTATTTGGATTCTGCTGAATCTACCGGAGCTTCTCGCTTTTTGAATACGAACAATTTGCTGAATGCATAGTTTACCACCAAAATAATCACCTGTGCGGCGATGGTGACCAGATATTTATTCCAACCCAGAATACTGATTCCCAGTACACTGATGCCCCAGTCCAAGAAAAGGGAAGCCCCTCTTGCGGAGTAGAACGAGATGAATTCTGTCCAGAAAGCTTTTTTGGTGTGGGTTTCACTCTGGAATACATATTTCTTGTTGGTAAAAAATGCAAACGTCACTGCACAAATCCAAGAGAACACCGTGCAGAACGTAACGGAAAGCTTGCCCTCGCCCAGAAAATACATGGGGACAAGTTTGGTAATCATGGAAACCAAGGTTGTCAAAGCCCCATAGAAGCAATACAGCAGGCCCTTCTCATATTTAAAATAGATATTTTGAAGGGGTTTTGGCAGATGCTTGACCACCCATAAAATCAATTGATTCATAAAATCACGCACACCTTCCTAAAAAATTTTTATTTTTCTTGAATTTAACTTGCCAATTTCCAAAAAATATGGTACGATAATGTCATACATTTTATCAAAAACATGGAGGAACTTGAATGATTGTCATCATTATCATCTGTATTGTGCTTTCTGCGTTGTTTTCCAGTTCGGAAACAGCGTTTGCAAGTGTCAACAAAATTCGCCTGAAATCTATGGCAGACCAAGGAGATAAACGGGCATTGAAAGCCCTGCATATTGCCGAACACTATGAAGATTCCCTGACTGCTATTTTGGTCGGGAACAACATTGTAAACATTGGAGCATCTTCTCTGGCGACGGTTGTCTTTACCCAGTGGGTCGGCAGTGCTGGTCCGGCAGTTTCCACCGTTGCCATGACCATTCTGGTTTTGATATTCGGGGAAGTGCTGCCGAAATCCTATGCAAAATCTCATGCAGAAAAATTGGCGTTGTCTGTGGCATCTGCACTTTCTGCATTTACTATCATCATGACACCGTTTGTGAAAATCTTCGATTTATTATCCCGGGCATTGAAGCCGAAAACAGAAGCTCCCAGCGTGACCGAGGACGAATTGAAGTACATCATTGATGAAATCGAAGAAGAGGGTGTGTTGGAAGAGCAGGAGAGCGATTTGGTCTTGTCTGCATTGCAGTTTGATGAAACTACTGTCAACGACATTTTGATTCCAAGAGTGAAAATTGTTGGCGTTTCCAGCGAAGCGACCACCGATGAAATCTGTGAAATGTTCCTGCACAGCCATTTTTCCCGATTCCCAGTCTATGAAAAGAGCATGGATAACATCATTGGCATGATTACCAGTCGGGACTTTTTCCGGTTGGAGCATGGTATGTTCCATTCTGTTTCTGAAATCTTGCAGGATGTCATTTATATTCCGGCGACAAAAGCCATCAGCGACAGCCTGAAAGAAATGCAGCGTTCCAAGACGCATATGGCAGTAGTTGTTGACCAGTACGGCGGAACAAAGGGCATTGTGACCCTTGAAGACATCATTGAAGAACTGGTTGGGGACATCTACGATGAGAGCGATGAAATCGTTCATGAATTTGTCCGTACCGCTCCGCATTGCTATACGATTGTAGGAACATTCAGTATCAGCGATATGCGGGATGCATTGGATGAAGAAGATATTCCGTCCCAGATGCCAGAGGCAGCGTCAACCTCCGTTGGCGGATGGGTCACAGAACTGTTGGGGCATATTCCAGAAGTAGGGGAAACGGTTCAAGTTGGAACATTTCAGTTTCAGGTTCTGGAAACCGACAACCAATCTGTTACAAAAATCGCCTTGCAGGTGTCTCCGGAACAAAAAGAAGAACCGAAAGTATAACCATCTCTTCTGTGTATGGGGAAAGCAGACCGCCGTTTATTGGGACGAGGGTCTGCTTTTTTATTTTTTCTTGTACTTCAGCAAAATCAATGCTGTGAGCAGGGTTGCCACAATTGAAACGACAGTTGGAAACCACGTATGTTCCGCAAACGGCAAGTCCAGCGTATTCATCCCGTAAAAGCTAAATACCATCGTTGGGATCGCTAAAATGATGGTGACAATGGTCAATTGCCACATTACGATGTTGACATTGTTAGAGATGACCGAACTGCACGCATCCACCATGTTGGCAAGAATGCTGGAATAAATGCTTGCCATTTCTTCCGCCTGTTTTAACTCAATCAGAACATCTTCCAATAAGTCTTGGTCGTCCTCATAGAGTTTCATCAGTTTCCCACGCAGAATTTTATTCATGGTTGCATCATTGGATTTGAGAGAGGTGGAAAAATAGACCAGAGATTTTTCCAGCTCCATCATTTGCAGCAGCTGTTTGTTCTTGACTGCCTTTCGCAGTTCCCGTTCCAAGGTGTTGGAAGCCTTGTCGATTTGTTTCAGATAGACCAGATAGGTGGAAGTCAGCTGCATAATCAGCCGCAAGACGAATTGTGTCCGGAAACTGGTCTGAATATTCCGAAGCCGTCCGTCGATCAGGTCTTCAATCACCTTGTTGTTTCGCAGAGAAATCGTAAAAACCAACTGGTCTTTGATGATAATGCTCATTGGCATGGTGTAGAACACCAGCGTATCATTTTTTTCGATCTCTGAAACAGCGGTGTCAATGATAATCAGGGTCTGGGTGTCTTCTCGTTCCACACGGGAGGATTCTTCTTCATCGAGTGCGGACTTGATGAAGTCGCTGTCCAGACCAAATTCTTCAATCAGCATTTTTCGTTCCTGTGCCGTTGGGTCAACGACAGAAACCCAGCTGCCAGGCTCTGGTGTACTGCATTCTACCAGATGATTTTGCACGGTTTTATAGTAAGAAATCAAAACGATTCCGCCTTTCCGCAAAGGCAGAACCGTTGAAAAGATGCGGCTTCTCCTTTGCAATCTTATTTTTGATCTTGCATCCATCGTCGGGGATAAGGATCCGCTCGCATCACTGATTCCTCCAAACTATTTTTGATTGGTGTTGACAACACCCTTTCTATTATAGCAAAGTTTTGCTCGAATAGCAAGGGTGGAATGTTACTTTTTACTTGATTTTTACCAAATGCCCAGAATGAAACGCATAAAAATATAGGAATTTTTACGCCATGCCGAGAAATTGCTCGAATAATGCCATCCATTCCCGCACCCAGTAAGTCGGGATGAGAATGCGTCTGGTTTTACCGCTGACCGACCAGCTTTCCAGTCCCAGTTCTGTCGCCATGCGGTGGGCACGGTATTGGTGAAAGCCATCTGTGAGAATGGTGATTCGGTTGGGCAGCCCCTGTTGCTCCAGAATCTGCTTGCTGAATAACAAGTTTTCGTGGGTATCAGTGGAACGGTCTTCCATGAGAATTCGGTCTGCTGCAATGCCGGCAGCGGTCAGATAGGTTTTCATCGCCTGTGCTTCGGAGATGTCCTCGCCCGTTCCCTTTCCGCCGGAAACAATGCAGGAAACTTCCGGGTGTTGCTGTAAGTAGTCCTTTGCTGCTTCTAGTCGCCGTTGTAGCATCAGACTGGGGACAGTGCCCTTGACTTTACAGCCTAAAACAACCACGGTGCAGGGCGTTTGTGGGGGATTCTGATAATATTGCACCATCTTGACGGAACAGAATCCAGCGAATGCAATGCCAGCGGTCAGGAGCAGGGCAAGAATGCTCAACACGCACTTTCCGCAGAGGTTGCCCCAGATACGGGAAAGCAGCTGTCCGAAAGGACGGTGAAAGAGCGTCAGTAGAAAACAAATTGCTGAAACCGCCATGCCGAACAGATTTCCAGCGTTGAAAATCCGCAGAAAGAGCGGTGCAAAAAATAGGAAGAACAAGCCAAGTTCCAACAGCAGCAGAACATCATAGAGCAGCGTCCGAATGGATAGGGTCATCATAAATCCCTCACTTTAAGATGTAGTTGGTAATGCCGTTTTGCAGCCCGAAACTACGGGAAGCAATCCGAGCGTGTTTGAAATCTTTTCGCACCAGTTTTTGCAGGGCTTGCCCACTGTGATAACCGTGAATCACTTCCACTTCTGTGACGGTTTTCGGGCAGTGTTCCAAGACTTGTTTCAGCTTTGCCCGTGCCTCTGCAACAGAAAGCCCGTGCAAGTCAATGGTGACAACATGACGGGGGCGAATATCAAAAGAAGTGGATGTTGGCATTGGCTTTGGTTTGGATGGGTAGCGTTTCACTCTGGATTCGCCTCCTTGACATCTGCCGCCAGCTGTTCCGCCTCTGCATAAGATTGCAGCTGATAACATCTTGCCCGAAAAGCAGCTGCTCCATGTAAACCGCTGATATACCAAGCAGCGTGTTTGCGAGCCTCTCGAATGGCAAGTTCCGGTGGCTTTCCATCGGCAAGTTGCAAAATCAGGCGGATATGATAGAGCATGGTGTCCATTTTTTCAGAGAGGGTCGGCTTTTGGTAAGGCGTTCCAGCCATTGCCGCTGCAATTTCAGAAAAAATAAACGGGTTTCCATAACTGCCCCTGCCGACTAGCACCAAATCACAGCCTGTTTGTTCATACATCTTCAAGCAGCTTTCTGCATCGGTCACATCCCCGTTTCCGAAAACAGGAATGGAAACGGATTCTTTCACCTGCCGGATGATTTCCCAGTCAGCTTTGCCGGAGTAAAGCTGTGCTTTGGTTCTGCCATGAACGGCAACTGCTGCCGCTCCAGCCTGTTCCATTTTTTTGGCGAAAGAAACCGCATTGCGGTCGTTGTCATCCCAGCCAGCACGGAACTTGACGGTAATGGGAACGGGGGAAACTGAAACCGCTGCCCGTACCAAATCCGCTGCGAGGTCTGGTTTCTGCATCAATGCCGAGCCGGAGCCGGTTGTGATGACTTTATGCACCGGACAGCCCATGTTGATATCGATCCAGTCCGGCTGATAGGGCAGGACGATTTGAACTGCTTTTGCCATGAAATCCGGTTCGCTGCCAAATAGCTGCAAGCCCATCGGGCGTTCTGCATCTGTAATCGTGCAGAACTGAGCGGTTTTCGGGTCGCCATAGCAAAGCCCTTTTGCAGAAATCATCTCGCTGACCAGAAGGGCAGCTTGATGTTCCTTGCAGAGAATCCGGTAAGCTCGATCGGCAACGCCAGCCATAGGGGCAAGTCCAGCGGTACGGGGCAGCGTCAAATTTCCCAGTTTGATGGTTTGTTGCATGGAGTTCCTCCTTTTATTGTGGGGGTCGGGTCATCAGTACCGCACCTTCGTTCGGATTGGTATAATAGCGTTTCCGGAAACCAACCTGCTGATAGCCCAATTTTTGATAGAGAGCGAGAGCAGCGGTGTTGTGTTCCCGTACTTCCAGCAGAAACGGACAGGTTGGAAATTGTGCGTGTGCCGTTTCCAGCAGCTGTTGAGCGATTCCCTGTCGCCGAAATTCCGGAGCAACAGCAATATCATCTACACTTTCTTCATCGCCGAGCCGCTGTAAAATCAAGTAGCCTGCCAGCGTATCGCCTGCCATTGCAGCAAAGAGGGTGGTATTTGGCTGTGAAAAGGCAGCTTCAAACAGGGCAAGTGACCACGGGTCAGGAAAACAACGCTGTGCAAGGGCAGCCGCTGCGGGCAGCTGTTCCTGTGGCAATGGGAGAATCTTAACCTTTTGCATCATACCAGCTTTTTCCCTTCTTTACTTCCACGGTCAGCGGAACAGCAAACTGCACAACGTGTTCCATTTCTTCTTTCAGAATCTGTGCAGCAAGGTCTGCCTGCTGTTCTGGAACTTCCACAATCAGTTCATCGTGTACCTGTAAAATCAGCTTTGCAGCTGGGCATTCTTCCTGCAACCGATTGGAAACGTGAATCATAGCAATTTTAATGATATCAGCAGCCGTTCCCTGAATTGGAGTATTCATAGCAATCCGTTTTCCAGATGCCTGAATCATCTTGTTGGACTGCCGCAGTTCCGGAACAGGTCTTCTCCGCTTGAAATAGGTGCTGACATAGCCCAGTTCCTTGGCGTGTTCGACTGTTTCTTCCATGAATGTTGCAACACGAGGGTAACGAGCAAGATAGTTTTTGATATACTGATCTGCCTGTGCGACAGAAACATGAATATCCTTGGAAAGCGAGAATGCACCAATGCCATAAATAATGCCGAAGTTTACCGCTTTTGCAGCACTCCGCATGGAATCTGTGACCATTTCCGGTGGCAGATCAAAGACCTGTGCGGCGGTTGCCGTGTGAATATCTGCACCGTGTAAGAATGCCTCCTGCATAGCAGTATCACCGCAGAGATTCGCCAAAATTCGCAATTCAATCTGGCTGTAATCGGCATCCAACAGGACATTGCCAGCACCAGCAACGAAGAACTTCCGCATATTGCTGCCGAGTTCTGTCCGAACCGGAATGTTTTGCATATTTGGTTCAATGGAAGAGATTCTACCAGTTCGGGTTTCTGTCTGTTTGAAACAAGTGTGGATTCTGCCATCTGCGGCAATTGTTTTCTTTAAACCGTCAATGTACGTCGATTTCAACTTGGAAACCTGCCGCCACTTCAAAACGTGGTCGACAATCGGGTATTCTCCTCGCAGGGATTCCAAAATTTCTGCATTGGTGGAATAACCCGTCTTGGTCTTTTTGCCATGCGGCAATTTTTGTTCGCCGAAAAGCACATCTCCGAGTTGTTTCGGAGAGCCAATTTTGAAAGAATGTCCAGCTTCATCATAGACCATTTGCTGTAATTCTTCCATCTGTTCGCTGAGGTATTCGCCGAATGTTTCCAGTCCGTCTACATCAACCAAAACACCAGCCTGTTCCATTTCTGCCAGAACACGGGTCAATTCCAGTTCCATTTGATACAAGTCGGTCATGTTTTGTTCCTGAATTTCCTGTTCCATCGCATCGCAGAGTGCCGGCAGGGAAACCAATGCCGCTAAATCTTCCAGAGCCGTATCATAGAGAACGTGGTAAGTGACGCTTAGACGGGCAACCGTATATTCAGAAGAAGCTGGATTCAGCAGATAGGCAGCAATTTCACCATCTGCAACGAGATTGTTCAGGGCTGCTCCCTGTTGCATCATGTAGCGATAATGCGGCTTTGCACCAAAGGTTCGCTTTGGAATGGCACTGCCCAAAAATGCAGCAATCAGGGATTCGTCTGTGGTTTCATAGATGGTCTGTTCCTGTAGCACTTGCAGGCGATGTTCTGAAAGGTTCAGTTCATAACAGAGCGTTGGAAGGTCAGTTTTCCACTGTTGAAACAGGGCATCCGTCAGTGGCTGTTGTTGAATGGCAATGGATGGCGTTATGGCACAGGAGAGCGGTTCTTCTTCCAGCTGGTCAGCAGCTGCTTCCAAATGCAATTTATCCAGTAACTTCACCATTTCCAGTTCCATCAGCAAATCTCGCACTTCTCTGGCATGAATCGGCTTTGGCAGATAGTGTTGCAATTCTGTCGGAACAGGGGCATCTTTTACAATTGTTGCCAGCCATTTGCTTTCCATTGCAGATTCCTGTCCGGCAATCAGTTTTTGAACTGCCATTTTGCTGACGTTCAGTTGATGAATGTGGTCATAGACGTTTTCCACAGTGCTCCAGCTGCGAATCAGCGTAGACGCAGTTTTCGGGCCAATTCCGGAAACCCCAGAGATATTATCGGAGGCATCACCCATGAGTGCCTTCAAATCAATCATAGAGATGGGATAAAAGCCGTATTCTTCCCGAAACCGCTGTACGGTGTAATCAATATCTTCCCGATTGGTGACGAGTCGAACGGTTACATGGTCGGTGATAAGCTGTAAAGTATCCCGATCACCGCTGAGAATGGTGCAGTCGTTTTCCTGTTCTTCCATTGCCTGAGCAAGTGTGCCAAGAACATCGTCCGCTTCATAGCCAGGACATTCCACAATCTGCACACCCAGCAGGGTCAGCAGTTTTTTCAGATACGGCATCTGCATTGCCAGTTCTTCCGGCATGCCTTTCCGGTTTGCTTTGTAGGATGATACTTTTTCATGGCGGAAGGTTGGCGTGTGAACATCAAATGCCACAGCGATGGCATCCGGCTGTAATGCGGTGACGTGCTTTAAATAAATATTCATAAAGCCAAAAATCGCATTCGTATAAATTCCCTTGTGGTTGGAAAGCAGGCGAATGCCATAAAAGGCACGGTTCATAATACTGTTTCCGTCAATTGCTAATAGTCGCATAATTTCCTCCATATTGGTTCGCTTGGGTTGCTGAGCGAACTGGTTTGATGATGGGGCTATCTGTTTTTTTACAGCAGAAACACCCAGTATAGTTTCAGTATAACACTGTTTCAAAAAAAAAACGATACAAAATTTAAAATCTATGGTAAAATTAAATCGCATATTTCTTTTCAAAACGCAAGAACGAGAAAAGACGGTTGACAAATGCAAGACACTACGCTACAATAAAAAGATACCGAACAGTTATTTTTCAGAGAGAGCAGGTGCTGAATTGATTGAAATACAACAAGTTTCAGAACAGAAAAAGCAATACTTACCCTTGCTGCTGCTTGGTGATGAACAGGAATCCATGATTGACCGCTATCTAGAGCAGGGAACACTCTATGTGATGCAAAAAGCAGGCAATCCCATTGCAGTTTGTGTGATTTTACGGGTTTCTGAAACAGAATGGGAAGTGAAAAATTTAGCAGTTGCCGTTTCGGAGCAGGGAAAGGGTTATGGACGCAAGTTCTTGCAATTCTTAGAACAGCAGCTGGCAGGAACAGCAAAATGGCTGATTCTGGGAACGGGAGATAGCCCAAAAACCATCCCGTTTTATCAAAAATGTGGATTTGTGCCCTATTGCCGGATTCCACATTTCTTTTTAGAACATTATGACCATCCGATGATAGAAGATGGCGTTTTGTTAGATGATATGGTTTATCTGCGAAAATCGCTTTCTTGATAAACCAGTGAATTTTAATGATATGAAAAAGGATGAGATGATAATTATGATGAAGCATATTGTAATGTTCAAATTTCAGGCAGAGGCAAACGGCAAGACTGCAATGGAAAATGCAGCGGCTGCAAAGGAAAAGGCAGAACAGCTGCCGGCACAGATTCCGCAGCTGAAGAAGTTGGAAGTCCGGTTGAACAGCCCGTCTGCTGATCCGACCAACTATGAATTTGCCTTGATTTGTGACTTTGAAACGATGGACGACCTGAACACTTATCAGGTACATCCGGCACATGTTGCTTTTGGACAGTTTATCAAGCCGCTTCGGGAAGCACGGGCGTGCATTGACTACGAATATTAAGAAAAATAGCATACAAACACGCAAATGAGGAGGGAAAATGCTATGCAAATCCGAACGATGCAGATAGAAGATTATGATGCTGTTTTTGCCCTGTGGAAATCCTGTTCGGGTATGGGGTTGAATGATGTCGATGATTCCCGTTCCGGAATTGAACGGTTTTTGCAGCGAAATCCGGAAACCTGTCTGGTTGCCGTGGAAGAAACGGCTGTTATTGGGGCAATTTTGGTTGGAAGTGACGGCAGACGAGTCTACATCTATCATACCGCAGTTGCACCGGAACGGCAAAAGCAAGGCATTGGTTCGCAGCTGGTACAGGCAGCAATAAACGCCGTGCAGAAAATCGGCATTGCAAAGATGGCATTGGTGGTATTTTCCCGCAATCAAAGCGGCAATGCATTCTGGGAAAAGCAGGGGTTTTCTGTACGGGAGGATTTGACTTACCGGAATCTCGCCTTGCAAGAAATGACCCGAATGGATACTTGACTAAAAAAGGAGATTCTATGACAGAAGCAGCGTTGCAGGAATTTATAAAGCGAGAATTTCCAGCAGAGATGTCGGTGACAGAAGTTGTAGACAAATTGGATACGATGCAGGCACATCCGGATATTGAACAAATTCGCACTTGGTTTAATAATGTTTTACTGGATTTTATTACATTAGATTATTTGGAATATTCGGAAAACAGAGTAAATTTTTTAAAAGAAACATCAGTGCAGTTGTTTTTCCGGAATACAGAAAAATTGCCAAACAGTACTTATTTTCAAGCGATTGCTCATTTTTTTAAGGGGCAGTATGAAAAGAGCTTGCGGCTGGTTCGAACTGTGATGAAACGGGATGCAGAAGAAAAGCCATATGACTTGCAGAAACTGGTTTATTTTTATATCGTTCCGTTTAAAAATGCGTTTCCCGGTTTCTGGCAGATGGTTGTATTGCAGCTGAAACAGTCCGGTGCAGAGCAACTTGTCATTGAACATGCCGAACTGGTTCGGGATTATTATTTCGCTGCTACAGAGGAAGAAAAATGTTTGCTGCTGAATGGCTTTTTGCAAAGCCATTCGGATTCTGTGATTGCTCATGAACTGCTTGGAATGACTTATGGCAGGATGAAACGCTGGAAGAATCAAATCGCCTGTCTGGAAACCATCGAAGAACAGCCCTGTTTATTTACAAAAGCCTGCATCGATTTTCAAATTGGCTGGGCATATGGGAAAGAAAAAGACTGGAATCAGGAAGAAGCCTATTACCGGAATTGTTTGAAATTAGAATGGGATTATCCATTTGCAAATAATAATCTGGCATATAGCTTTTATCAGCAAAAACGATATGCAGAGGCAAAAGAATTGCTGGAATTTTGTCTGGAAAAGGAATTGGATTTATCCTGTGCAGCGAATAATTATGTGCGGGTTCTGCTTGCAATGGGCAATGGAACAGCCGCACGTTCTTTTATCAAATCCGGAGCATATCCGGTTTCTAAATCGCTGGTCAAGCGGGCAAAAACGGCGAAAAATCGGCAATCAATTGTTTTGTCAGCAGAATCCGCAGAGCAAACCAAAACAGGTCTGCAAAAGAAACCGCTCGAAAAAGCAGAACAGTTTTCCAGTGAGTGGATATTGGAAGAAGAGTTGACTGCTCGCATCGAAGCTGGATTTCCAGTGTTCGGGAAACAGCTGCATCTTTATCGGCGAAATGGCGAATATGGCAGGCAGTACGTCATTCCAATCGGTCGGCTGGATTTGTTCTGTGAAGATGCTGACGGAAACTTATATGTGATTGAGTTGAAAAAAGATGGCGGATATGGGGATGCCTATGCACAGCTTGCTGCTTATTTGGATTGGTTTCAGAAGAGCAAACGATTTTCCAAGCATTCTGTATCTGGAATTCTCTGCGTCAATCATCCCAGCCCACAATTATTGCAAAAAGTGCATACAGATGCAAGAATGCGTCTGTATGAATATCAAATCTCTTATACAGAACGATGAGGAGAAGAACATATGCTCATTTTAGGAATCGAAAGTTCCTGTGATGAAACAGCTGCCAGCGTGGCGGAGGATTACACCAAAATCCGTTCCAATGTGGTTGCATCACAGGTGGATGAACATAAACTATACGGCGGTGTCGTGCCGGAGATCGCCTCTCGGCGACACTGTGAAAACGTCCTGCCTGTAGTCCAAAAGGCGTTGGACGATGCACAGGTTACGCTTGCCGATTTAGACGGCATTGCGGTTACTTATGCCCCCGGTTTGATCGGGGCGTTGCTAGTCGGTGTGAACTTTGCCAAAGGTTTGGCACTGGCAACCGGAAAGCCCTTAGTTCCCGTACATCACTTAGCTGGACACATCGCAGCGAATTATATTGCTCATCCGGAATTGAAGCCGCCGTATCTTTGTCTGGTGGCAAGTGGCGGACACAGCCATATTGTAGAAGTCCTGTCCTATACCGAATTCCGAATTGTCGGCAGAACACGGGATGATGCAGCCGGTGAATGTTTCGATAAAACAGCCCGTGCGATGGGATTTCCATATCCAGGCGGCATTCACATTGACCATGCTGCACAGGAGGGCAACCCAGAGGCATTTCACTTGCCCCGTCCGAAAGTGGAGGGAAATCCCTATGATTTCAGCTTTTCCGGCTTAAAGACCGCAGTTGTGAATCTGTTGCACAATGCCTCCCAAAAGGGGCAGACCGTTCCGACTGCCGACTTGGCAGCATCGGTACAGAAAACAATTTCTGAATTGCTGACCACGCACACCATGCAGGCAGCGAAAGATTTGGGTTATCAGACCATTGCCGTTGCTGGCGGGGTTTCTGCAAACAGTGGCGTTCGCTCTGCCATGGCAGCTGCCTGCGAAAAGCAGGGTTGCAAGCTGTTTGTACCGCCGCTTTCGCTGTGCGGAGATAATGGGGCAATGATTGCCTGTGCCGGTTCTTATGCGTATGCAGCTGGCGTTCGGGCGGATGCTTCTTTGAATGCCTATGCGACCATGTCGCTGGAACAGCCAACCTTTTAATTTTTGACATTGCAAAAAATCTGAAATTCTGGGTACGATAATCAAACGGGAATCGGAAAACGACAGTTTTTTTGGAATTGTTCATCCACGGAGAACAGCCGTTTGCAAAACATGAACAAAGACTGAATTTCAAATGGAATTTCCCGAAAACCGCTTGACAAGATTTCCGGTTGGAATTATAATAAAGGGGAGAAGAAAATTTTTCTTCTCACCGCCGGTTTGACCGGTGGATTGATATATTAGGAGGTATTACCGATGGCATTGACAAACAACAAAAATGTTCTGGCATGGGTTGACGAAATGGTTGCTCTGACCAAGCCGGACAAGGTCGTATGGATCGATGGTTCCAAAGAACAGCTGGATGCACTGACAGAAGAAGTTACTTCTCTGCCGGAAGGCAACCGGGATAAGATGTATAAGCTGAATCCGGAAAAGCTGCCGGGCTGCCTGTACCACAGAACGCTGCCGAATGACGTAGCAAGAGTGGAAGACAGAACTTTCATCTGCTCCAAGAAGAAGGAAGATGCAGGCCCGACCAACAACTGGATGGCTCCGGACGAAATGAAGGCAAAGCTCATTCCGCTGTATGACGGCGTTATGAAGGGCAGAACCATGTATGTAATCCCGTATTCTATGGGTCCGATCGGTTCTCCGCTCGCAAAGGTTGGCGTGGAACTGACTGACTCTATCTATGTTGTTCTGAACATGAACATCATGACCAGAATGGGTAAGCAGGCATTTGAAAACCTGGGCGATGTTTCTAACGACTTCGTTCGTGGTCTGCACTCCAAGGCTGACGTTGATCCGGAAAACCGTTATATCGTACAGTTCCCGGAAGAAAACACAATCTGGTCGATCAACTCCGCTTACGGCGGTAATGTTCTGCTGGGCAAGAAGTGCTTCGCTCTGCGTATCGCTTCCTTCCAGGGTAAGAATGAAGGCTGGATGGCTGAACACATGCTCATCCTGGGCGTTCAGAAGCCGTCTGGTGAAACTGTTTATATCACTGCTGCATTCCCGTCTGCTTGCGGTAAGACCAACCTGGCTATGCTGATTCCGCCGGAAGGCTATCAGAAGGCTGGCTATAAGGTATTCACCGTTGGTGACGATATCGCTTGGATGAAGCCGGGCAAGGATGGCAGACTGTATGCAATTAATCCGGAAAATGGTTTCTTCGGTGTTGCTCCGGGTACCAACGAAAAGTCCAACCCGAACGCACTGGCTTGCACACGCAAGAACACCATCTTCACCAACGTTGCTCTGAACAATGCAGACAACACAGTTTGGTGGGAAAAGCTGGATAAGAATCCGCCGGTTGATGCAACCGAATGGAAGGGTGCTAAGGTAAATGGTCCGGAATTCGTTTCTGAAATTGACGAAAAGACCGGCAAGAACAAGACTCTGGCTCATCCGAACTCCAGATTTACTGCACCGGCTGTAAACTGCCCGTGCATCTCTCCGGAATTTAACAATCCGGCAGGCGTTCCGATCTCTGCAATCATCTTCGGCGGCCGTCGTGCTTCCACAACACCGCTGGTATATCAGTCTTTCGACTGGACACACGGCACTTATATGGGTTCTGCTGTTTCTTCCGAAACAACAGCTGCTGCAACTGGTGCAGTTGGCGTTCTGCGTCATGACCCGATGGCTATGAAGCCGTTCATCGGTTACAATGTAGGCGACTACTGGGCACACTGGCTCGAAATGGGCAAGATCCTGGGCGACAAGGCTCCGAAGATCTTCAACGTTAACTGGTTCAAGCAGGACGAAGAAGGCAACTTCCTGTGGCCGGGCTTTGGCGACAACATGAGAGTCCTCGACTGGATCATCAAGCGTTGCGAAGGCACTGTAGATGCAGTTGAAACTGCAATCGGCTACCTGCCGAAGAAGGAAGACCTGAACCTGACTGGTATCGAAGATGAAGTAACTCCGGCTGTTCTGGACAAGCTGCTCGCTGTAGATACTGATCTGTGGAAGAAGGAAATCGCAGAAATGCGGAGATATTACACCGAAGACATCGCAGCAAAGGGCGGCAAGGTACCGGCTGAACTGATGGATGAACTGGATAAGATCGAAGCAAGACTGAACAAGTAAGTTCTTTCTCGGAGTAATCCGAATCTATGAAAAAAGCAGACCGCTTTGTGTGAAAACACAGGGCGGTCTGCTTTGGTTTAGGGGAGAATCGTAAATTCATGTTGAAATTGTACGGTGCGGAGCAGGCTGTTCCAGTCCTGTTCCTGATATAGCTTGTAACATTGCTGCCGCAGACAGGCTTCCAATTCGATGACATCCGCTTGATTTTGCTGAATGGTTTCCCGTTCGGCAGCCTCACAGGCAGTTTCCAGCCGTTTTCGCAGAGCGACAGCATTTCCCGTTCCATGAATGGAAATGGAAACGGTTACAATGGGAATTCCGTTTGCGGTGATGGCGGTGTATCTGGTCGAAGCACTGGTAATCAGAAAGTCGCTTGTCTGACCATCTACCGATAAGCTGACTCGTTTCGGATAGTTGTTGCCACGCAGCCAGCACAGCCCTTGAATGGCATCATTGGAGAGCGTTTGTGTGCTTCCATCTGAATCCATCAGCACCATCGAAAAGCCGTTGGTAATCCGAAAGGGCAGCAGAGCCGTTTCGGAGGAATTGCAGCGTTCTTTTAGAATCGAAAGCAAGTCTGTTTTAGGCATACGTCCGTTTTGTTCTTCCTGTTTCAGGCTTTCCAGCAGGGTTTCTGTGTTGACTGCTGCAAGCGAGCGAGTGGTATAGAGCAGCTTGCAGCCTGAAGAAAGGCGATATTGCTGTAACAAATCTGGAAGTTGCTGTAAAAATTCCGGTTCTTGCAGAGCGAGCAGTTCCAAATGTCCCAAGAAAAGGGACTTTCCAGCTGGAATTTCTGCGGATTCCAGTGCAGCAGAAAGCGTGCTGCCACTGCCGGAACAGTCTGCTTCTTCGGACTGAAAAGCGTGCAGTTGAACAGTCGGGTAACGATAGTTGGAGAGTTCCAAGGATTGCAAATACAAGCGGTCTTTGACCTGTGTTGCAGAGCAGCCGGAACAGCAGAGCGAAAGACACAGCAACAGCGAAAGCAGCGATTTTTTCATAGCTGATATTTCCTTTCTAAGTGATTCGATTTCAACAGCTGTTGTGGAAATCGTGGAATCCGATGGGAATGATGTGGATTACTGTTTTTGCGGAGCAGATTCAGGTGGGTCTAATAGCAGTAAACTCCATGGAACGCATACGGTTAATAGTACAATCGGAACAATATACCACCAGCTGGACGAAATCCCTAAGATTCCGATTCCAACCGCATGCCCCAAGATAATTAGCAGGCAAATGCCATTCCGGAAGCGAAGTTTTGGGAACGCTTCACCCAGCAAATGGGCAGATAGCGTTGTGAAGAGCGTCAGCCGTAAAATGCAAAGCAAAACAAATACAATCAAATATAGAGCATCTGCTCGTTGGGTGCGGAATGGCTGCGAAACGCTGGCAATCGTGAAAAACGGATAAGCTGCGTGTGGCATAAAGCTGCCTAAAATCGTAATGCCCAAAAACAGCACAAAAAACCAGATGCCAAACGAGAACCCGAAGAAACGAAATGTGCTCCGAACGGGCTGCTTCTCCAAAAATCCCAGCAGCAATACCAGAACGGGAAGTTCATCTGCTAAGGAGAGATGTTGCAGAATGCTGCTCCAGATGCAGCTATCCGGCGAAAAGGCGAGGTTTTGCAGGTGAATGGAACGATATCCGCCTAAGAGCATGACTGCCAGCGTGAGCAGGAGAACGCCAAAAGTCAGCGTGCTGCTGCGTGCAAGCGTCTGAATGCCCAGCGTAGACGTATAGAAACAGATTCCGGCAATCAGGGCTGCTGCAAGTAAGGCGTTGTGTACCGGCAGCGAAAGGCTGCCGGAAACGCTCCAGAGTTGTACCACAGAGCGACCGCCAGCAAGCAGCAAATAATAGCAAAAGAACAGCGGCAAGAATTTATGTTCCTTGCAATGGGCTGCAAGGCTGTCCGTTCGGCGAGTCAAAAGAAATGCCGGAATGCAGAGTAAAATTTGCAGCCCGATGGAAATCGCTGTGCCAAGGAGCTGCTCCAACGTAAATGGAAACGCTGCACACATTACGGAAAAGGCAGCCGAAAGCGTTAAAATCATCGTCAACTGGCTGGGTTGTAGTTTGGCTGGTTTATTCATGATACTCCTCCACCGTAAAATTACCGGATTGCATGGCAGGAAAATCCGCACGATATAAAATATCCCGCATGCCACGTTTTCGGAACGGTGCAACGGGGGCAGTCAGTGGAAATCCATGGTTTTGAGCAGCACAGATATGAAAGAGAACTGCTGCTCCCAACAGGCTAATACCGAACAGTCCGCCCATACCGCCAGCTAAGACAAATGCTAGTCGTAGAATGCTAATCGGTGGATTCAGGTCAGGAATGACAAATCCAGCAATGACAGAAATCGCCGTGACGGTCAGCATTGGCGTACTGATTAAACCAGAGGAAACGGCTGCATCCCCGACAATCAAGCCAGCAACGATACTCACCGCTCCGCCGACCGCCTGCGGCAATCGTAGCCCAGCCTCCCGAATGATTTCATACACCAATAGAATGCCGATGGCTTCAGTTGTCAGGGAGAGCGGAGCGGTTTCTTCCGATTCTGCCAATATGAGCAGCAATGTGCGGTTGAGCAGTTCCGGATGATGCAGGGCGATTGCCACATACAAAGCAGGCAGCAGCAGGGCAACCAAGAACGCTGCATATTTCAGCCAGCGGAGAAAGGTTGCATAATAGGGCTTATAGCAATAATCATCCATCGACTGAAAGCTTTCGTTGAATAGCTTTGGAATCATGAGGGCAAATGGTGTGCCGTCAATCAGGATGCCAACACGCCCTTCCAATAGCTTTGCACAAAAAACATCTGGACGCTGTGTGGTGCTGATGGTATCGAAGAGAGAGGGGCGGCTGGTTTCCAAGAACGGACGAACATAGCCGGAAGAGAGAATGGACTCCAGTTTCATGCTGCCCAATTGCCGCTTGATTTTCTGAATCAATGCTTGTGGCACACGGTCATATAGATAACAGATGCAGAGGTCTGTCTGGCTTTTATCTCCGTAACAGCCAAGTTCCAGCTTGAGAAATGGTGACTTCATCCGCCGACGAATCAAAGACATATTGGTGCGGACAACTTCCACAAATCCATCTTTTGCCCCGAAAATATTATTTTCACCAGAGGGCGTGGAAACGCTGCGTTTGTCATAACCTTGCACCCCAAAAACCAACGCTTTCGGGCAGCCATCTAAAACTAAAACCGCAAAGCCGGAGTTTAAAAAGCGAAATAAATCCCGATAGTTCAAAGCCTCTGCACGGTCTGTGGAAAAGAGTTGGTGTTTCTGGATGTGTTGAAAAATCTGTTCGGCTGTGGGGTGTTCCAGTTGAATCTCGACAATGGGGCGTAAAATCAATTCTGTAATGGTGCTGGTGGAAAGCATACCCTCACAGCAGAGTAGGGCTGCTGGCAGACCGCTCAATACAAATTCATTCACCAATAAATCAGAACTATTGTGGGCAATTTCCCGAATTCGCTGGAGATTTTGGGAGAGTTTCGGTAGGATGCGTTCTTTTGCATATTCATTCAAGGTGGAAAAGCTCCTTTCAATTCAAAATGCTGTTCATAGCGTGCCCCGAAAATGGGAATTTATGTAGAAAGCGTTTGCGATTGGAAAAAGAATCATCCTGCCATAAACCTGTATGAAATTGCTTGCAATTTGTCGGTATCTCTGTTATAATAAAGATAATCAGACTCGCTTTTTTAGAAAGAGCGAGTACAAGAAAAAATATCATAAAGTGAGGATGTAAAAAATGGAGAACCAACCGTTCCAGCAGAAACCAATTTCTGCTCGTACCTCTGGACAGCAGCGTCCGCCACAGCGAACAACACCCCCAAGAATGCCACAGCGGCAGCCGATTCAAACCCAGCGACCACCCCAGCAACCGCCTCGGCAGCCACAGAATCAAAACCCGAAAAAGAAGAAAAAGGGCGTTGGCTATCGCAGACGGAGAAATGCATTGCTGATTTTATTGGCATTGATGATTGTAATCGTGCTGATTTGTACCCGTTGCAGCAGTTGCCGTTCTATTTCCAAGGATGATGGCGTGCAGGTCAACGCACCAACAGAAGTGACGACACAGGATGCCAGTGCAGCAACAGAAGCTGCATCTGATGCAAGTGAAGCCTCCACCGAAGAAGAAACTGCTAAGAGCGGAACGGTGCACGTTGTTGCTGCTGGCGATCATTTCGTACAGACTTCCGTTTATAACAGTGCTGCTGCACATGCAGAAAATGGCGAAACCTATAACTTTGCCTATGTTTATGATGGCGTAAAGGATTTGATTAACGGCTCAAATGCAGATTTGCGGATTATCAATCAGGAAACTCTGATTTGTGACAATCCAGATATTGAAATCAGCGGCAGCAACTTCAACTTCAATTCTCCGCCGGAAGCTGGCGAAGCCATTGTAGATTTGGGATTCAATGTTGTTTCGATGTGTAACAATCACCTGTTGGATAAGGGCGTAGAGGGCTTGACCTCTTGTATGAATTATTGGGACAGATTGTTGCAAGAACATTCCGACCTGCTGACCTATGGCGTTTATCGGGATGTAGACGACATGAACAACATTCGGATTAAAGAAGTAAACGGCTTAAAGGTTGCTTTCCTGGCATATACCGAAAACATCAACGGCTATACCGTTCCGGATGATTCCACCATTCAGATTACCTTGACCACACAGGACGATGTGATTCAGGAACAGATTGAACGGGCAAATGAGCTGGCAGATATTGTCGTTGTTTCCGCACACTGGGGCGATGAAGATACCTTTGAAGTACGGGATGGCGTCAAGGCACAGGCACAGAACATGATTGAATGGGGTGCAGATGTCATTATTGGCAATCACCCGCACGTTCCGCAGACCATGGAATACATCACACGTTCGGATGGCACACAGGGCTTTGTGTTCTATGCAATGGGGAACTTTGTTTCTGCACAGACCTTTAATATCAATCTGATCAGCGAAGTGGCTGATTTTGATTTGGTATACCACGAAGAGGACAAGCAGGTAACGGTAGAAAATGTACAGGTTCATCCGATTATCACACAGTATGATGATGGTTCTTTGTCCAATCTGCGATTGATTGCGTATAAGGATTATACCGAAGAACTGGCGGAAGAACACGGTTTGCCATATGCCATGTCCGGAGAATATGGTATTTGGAATATGGACAAAATCAAGGAAATCATTGACACTGCCATTCCGGCAGAGTTCCAGAAATTAGACTAATCAAAAACAAATCAACGCCGCCGTAAGGTGTCCAGCATACAGCAAAAAACTGTCGGGATGCATACGGCGGCGTTGTGTGATTGTAATGAAAATGAAAAGGGAGTAAAACGATTATGCCACATCTTTATTTTGTCCGGCACGGACAGACCATTTGGAATGTTGAAAACAAAATTTGCGGTTCAACCGATATTGCTTTGACACCGCTGGGGCATGAGCAGGCAATTGCAGCCGGAAAACTGATTTTAGAGCGGCAGTATCCCATTGATGCCATTCTGTATTCGCCTTTGATGCGAGCAGCCGATACGGCAAAACACATTGCAGAAGTGACCGGCTTGCCAGCGTTTGCAGAGCCACGGTTACGGGAACAGAATTTCGGTAAGTATGAATCCACTGCACGGGATGGTGCAGCTTTTCAGCAGGCAAAAACGCAGTTTGCGAACCATTACGAGGGCGGAGAATCCATGTTGCAGCTGGCACAGCGGATTTATAATCTTCTGGATGAACTCTTGCAGCAGGAAAAGAATTATTTGTTGGTTGCACACAATGGCATTGCTCGGGTTGTGCGGTCGTATTTTCAGGATATGACGAATGAAGAATATGCAAAGTACGGCATTGGCAATTGTGAGGTGTTACAGCTTGTTTAAAAAATCAAGGGGAATGCGGTTGCTGGGCGGTATCAGTTGTGCCGTACTTTGCAGCAGTCTGATTGGCTGCCTGCCAACGGTTGCAGAAACCGTGGAAATCAACGGGAAATCTTATCGAACGGGTTTTTATGGCGATTGTTATTTGATGGATGATTTACCGCTGAGCGGTTTAGAATACGAACTGGATGAAATCACCTACCGGGCATTACAGCATCCGGAATTTGATTTGTGGTATAACGGTTCGGATTCTGTCATGTACTGTGCAGAAGATCAGTGGGAGGCGGCAAAAACATACTATGCAGACGACCAGCAGTATCTTTATTATTGTTCGGTTGGTGTGACGATCAAAGATCAGACTGAGCCAACGATCTATGATATTTCTGGAAAAGTGGATACACAGAAATTCAAGGAGTTGTTGGAATTTGGAGAGGGGAACGAATATATTCCGTTTGCCTATGGAAAAAACAGCGAGCAGGAACAGAAAACTGTTACAATGCCCTTGCCGGATGACAAACAGCGATTGATTTTTTATCGGGAGAGTAAAGACGGCTGTTTCTGCTCTTATCGGGGCAGTCATTTCTATGTGGTAGACGGACAACTCTATCTGACGTATCAGTATCAGATGGGAAGAAAGGAATGGATTGCAACGCCCGTTCCGGAAGCATTGTCTAATTATTTCTGCGAACTGGTAAAAGATTTTGATGAAATCAACAAAGAAACTGCAACAAACGAGGGAAAATCAACGAAAAGTTAGAATTGCAGGAAATGCCTTGCAACAGGAAAAAGAGTGTGCTATAATAACATCGAATCCGGAAATGATGCGAAATATTTGAAAGAAAAAATTCGTGTTGGAAGGAGGAATGGAATGTTTATTGGAAAACGGGTGGAAATTCGAGAATCCACAGAAATTGCCAGTGTTTATCAGGAGCTTTCCAGAAAAGACCGTCTTGCTGCTGATTGCCTATTTCAACAAAGACTGTATAATGAAGCAGCGTATTTCTATATTCAGAGCATGGAAAAGTGTGTGAAGGAGTTCATTTGTAAGAAAATTGATGTATCCAAGTCTTACTATGCAGATATGTTGCGAGGAACTGGGCATTCTCTGGAAAACTCCATTGAAATTCTGATTACGGTCTATTGTGGAAATGATGCCGTTCTTCGGCAGCAGCTGGAAACGATGCTGATGGAAGGCGTTTTAAAACAGACACGGTTTGAACGACTGAATAACGTGTTGCGGTATCCGAATTATAATCCTGGGAAAAAGTGCTATACGATGATTGAAGCCAATTATAAAGATTGTGAAGCCCTTAAACAGATGGCAGACCAGCTGCAAAAAATGCTGGATGACATTTGGAAACGAATTATTTAACACACACTGGAACAGAAAAGAGGAATAAACGATGTATGTACCGAATCCAGAACGATATGCAGCCATGGCATATCGCCGCTGCGGAAAGAGCGGTTTAAAGTTGCCGGAAGTATCTCTCGGCTTATGGCATAATTTTGGAGATACAAACACCTTAGAACATATGGAGGCAATCTGTAAGGCAGCGTTTGATGGCGGCATTACACATTTTGACCTTGCGAACAACTATGGCCCACCGGCAGGGGCGGCGGAGCAGAATTTCGGAAAGATTCTGAAAACCCTGTTTGCCGGCTATCGGGATGAGTTGATTATCAGCACAAAGGCTGGATTCGATATGTGGGAAGGCCCTTACGGAAACTGGGGCAGCCGGAAGTATCTGCTTGCCAGCTTAGACCAGAGCCTGAAACGGATGGGATTGGAATATGTCGATATTTTCTACCATCACCGTCCAGATCCGGAAACGCCACTGGAAGAAACCATGGGAGCACTGGCACAGGCGGTACAGAGCGGAAAGGCATTGTATGTCGGGCTTTCCAATTATGATGGTGCAACCATGCAGCAGGCGTGTGCTATCTTGAAAGAACTGCACTGCCCGTTTGTCATCAATCAAAACTGCTATTCGATGCTGAATCGTACCATTGAACAGAATGGCTTGTTGGATGCCTGTGCAGAGGAACAGAAAGGGTTGATTGTATTCAGTCCGCTGGCACAGGGCTTGCTGACAGACCGTTACTTGCACGGCATTCCGGCAGACAGTCGGATGCGGACAGACGGACGCTTTTTGAATGAAAAGCAGCTGACACCGGAACGCTTGCAACTCCTGCAAAAATTGCAGGCAGCTGCACAGGCAAGAGGCGAGAAGCTCGCACAACTTGCAATGCACTGGATTTTGCGGCAGCCTGCTGTGACCAGCGTTTTAATCGGTGCATCAAAACCAGAGCAGGTACAGGATGCCTTAGAAATGGTACAGCAAGCACCGCTCACAGATGCAGACATTCAGGAAATCGAACAGATTCTGAAAGCAAATTGATTGTAAATCGTTCCAAAGATGCATAAAAGCCCTATCGCCGTGCACACTAAAGGCGGAGGTGTTTCGTGTGAAAAAAGGAACGATGAAAGAAAAGCAAACCAGCAAGTACAAAGGATTTTATACCGCCATTGGTATCAGCATTCTGATGATTGGTGCAGCCTGTGTGTATGCCTATCAGGTGACGATGGAAACCAATCAGACGTTAGAGAATGAATTGTCCCAGACCGCAGAAGAAACCCAGCCGACGACCAACTTTATTGCAGAAATCTATGATGCCGTTACGACAACGCAGCCGGAATATGATGCGGTTGCGAAAGTCAAGACGGATGTTCCGGTAGAAACGACGACAGAACCTGTGGAAGAAACTGAGCCACAGGAAGATCCAGAATCAGAGCCGGAAGAAACAGAAGAAGAAGTGATTTACTCCCATATGCTGATGATTCCGGTAGATGGAGAAGTTGCCCAGCCGTTTAGTGATGGGGAACTGGTGAAGTCGCTGACAACAGGAACATGGCAGACGCATAACGGCGTAGATATTCTGGCAGAACAGGGCGTTCCTGTTCGGGCGATGGATAACGGAACCGTTGTGGAAGTCGTCAATGACCCATTGTGGGGGATTTGCGTGTCTGTTGACCACGAAAACGGAATTGTCAGCCGCTATTGCAACCTGTCGCCGAATGTTGGCGTACAGGAGGGCGACACCGTAGAAAGTGGGCAGACATTGGGGACAGTTGGGGATAGTGCCGATATTGAAAGCAAGATGGAATCCCATTTGCATTTTGAAGTCACCAAAGGCGGGGACTATATTGACCCCTATGCCTATGTGCAGCATGGATAAGCATTCTAAAACCAATGAGAAACACAAAAGCACCGATTTTCTGTAACTGGAAAATCGGTGCTTGTTTTTTTATGGATTCATTCGCAACAGATGTGAATTTGTGAAGTTATTCCGCATCCGTTGCCTTTGGGGTTTCCTTGATTTGAATGCCCAGAACGTCCAAACTTGCGGTGTCAACCGGAGCAGGGCACTCGCTCATCAGTTCGCTTGCGTTCTGAACCTTCGGGAATGCAACTACATCCCGCAGGCTTTCTGCTTGCAGCATAACCATTGTCAGACGATCCAGACCAATACCCAAACCACCGTGCGGCGGGGCACCATAGTGGTAAGCTTCTACCAAGAAGCCAAACTTTGCTTCGATTTCTTCATCGGTCAAGCCCAGAGCCTCGAACATCTTCTGTTGCAATTCATAGTCTGTGATACGAATTGAACCAGAGGACAATTCTGTTCCGTTCAGAACCAAGTCAAATGCCTTTGCAATGACCTTTTCCGGATTGGTGTCCAGATACGGCAGGCATTCATCCATTGGCATGGTGAAAGGATGGTGCATTGCAACCCATGTTTCGGTTTCATCATCCCATTCAAAGAACGGGAACTGTGTAATCCACAGGAAGTTGAACTTGCCAGCAGGAATCAAGTCCAGCTGCTTTGCAACCTGCAACCGCAAAGCACCCAAAACCGGCAGGGTTACCTTGTCCTTGTCTGCAACGATCAGAACCACGTCACCTTGTTCGCAGCCCAGTGTTTGCAGGATGGTTTCCAGTCTGCCTTCCGGCAGGAACTTTGCGAACGAGCAGGTCGGCTTTGCATCGTTCCAGCGAATAAATGCCAGACCCTTTGCACCAATGCCCTTTGCCTTTTCGGTCAGCTTGTCGATTTCTTTTCTAGTCAGGGTCTTTGCTGCCTGTTTTGCAACGATTGCCCGAACACTGCCGCCAGCTTCGATGGCAGAACGGAATACTACAAAATCCAAATCCGAAACCAAATCGGAAATATTCTGCAATTCCATGCCGAACCGTGTATCTGGCTTGTCTGAGCCGTAGCGTTCCATCGCTTCCTTGTAGGTCATTCTCGGCAGCGGAGTTGGAATGTCCATGTTCAGCACCTTCTTAAACAGGTACTGTACAAAACCTTCTGTCATCTGCAAAATATCTTCAACATCTACAAATGACATTTCCAAGTCAATTTGAGTAAATTCCGGCTGACGGTCTGCACGCAGATCTTCATCACGGAAACATCTTGCAATCTGGATATAGCGATCCATACCAGCAACCATCAAAAGTTGCTTGTAGATTTGTGGAGACTGTGGGAGGGCATAGAATTTTCCGTTGTGCACACGGGACGGAATCAGATAATCTCTTGCCCCTTCTGGTGTGGACTTCATCATCATCGGCGTTTCAATTTCGATGAAATCGTTTGCATAGTAGTATTCTCTGGCAGCCTGTGCGATTTTGTGCCGCATGATCAGATTTCTTTGTAGCGGAGCACGGCGTAAATCCAGATACCGATACTTCAGACGCAATTCTTCATTGGTCTTGGTTTCATCCGAAATGGTGAACGGTGGGGTCTGTGCCTTTGAGAGCACACGCAGTTCGGTAACTTTGATTTCAACAGCACCGGTTTTCATATCGGTGTTGACGCTGGCACGAGGAATGACTTCCCCTTTTGCCAGCAGAACATATTCACTGTGGCATCCGGCAGCCTTTTCAAAAATTTCTCGGTCAGTTTCATCGTTGAATGCCAACTGTACAATGCCGGTTCTGTCCCGCAGGTCGATGAAAATCAAGTTGCCGAGATTCCGGACTTTCTGAACAAATCCGCCGACAACGACGGTTTTTCCGGCTTCAGTGACTTCGCCGCAGTAGCAAGTACGGCGTAAATTTTGCATGGTATCCATTTATGCTTCCTCCTGTAACGTATTCTGGAACATATGAGAAATGGCAATGTTGTCAAATGCTTCTGCAAAGCGGTCATCCAGCGGAATGGCAATTTGTTCGCCGGTTTCCATCTGTTTCAGCTTTGCGGACTGCTGTTCCAATTCATTGCCGCCCAGCACCAAGACATATGTCGCATGAATTTTGTTGGCATATTTCATCTGTGCCTTTAATCCACGGTGCATCAAGTCATATTCTGCCTGATAGCCGCTTTCCCGTACTGCCTGTGCAAGCTGCATGGCTTTCGGCAATGCCTCTGCATCCATCGGAGCGATATATAAATCGCAAGGCGGTGTTTCTAAGAAGTTGCAGCCTTGCTGCTGCATCGTCAGGAGCAGCCGTTCCAGACCCATTGCAAAGCCCAGAGCTGGCGTATCTGCTCCGCCCAGCTGCCCAATCAAGCCATCATAGCGACCGCCGCCGCAGACTGTACCCTGTGCACCGATTTCTGTGGTGACAAATTCAAAAACAGTCTTGGTGTAGTAGTCCAGACCCCGAACGATTTTCGGGTTGATGGTGAAATCAATCTGCAGGGCTTTCAGATGGGATTGCAGTGTCTGGAAGTGTTCGCTGCATTCATCACAGAGATAATCCAGAATGATGGGAGCATCTGCTGCAATCTTGCTGCAAATTGGGCTTTTGCAGTCCAGAATCCGCATCGGGTTCTTTTCCAGACGGCTCTTACAGGTATCGCAGAGGTCATCTTCATAGGCTGCAAAATAAGCACGCAGTGCCTTGTGATAGTTGGCACGGCAGGTTGGACAGCCGATGGAATTGATGTAGAGCTGAATATTTTTCAGACCAATGCGGTCTAAAATCGACTTTGCCAGACTGATGATTTCCGCATCTGCGGCAGCGTCTGCACTGCCTGCCATTTCCACGCCGAACTGGTGGAATTCTCTCAGTCTGCCGGCTTGCGGCCGTTCGTGGCGGAAACAGGAGAGAATGTAGAATACCTTTTGCGGCAGGGCTGCATTCAGCATGCCGTTCTGGAGCATGGAACGAATCGTTCCGGCAGTGCCCTCCGGACGCAGGGTAAATTCCGTTTCCTTTGCCTTGACCGTGTACATTTCCTTCTGTACCACGTCTGTGGTTTCGCCAACAGACCGCAGGAACAAGTCAGTGCTTTCAAAGGTTGGAATCCGCATTTCATGGAAGCCGAAACACTTTGCGGTGTCCCGTGCAACCTGTTCCACGGTATACCATTTGGAAATATTCTCTGGTGTAATGTCTTCCGTCCCTTGCGGACGTGTGATTTTGAGTGCCATAGATAACCTCCGATAATCGAAAAAATTGTCCCTTTCTGATTGCAGAAAAGGACAGAATCATTGGGAACGCTTGTCAGATGGGCAGGTTGCCGTATTCCCGCCAATCCAGATCGCCACGTTCCAATGCCATAATTAACGCTTCTGCTGTTGCAATATTGGTTGCAACCGGAACATTGTGGACATCGCAGAGGCGGAGCAGTGCCATTTCGTTCGGTTCCGATTCCTTGCGGTTGATCGGATCCCGGAAGAACAGCAATACGTCAATTTCATCGCAGGCAATGCGAGCTGCAATCTGTTGGTCGCCGCCCTGTCTGCCGCTGAGATAACGCTGGATTTCCAGACCGGTTGCTTCACTGACCAGTTTTCCGGTTGTACCGGTCGCACAGAGCTTATGGCGAGATAAAACGCCACAGTATGCGATACAAAACTGAATCATCAGTTCTTTTTTTGCATCATGTGCAATGAGTGCAATTGTCATATCAGAAAACCTCCTTTTTCAGATCAAATGGTTACAGCATGTACTTGTTTTCAGAACCCGAATCTATCTATTTTTTCGGGAATGGGTTTCGAGCCAACGCCGTCTTACCTTTTATTATAACATAAATTGTCCGAATGTCAAAGATTTTCGTTCTTGGAATTGCAAGATTGTGAAAAATGAATTGAAATTTATCACCAACTTTGCACAGATTGCACAAAAAATATGTCAAAATTTAGGGGTTTGATGTGGTATTTTTTTCCATATTGGTTTTTTGTCGGGTTTCCATTCTTTCATATGCTTTCAGGACATCCCGAATCATATACTTGCTGTATTCCGCCCCTTCTACAACGCAGGCGAATGCAATTTTCGGGTTATCCGCAGGGGCATAACCAATGAAGAAAGAATCCTGAACTCTGCCGCCGCCAGCCTGTGGCGTACCAGTTTTGATGGCAACATCATAGCCCAAATCCGCCAATGAATATTTATCCGGCATATTGGTAACAGAAGCGGCAATCATTCCTTGTTGAATGTAAGTGTAGACATCATCGTGCTGAATCGGAATCGTTTCCGCAACCGTCGGTTCGATGTCTTTGATTTTTTCTGTGAGGTTGTAGTCCCACAGGCTATCGACCAGATGGGGTTGATAGCGAACGCCCTTGTTGGCGATGGTGCTGGCAACGACCGCCATTTGCAGTGGTGTGACAGCGGTTTCCGATTGACCGATTGCGGCTTGCAGGACGTGACCGACTGTCCATTCCCAGCCATATTCTGCATAGGTTTCCGGATTGGCGAATCTGCCGGCAGCGTCACCCGTTTCAATTCCGGTTGGACTGCCCAAGCCGTACAACTCTGCATATTTGGTGAGGTTGTCAATCGTCAGGGCTTCGGAAAGCTGATAGAAATAGATGTTACAGGAATACTGTAACGCCTGTACGACGGAAATATTCCCATGAGAGCCGGTGCAGTAGTAAGTGTGCCCCTTGTATTCATAGGAATGTCCGCAGAAATAAGTAGAAGAACCAGCAACAATGCCTTCATTCAAGCCAGCAGTTGCGGTAATTGTCTTAAAAGTAGAACCCGGACGGTATAAGCCAACTGTTGCTCGGTCGAGCAGCGGAGAGGTTTCATCCGATGCCAACTTGTCATAATCTTTGGTGTAGTCATTGAGGTTGTAGGTGGGATAGGTTGCCAGCCCTAAAATGCTGTTATCCGTGGTATCCAGTACCACCAATGCACCACTGGTGACTTTTCCTAACCCTTCTTCTTCTGTTTGAGCGTTTCGCAACTGGTCAAAGTTCTTGATGAAGTTGCCAAGAATGTTCTGCAAGTCTTTTTGGAATGTGCTGTCTACCGTCAGCATCACCGTATGCCCAGCCTGTACCGGAACAGTCACTTCTGAAGAAACCACAGTGCCATTCTGAACGGAGATGGTTTTTGTGCCGTCTTTTCCTCGCAGTTCGGATTCCATTGCCTGTTCAATGCCGCTTTTGCCGACGGTGTCATCCAAATCATAGCCCTCTTTAGAAAGCTCTTCGTATTCCTCTGCATAGATAGGCCCAACTGTTCCGATTTCATGCGGAATGACATCGCCTTGCGTAACCGTGCGAATCGCATCTTCAATGATATTCACGCCCGGCAGGGATAAGCCACGTTCTTTGATTTCCGTGACAATCTGCAATGGAATATCTTTTACCAGCGTGAATTGATTGCTCATGGAGAAGCCACGCAGCTGCATTTCATAGCGGATTCCGGCAATCATTCGCTTTTCTTCCTCTGTGTAAGTGTCTGCAATCTCGTATTCGTCAATCAAACGATCCATGCAGTTTTCAGCGGTTGCATAGAGGTTGAGGTTTAGCGTTGTCCGGATTTCATCTAGCGTGTCTTGGTCGTCTGTTGTGAAGGTAAAGGGTGCTGTTTTAGAGATTGGGAGTGATTCTTCAAAAGTCACATCTACATCTGCAAGCAGGTGTAGCAGCTGTAAAAGCACTTCGTTTCCGCTTTCGTTGTCTTTCGGGAACGAATCCGGTTCAATGATGATGTTATAGCTGACACTGTTCTGTACAATGGGGTCGCCGTTGCAGTCTACAATTTCCCCACGGGTTGCAGCAATGGTTTGGGTGTAGGTGTCCGTGCTGTAGTGCTGACTAATATAGGTGTTGCTGTCTACAATCTGAATTTTCATCAGTCGATAGCCACAAAGACAGGCGGATGAGAGCACGAGCAGGGTTGCACCAGCAGCTTTTACATAAACAGAAATTGGTTTTTTCATAAGCTTCCTCCGGAAGAACCCCGTTCATAAGATTCAATGGTTGTATGAATCGCTTGCTCAATGGTGCGGTTGCTATTCGGCATCAAGCGTTCGTGGATGAAGTGGAAAATGCCATAAAGCGGTAGGGCAGCGATTAGCGTATACCCGCAGCTGGGCAGGATGACCTTGAGAAAGACCAGCGAAACATGTTCATATCCCCAAATAGCATAGTAAAAGAGAAAATCCTGTGTCCCTAAAATCAAGCTAACCACTGCGGTTAGAATTAGCAGATTCCAAACACGCTGTTGCAGAAATTGCGTATAAAGCCAAGCGGTGATGAAACAAATCAGCATCATGGGAATGGCATAGAAGCCAGCCAAGCGGTTACAGCTGAAATCCAGCAGAAAACCGCAGAGAATCCCGATGAAAACCGCTGCTCCCTGCTTGACATTGGAGGCAATGCAGAGTGCAACCGGAATCAGCAGCAACGGTTTCACATAGTCGCCAGCGTTTTGAAACGCTGTGCAGAGCACAATGACAACGAAATAAAAAATCCAGCGAACAACCGAATTTCGTTTTTGAGCCGGCGTTGTGCGGGCTGGTTTAATTTTGCCCATTTGCAGCCTCCGTTTCGGTCGTCAGAACTGTGACAGTTGTAGTGGTTTCGGTTGTCGTTTCTGCAAGCGTAGTTGTTCCAGTGGTGACGGTTGTTTGAACGGCAGTCTGGTCTTCTGGAATCGTTTCCGCACCCTTTCCGTCATAGTCCAGAATCACCATGACACTGGTCAGGGCATCGAAGTTCACAGCTGGATTCAGAACGGCATATTTGCTCAGACCGCTGTCCATCAATTCCAGATGGTCAACCGAGCCGATGAGGTAGCCTTGCGGAAATAGTCCGCCCGTTCCGGATGTTTTAATGAGGTCACCCTCTTGCAATTTGGTATCCCGTTCCAGATAGATCATGCGGCACTGATAATCCGCAGCAAGGGAAATTTCCCCCTCTAAAATACCAGTATCGCTGCCCGTGGCAGACATTGCACCGATGGAGAGTTTCGGGGAACAGATGGTTTCCACGGTGGAATATGTATTGGAAACATTGGAGATAATTCCAACAATGCCTTCTGCCGTTACAACAGGGTCTTGCAGTTCAATGCCATCATCCGAACCCTTGTTGATGATAAAGCTGTGGAAGGGGTCGTTTGTGACATATCCGATGATGGAACAAGGGTCAGAAAGCACATAGTCAGCGTGTTCTTTTTTGATGCCCATGAATTTTTCCAATTCTGTCAGCTGCTGTTTGGTATCCTCATAGTCCAGTAATTTATTTTTCAGTGCTGCATTTTCTTCTTTCAGGCGGTCATTTTCTGTTTGGTAGCTGGTTTGGTTGGTGAATGCGGTCACCAGACGTTCTGCTTGTTCCGAAACGGTCTGGGTAACTTGCCGCAGCGGATTCAGCACGACCCCCATCACGCCAGTGGTTTGACCGCCTTGCATGGCAGCATAGAGCAGAATACCGATTAACAACGCCAGAATACAAAGTAAAAAGCGAAGTCGATTTCGCTTGAAGAAATCACCCATTTGTTTTTCCCTCCTTTGGATTCTGTATTAATAGCGGTTGTCTTCCATGAAAGCATCCTGATAGCGTTCTAAGTTGGAAAATAATTTTCCTGTGCCCTCTGCAACGCAGTCGAGCGGATATTCTGCCACCAAGACCGGCATGCCTGTTTCTTTGTGAATCAGGCGGTCAATGCCTCGCAGCAATGCACCGCCACCGGAAAGAATAATGCCTCGGTCAATAATATCAGCAGACAAGTCCGGCGGAGTCTGTTCCAAGGTATACTTGATGGCATCGACAATGCGGGCGAGTGGCTCAGACATGGCATCTCGCACTTCAGAGCCTGTGATGTTGATGGTTTCCGGCAGTCCGTTCAGGAGGTTTCTGCCCTTGATTTCCATGGCATCTTCTCGTTCCATCGGGAATGCAGAACCAATTTGGATTTTAATATCTTCTGCAGTGCGTTCGCCGATGAGCAGGTTATACCGTTTTCGGATGTGGTTGATGATCGCAGCATCCAATTCATCGCCGCCACAGCGAATGCTTTTGGAGGAGATGATACCGCCCAAAGAGATGACCGCTGCTTCACTCGTACCGCCGCCAATGTCAACAATCATGCTGCCGATGGGTTCGAGCGTTGGCAGTCCTGCCCCGATGGCAGCTGCCATGGCTTCTTCTACGATGAGCACATATTTTGCCCCTGCCTGTTCGACTGCCTCCTTGACGGCACGCCGTTCTACCGTCGTAACGCCGGAGGGTACACAGATGATGACACGGGCTTTGGTGAATGTTTTTCCACGCAGTGCCTTGCGGATGAATTCCTGTAACATTACAGTTGTGGTTTCAAAGTCCGCAATGACACCATTTTTCAGCGGTTTCACTGCAACAATAGAACCGGGCGTTCTGCCAATGACTTCCTTGGCTTCTTTTCCCACATATTTTGCAGAATCGGTGTGGGTATTCACTGCCACAACGGAGGGTTCTCGGATGATAATGCCTCGTCCCCGCAGATAAATCAATGTATTTGCAGTACCAAGATCGATACCAATATCTTTGATAAACATTTTGTTTGCACCTTTCTATGCCAAAAGACTCTGACGGCGAGCGAATGATTGTATTTGTATGATTTCTGTCGCCGGACGGGTAAAAAACAATCCAAAAAAAGCAAAAACCGCTTTACAGAAAAAACGGTCATGCGATGCTGCTGAGAAAAAAGGCAGCAAATCAAATGAGAAGAGAAAGTTTTGTTTTTATTTTTTATTATAGCACAAATTGCTGGGACTTGCAATTGCAGATGCTGTAAAATTATCCGAAAAAGTCGGGGAAAAAAGTGTATGATTTGCAGCAATCAGCTTGTGAGTTTGCCCACGATCTTGGGTGCAGTGAAAATGCAGACCACAAGCATGATGATTTGCCCAACGGATATATGAAACTGCAACGCAAGGGCGAGATTAATCACTTTTAAGTTCAGATGAATGGTATCAAAACCCCAGTCCATGGCAGTGCTGAGGAATCCCAGAGCGGTAATTTTTTCTCCGATTGCAGCCAGCACGCCGCCAACTGCCAGTGCGACGACATAAACCAATATGTAAAGCAGAATTTTCTTAAATTTTTCCATGAAAAAAGGACTCCTTTTGTCATCATTCTTTGTTTGGAAGCGGTTCAGACAGTCGGCACAGCAGCGGAGAAAGGTGCTGCACCGCTACACGCTGAACCATGCATTAAAAAGCTCCAGTAGAACCGAATCCGTTTGAACCTCGTTCCGTTTCTGGAAGCTGTTCCACAACGGTGCAGGTCGGGAAGAGCACAGGTAATACCACCAACTGTGCAATTCGCATGCCGGGTTCTACGGAGAAGGGTTCTTTGCCGAGATTCATCAGCGGAACGAGCAGTTCCCCCCGATAGTCGCTGTCGACCAGCCCAACGCCGTTTGCCAGATTGATGCCGTGTTTAGAAGCCAGTCCGGAGCGTGCCATGATGAACAGAGCAACGTCTTTGCGGTCTGGAGCAGCTGCGATTCCAGTGGGAATGCGGACAATTTCCCCAACTGGAATGGAAACAGGGGCTTCAAGAGCTGCATATAAATCATATCCGGCACTTCCGGCGGTTGCCTGTGTGGGAATGGTTGCATAAGATCGTAGCCGTTGGATTTGTAATTGCATAAAAACCTCCATGGTGTTGGTGTTTTGAGGGGGCGATTATTTCCCGACAACGGACGGGAGTCCTCGGAGAAGCAGCCCACGGGTATAAGCTGCCGGAGCAGGTGCACAGGGTGCTTGATAATCCGCAAGAATCGCCTGAATCTGTTTCGGGGATTCAATGGAAAACGACAGCAGCAATGTGGAAAAGCCTTGTAGCTGTTGAAAACGGTCTGCTACCCAAACTGGAACAGCGTTGTAAATAACGGTGTATCCCTCTGTGCAGAAAACAGGGAATGTGCGGTTGGTGCGATCTTTGAGCTGATGCTTGCAGGAACGGCAGCCAACTTCTTCCCGAATCGGGCAGAGCCGTGTTTTCATCACCGGAAGGTGTCCATAGGCGAAGATACCAGCCGGCAGGCGGTCGCAGCAGGACAGAGCCTGCCGAATGGTCAATTCCACAGAAAGCAGGGTGTCGGATACGCCGTACTGCTGAATAACATCCACGCTGTGACGGTTGGTCAGATTCAATCCCGTTCCGCCGTGCAGTTCCAAGCCAAGCTGTTTCCCCAGTACTAAATGTGCGATGGTATCACAAAGAATAGCATTCCAACCGGCAGCCTGACAGGCTTGCAGCCGTTTCCGGAGGGTTGTTTCATTCGGTGCGAAAGTCGGAAGCGTTAGAATAGCGTTAGGGATTGGCTGTGAAAGCTGTTCTGCCAAGTGCAGTGGCAGCAGTAATTTGTCAGTTGGAAAGTCACTGCTTTGCACAGCGTGCAGCTGTTCCATGGTTTGCACCTGTACCCAGTAATTCGGCTTTTTTGGGGCAGAATGGGGCTGCTTTGGCAGGTGCAGCGGAACTTCTGCCAGTGTATATTGCGGAGTGTTGGCAGCTTTTCGGGCAGCTTGTAGCTGTTCGATTGCCGTTCTGCGGAGTGCATTCAGAGTTGCAGCAGAAACAGTTGCTTTTCCGTCACAAGTTGCGGTCAGACTGTCCAGCTGGTAGGCAGTGTTTCCGAGTTTTCCAATCTGCCGCTCTAAAAATGCCGCATCACAAGGCTTATTTTTCGCCAGTTCTGGCGGTGCATCTTGAACAGTTACCGATGTGCCATCTGGTAAAGTTGCAGTCAGAGAAACCGGCTGTTCCAGAATGACCGTTGCCGTCATCGTAAGTGGCAAGCGAACGGCTGGCTTTTTCGCCAGTTCTGCCAGCTTCGGCAAAACAGCGTTGGCAGCAGTGACATCTTCTTTCTGCCGAACGCCGAACATTTGTTTTCGCTGTCCGGTATAATAGCCGTCTGTGAATCCGCTGCGAGAGAATACCGCACGCAGCATCTGTAAATCTGGCTGTTTGCCCTCTTTTAGTTGCCGGAGAGCGGTAACCGCTGCCGCTACATATTCCGGCCGTTTCATTCTGCCCTCGATTTTCAGAGAAGCAATGCCATCTGCACAGAGTTGCTGATAATGGGGTAACAGACAGAGGTCTTTCAGAGAGAGTGCGGCTGCCTGCGGATTTTTTGCAGCGGTAAAGGGCAGCCGACAGGCTTGTGCACAGCAGCCACGGTTGGCACTACGTGCACCAATCAGAGCGGAGAGATAACACTGTCCGGAAATACACATACAGAGTGCTCCATGGACAAATTGCTCCACTTCCAGTCCAATTGCACAGACTGCCTGAATTTCAGAGCGAGTCATTTCTCTGGCGACAACGACACGGGAAAATCCGTGTTCTTTTGCCCAGATTGCACCGGATGGGGAACAGATGGTCATCTGTGTGGAGGCATGCAACGGCATTTCCGGAATCCGCTGATGAATGTAGTCGGCAACGCCCAAATCCTGTACAATGCAAGCATCAATTCCAACCGCAGCAGCAGTTTGAAGCAGTTCATCCAACGCTGCCCATTCGGTATCAAATACCAGTGTATTGACCGTCAAATAGAGTTTCACACCGTTGGTGTGGCAGAAATCCGCTGCTTCCCGGAGTGCAGCAGCATCGAAGTTATGGGCATTCTGTCGGGCAGAAAAGAGCGTTGCACCAATGTAAACCGCATCTGCACCACAGTGCACGGCAGCAGTCAACGCTTCCATGCTGCCGGCAGGTGCTAAAATTTCAGGGGATTGCCTCATGCGTTCGCCGTCTGCCGATTATTTTGCAGTTCCTTTTCGAGGGCTTCGATTCTTGCCAGTAACTGCTTGTTTTCTGCAATGGCATTGTCATAGGCGAGTCGATTTTTTCCGGCTTCATCGACATATTCTTTTGCCTGTTCCCGCAGAGCGTCCAGCCGCTGGGTTGCCTTGTTCAGGTCATCCAGTGTGGAGAGAGCCACCATAATGGCAGCTGCAAACGGGGAAGTACTGGAGTTTGAACCGGAAACCTCAGAAATACGGTTTTCCAGCGTACGGGCAAGACCGATGACATAATTCGCAGATTCTGCGGTTTGGAGCATGAAGTCTTTTCCGCAGATTACAACTTTTACTTTATTAGTCATAATTTGGAAGATTCCTTTCAGTTTGTTGATTCCAGCTGCAAATAGAAGATACCACTTTTATTATAATGCTTTTTTCGGGAAAAGAAAAGATTTTTTGTGAAAAAATGTGGAAATCTATTTGAAATGCAGGGGCAATTCTTATTTGCTGGCAGCCTGTTCTCTCCGCTGCAATTCTTCCAGAATCATCTTGTTGACTTTGTTGATGTCGCCACAGCCCATAGTGATGACTAAATCACCCGGTTCAACGTGGTCGCAGACATACTGGCAGACATCCGCAAAGTTCTTGTATTTGCGTTCATCATTGGATTCTGGGTCGGTTTCATCCTGTGGAAACCAAACAGCTCCCGGAATTTTTTCGCCAAGCTGACGGGTAAAGATGTTGTAAGTGTTCTTTTCCCGAGAGCCCATAATATCCGTTAAAACAGCATGGGTCGGAATGGAGAGGGCTTTTGCAAAATCATCGAGCAGCACAGCGGTACGAGAGTAGGTGAATGGCTGGAAAACTGCCCAAACGGCATGGAATGGCATTTCCATGGCTGCCTGTAAGGTAACGGTCAATTCTGTTGGATGGTGACCATAGTCGTCTACAACGGTAACACCGCAGGCTTCGCCCTTTTTATCGAATCGTCTGCCAGCACCATGGAAGTTGCCCAGACCCTTTACCGCATCTTCAAAGGAGATACCAACATAGCGAACAGCTGCAATTGCTGCGAGAGCGTTCAAGACATTGTGCACGCCAGCGATGTGCAGGACAACCGTTCCGAGCAATTCGCCGTGATACAGCACGTCAAAGTGTGTTTCCAGACCGGAAACATGAACAATGTTGGTTGCAACGTAGTCATTGCCTTCCTTTTCGCCGAACGTAATCAGTTCTTTTCCAGTAATGCCTTCCACAGCCTTGCAGGTCTTTTCATCATCGCCATTGTAAATGACCACTTTAGAGGTGTTTTCTGCAAACTTGTGGAAAGAACGAATGATGTTTTCGACTGTTCCAAAGTAGTCCAGATGGTCAGCGTCAATGTTCAGCAGGACGGCAATATCTGGATACAGTTTCAGGAAAGTGTCCACGAATTCACAGGCTTCACAAGTCATGATGTCACTGTTTCCGCAGCGGCCGCTGCCGTGAATGCAGGCAAGCTTTCCGCCAATGACAGCGGACGGGTCTGCTCCGGCATCGAAGAGAATCTGTGTTGTCATGGAAGTGGTGGTTGTTTTGCCATGTGTGCCGGCGATGCAGATGGCGTTGTCATACCAGCTGGTTACGAGTCCGAGCAGTTCGCTCCGTTCCATCAGGTCAACACCGTGTTTTGCAGCTTCTTTTGCAGCAATCAGTTCCGGATTATCTGCCATAATGGCAGCGGTGTAAACAATCAGGTCAGCCCCTTCGATGTTTTCGGCACGCTGTCCCATCATAACGGGGATGTCCATATCCCGAACGGCTTGCAGGGTTTCCGATTCGTTGTTGTCAGAACCGGTAATATAATAGCCTTTGGTATGCAGAATCTGCACCAGCGGATACATTCCAGAGCCGCCAATACCGATAAAATGGATGTGTTTTTTACAATTTAATATTTCTTTGTTCAAAAAAATCACTCTTTTCTTTCTTGTAAACTTCATTTGATTCGTGTATACTATTACCCATATTCCAACCAGTTGCAAATTTGTGACAGGATGGAATATGTGTAACGTCTGTCTGATGATTCTGACCGCATCCAAAAGCTGCGGATGTGGGAAAGAAACATCGGGTATTCGTAGCCACAGCTGCAAGTCTGGTTACGCTGTCTTAGAGGAGGTCATCTTATGGAAATCACAGATATCAAAATCAGAAGAATCATCACCGAAGGACGGCTGCGTGCAGTTGTTTCGATTACGCTGGACAATATGCTTGCGGTACATGACATCAAGATTGTACAGGGTGACGAACGGTTGTTTGTGGCAATGCCGAGCCGGAAGGATGAAAATGGTGTCTTCCGAGATATCGTCCATCCGATTTCTGCCGCTGCTCGAAAGAAGCTGGAAGCAGAAATCATGGAAACCTACCAACAGCACCTGGCACTGATGGAAGCGGAAACAGAGGCTGCACAACATGCACAGCATGTTTAATGGGAAACCATATTTTTATTCTTTTTCCTGATTTTTGATTTTGGGACAACCTGCAAAGAACTGGCAGGCTGTCCTTATTTTTTACCCTGAATCTGGAGCAGTGCCCAAGTCTTGAGAATGGCAAGCTGGGTTTTTGCATCCGCAATTTTTCCATCCATAATCATGGTAACGACTTCTTCCAGCGGCAGTTCCAGAACATCCAGAAATTCGCCAGCGTCTAAATCCTGCTGCATCGGAGCGGAGAGGTCTTCTGCCAGATACATATGAATGACTTCGGTATCATAGGCAGGGGTTGGGTAGAGATAGCCAAGTTCGGTATATTTTTTGCAGGTTCTGCCGACTTCTTCCCGCAGTTCCCGCAGACCGCATTCCAACGGGTCTTCCCCAGGTTCTCGTTTTCCGGCTGGGATTTCTAAGGTGACTTCATGGAACGGATAGCGGTACTGCTGTACCATCAGAACGGTCTGCCGTTCGGTCAGCGGAACAACGCAGACACCACCGCTGTGGTGTACCACGTCCCGTTGTACAATTTTTCCGTCTTCCAGTTCCGCAGTGTCTTTGGTGACATGGAAAATTTTTGCCTGATAAACCAAATCACTGCTTTTTGTGATTTCATTCAAATGCATGTGTCATCTTCCTTTCTATTGGATACAATGGATATAATTAGTTTGCCGTTTCTTCCGTGGAATAATCCACGCAGCAAATTGATTCTGTTTTTGGATTTGGATGTCGTTTGTTATAGATGCCGGCAACTGTGAGGTATCCGGCAAATAAAACCAGACCGCCCAGAGAGAGCAGTGCACCAGCTTTTAAGCCAGGGGTGTGATAGGTGAATGTAATTTCGCTGTCGCCGGCAGCAACCGGCACTGCCATAAAGCCAACATCTGCCTTTTCAATAGAAACTGGTTCGCCGTTGACTTCTGCTGACCAGCCTTCCTCCCATGGCACACTGAAAAAGACGAGGTTTGCATGGTCTGTGGAGATGGTTGCATGGAAGCCTTTGCTGTTATAGGTGAACGAGTCGCAGGCAGTTTTTGCCCGTTCGGTGCACTCTGCCAGTAAATCTTCATCGGACATCTGGTGAACAGCATCCGGCAGCTTCTGCATCCAGTTTTGATATGTTTCTACGGTATCATCTTCCAATACCAATGCACGCAATAATAGATTGCAGCGGTCAGATTCGGAATAGCTTTCCCACTGGGAACGGCTGACATAGGTGTCAAATGTAAAGCCCATTGGCAAAGCGTAGTCATTTTTATAGATATAAAAGCCATTCTGGGTATCATAGTAGGAGAAACCCGGCAGATCAATGCCCTCTGGTTCTAAGGATTCCGGCGTGATCTCGTCAAAATAATACCGGACAGAGAATAGATAGCGGATGGCCTTGCAGGAGCGTTCCGGACGAGAGGCAACATCTCTTGTTACGCCGATTTCCGGATAAAATTCCATGATAGAGGCTGGAACAATGCTGTGAAATGCCCGAATACACGGCAGCCCCCAGAACATCGGGTAATTATCTCGGTCTTTGGAGATGTCAATGCGGAAGAAATCATCCTCTGAAACGGCAATTTTCACATCGCCCTCTTTGTCGATGGCTTTGTCAATATATTCTTCTGCCCGCTGTGGTGTGTATGCACCAAAATAAACCACGGTCATTGTACAGAATGTGCAGGCTGCTACGGTCATTGGCAGTGCCATTGCAAGGATGGGCTTTCCAGCACGCCGGCGGTGGAACAGAAAAGCAGTTGCCACCAGAGAAAGTATACAAATGCCCAGAACCAAATAAAAATGCAGCGGATATTCTGCAAATTTCCCCCATGTCACCTTGTCGCCGTTCTTTGTCGGCAGAATCGAAATCACGCCGAAAACTGCCATCATCAGAGAAGAAATGCCCAAACCGTATTTTGCAGAAATCGTGGTGTTGTCCAGAACGTATGCGGTCATCAGTGCCATGATGCAGATGGGCATATAGAACCATCTTGCATAGTAAGACCCATTCAACGCATAGAAGCAGCTGTTCAGAATCGGAACAAAAGCACAAATTGTACAGAGCAGAACCAGCCGCTTTGCCCAGTGTCCATCTTTGTATTTGCAGAATGAGAGCACCCCAACCATGGAGAACAGCGGTAAATAGCCGCCAATGGATGCCCATTTTGCATCGTTGCTGGAGAATAAGTTCGGGCGAGCCGGAACATCCGGAATCAGGAAAAAGCTCTCAATGATTCTCCAGATACGGGTGCGGTCGCTGTAGGCGAGCATATCCATGCCATATAGACGGGAGGTAATGCGGTTGTTTGCCAGAATCGCAAGGGCAGATGGCAGGAGCAGGAAGCAGGCGAGTAATACGCCGATGATGGCTTCGAGTGCCAGCCGGAAAAACTTTTTCGGGGTTGCGTGAAAATCCTTGGAGAAACACCGCACAATGAAATATAAAACCAGAAAGACGGCTTGCCCCGTGAAGAAAAAGTAATTGATACAGCCCATGAGAGCGACCGCAAGAGCAAATACGCCTTTTCGGTTCTGGTTGATGGATTCTTCCATGGCAATCAGCAGCAGTGGAAAGAAGGCAGTAACATCTTGAAAGTGGTTGAAAAAGAGGTTAAACAGCTGAAATCCAGAAAACGCATACAATAATCCGCCAATCAAGGCAGCATTTCGGCTGCGGACAAATCGCTGAATATAAGCGTAAGCCGTCATGGCTGCAATGCCATGCTTCACAGAGAGCAACACCGGAAGAGCATAGAGCATCCAGCTGTGAGGCAGAATCGTGGTAATCCAGAAGAACGGACTGCCTAGGAGATAAAAGGCATATGACCCGATGAAGTTTGCACCCAAATCGGTGTACCAGTTCCAGCCGAAACTGCCGCTGCGAACTGCATCGTTTGCGAGAGAATAGAACGGCAGCTGCTGAGAATTGTAGTCCCCATAGTAGAGAAAATAGCCATGTTCCAGACACATCGCCGGCAAATAGACAATCAGCAGTGCACCAAATCCCAGCAGAAATGCAAATAGATAATTGTGGAACAGACTGCGGTTGGATATGGATTTTTGGATGGAAAAACGCATGACTTAGAAACCTCCGGAGTGATGAAAAAATATAGGAAACCTTTTTGCAGCTGCTGCATAGAATAAAGACAGGAATACCAGCAGCCGCTTACAGAGAAACGTGTGAAATAAAAATACCACCCTTTTCATAGTCAATGTAGGCATAAGACGGCGGCATGCCGTCCCGTGGCTGAGCGGCACTGCCTGGATTCATCAGATAAACGCCGTTGCGGTATTCGTTGCGGCGAACGTGGGTGTGTCCGTGCAGGACGATGTTACAGTTCTCAGCAATCGCTTCTTCTACCAAAATATCGGGGGTGTAGCGAATCGCATGGCGGTGTCCGTGTACGGCAAAGATACGATGCCCCGGAATCAGGTCAATGGTGCGGCTGATGGGTAGGCTGCTGTTAAAGTCACAGTTTCCCCGTACTGCATAGAACTTAGATTCCCATTCTGGATGACAGGATAAAAATAATTTGACATCCCCTTCGCCATCGCCGAGATGAATGCAGGCATCTGCATCAGCGTGTCGGGCTAAAATGGTTTCTAATACCTTGGGGTTGCCGTGGGTATCGGATAGAACAATAATCCGCATAAGAATGTTCCTTTCTATGGATTGAAATTTCTCCTCTGGAACAAGGTGCAGAGGAGCTGGTCAAAAATGACATCCCTTTTATTATAACATAAACGAATCACAATTACAACCTATTTTTGAAAGGAGTTTGCCATGAAACTACCGCCCTCTAAAATGGATGGACTGCTGGAAATGGTGGGGAAAAAGCTGGGGGTTTCTCCGGAACAGCTGCGGTCGGATTTAGAATCTGGAAAACTGGAGCAGGCAATGCAAAATCTGCCGAAAAAAGAGGCAGCGAATGTGCAGAACCTGTTGAAAGACCAGAAAAAAGTCGAACAGCTGATGAATACGCCGCAGGCAAAAGCGTTATATGAAAAATTGATGGGGAAGTAACGAATCCATGGATGGGATGATGGAGAAAATGCAGTCGCTGCTCTCCGACCCAGAGAGTATGCAGCAATTGCAGGAACTGGCACAGATGTTGCAGGCGGACAGCGGACAGGAGTTCACAGAAACAGAATCCGCTCCGACTGCTACAGAACAGACGGATGCAGCTGCTTCCGGTGGCGGTCTGGATTTGGGAGCATTGATGAAAGTTTCTCAGCTGATGGGGTCGGCAAAAGAGGACAGCGATGCCGCTTTATTGTTGGCGTTGAAACCGCATTTGCGAGAAGAACGGCAAAAGAAAGTGGAAAAGGCAGTGAAGATGCTGAAACTGCTGTCGATTTGGAGCATGTTGAAAGAAAGCGGTATGCTGAAAGATTTCTTGTGATGATTTTGCATAGAGGCGGTGCTGCTGGAAAGGGGGTGAATGGACGATGCCGCAATATACCCGACAGGACGGCGATGCAATGCGGCAGGATGCCATTCGCCGTTCTAAAGAGATGTATCATCGGGCAGCGATTCCGCAACCAACGCCGCAGCGAAACTATGATTTTTTACCGCTGCGAGAGGAATCAGCAGCCAATTCCGGCGGTATGCGGAAAAGTCCGCTGGATTTGGGAAATCTGCTGGGCGGATGGAATCCAGCAGAATTGCTGGAACAGCTCGACAAAGACCAGATTTTGATTTTGGTGCTGTTGGTCATGCTCTATAAAGAGGGCGGCGACAAAAAATTGATGATGGCGTTGGCGTACTTACTGACCTGAAAAACGGAGGATTTGGGCAAGATGGAACAGGTTGTTTTCTGGGCGATTTGGGCAGCATTGGCGGTATTTATGGGCTATTTTTATCTGCATCATGCACATGGCATTCGTTCTTTTTTACGGGGAACGGGAACGGGTCTGGTAGCATTGTTGCTGCTGCATGAACTGGGTGGATGGATTGGATTTGCACCGGAGGTGAACGGTTTCAATCTCATGCAAGCGGGAATTTTGGGTGTGCCGGGGGTTCTGTTGATGATAGCGGTTCATTTTTTTCTGTAACGGTGCAATGAGAAACGCCGCAGGCGACTGCGGTCAAGCTGTCCCTCTTAACAAAGGTATTGATGAGAGAAATTTGAAATCTAGAAGAAACAGAGAAATGCTGTTCGCCATTCCAAAAACAAAGAAACTTCAAGTAAACTACAATCTAAGAAAGATTCCTAACAAATTCGGACAACGCACCCACCGGCGAACCGCACAAAGGCAAAGAGCAAAGCGATTCTGCCGAACGGTTCAGAACGGTTTTCCCTAGAAGATAAAATTCAAGACATTCTCTTGATTTTTTCCGAGAATCTGCTATAATAAAGAGGATGAATCCAGACAAGATTCACCAAAATTTTTGGAAATGAGGAATCTGTCATGCGTAAAAAATTGGATACTACCGGCAATGTATTCCCAATGCCGGTCTTGATGGTGGCAACGTACAATGAAGATGGCAGCGTGGATGTTATGAATGCTGCTTGGGGAACGATGCAGGAAAGCGGCATTGTTGCTTTGAATCTGTCGGAATCCCACAAGACCACCCAGAATATTTTGAAGAGAAAAGCCTTTACGGTGAGCTTTGCAGATGCAACCCACGTTGCAGAAGCAGACTATGTTGGCTTGGTTTCCGGCAACAAAGAACCGGATAAGTTTGCAAAAAGCGGCTTGACGGCTTCCAAGGCAGAATGTGTGGATGCACCGGTCATCAATGAATTTCCGATTTGTCTGGAATGCGAATTTCTGGCATATCAGGACGAGCCGTATAGCTGCGGTGTCATCGGTAAAATTGTCAATGTGACAGCAGATGAAAGCGTTCTAAAAGATGGAAAAGTGGATATTTCTCTGGTCAATGCCATTGCATTCGACCCGTACACCCACGGCTATTATAAAGTAACAGAACGAGTTGGCGAAGCTTTTCAGGATGGCAAGAAGCTGATCAAGTAATCTGTTTTTGAAGATTTCTGAACGATTTTCCGCTGTGGCAGGACGGTCACAGCGGAATTTTTTTCTTTTTTTCGATTTTTTTCAAAAAAGCACTTGACAAATCACAAAAAGTGTGTTATAGTAGATGACGTTGTGTAATACAACCGAATATCGTATTCTAAAGACAGCTGGTGGTGTTTCACCGTAAGTCCAGCCGAGGAATTGCTTTATCAATGAAAGATATTGCCGCATTCCTTGTCGAATGGCGGCTTTTTTTGGATTGTGATAGCATTTCTTTGATACGATAACAATAGTATCGGAGGTGAATTCACATGGCAAGTGAAAAGATTCTGGAAAGCAAAAAGGCAAAGGTTGCTGCTTTGACCGAAAAGCTGCAGAACAGCGTTTCTTTCGTTCTGGTTGACTACAAGGGGATTACCGTTGAAGAAGATACCAAGCTGAGAAAGGAATTGCGGGAAGCAGGTGTTTCTTACACAGTAGAAAAGAACTCGATGCTGCGTTTTGCATTGAAAGAAATGGGAATCGTTGATTCTTTTGAAGATGTACTGCACGGTACAACTGCAATCGCTGTTTCTAACGATGACCAGACTGCTGCTGCTCGTATTCTGGGCAAGTTCGCAGAAAGCAAGCCGGAATCCTTCAACCTGAAGGCTGGTTATGTAGACGGCGTTGCTTATGACACCGCTGGTGTTATGGCTCTGTCCAAGATCCCGTCCAAGGATGTTCTGTTGGCACAGCTCGTTGGTTCTCTGCAGGGTCCGCTGCGGAAGCTGGCTGCTACACTGCAGGCTCTGGCAGACAAGAAGAACGAAGAAGAAGCTGCATAAGGCAGTGCTCGTTCCCACATACCGCTGCTGCATGACAGCATAGCGGATGATGAAAATATTACAAAGGAGATTATTATCATGGCATCTGAAAAGATTACAAAGTTTATTGACGATATCAAGACCCTGTCCGTTCTGGAACTGTCTGAACTGATCGACGCAATTCAGGAAGAATTTGGTGTAACTGCTGTTATGGCAGCTGCTCCGGCAGCTGGTGCAGGTGCAGCTGCAGCAGAAGAAAAGACCGAATTTGACGTTGTACTGGCTTCCTTTGGTGACGCTAAGATGGCTGTTATCAAGGCTGCTAAGGACGTTCTGGGTCTGGGTCTGAAGGAAGCTAAGGCAGTTGTTGAATCTGCTCCGGCTACCATCAAGGAAGGCGTTTCCAAGGCTGATGCAGAAGCTCTGAAGGCTAAGCTGGAAGAAGCTGGTGCTACCATCGAAATCAAGTAAGTTTTTTCTTACTTTTTTTAGTCAAAAAGAATCCCCTTGCGGCAATCGCTGCGAGGGGATTTTTGTTGTTTCTCAAAATTGTTCTGATTCCCAAAAAGAAACCACCGCTGGAATCTTTGTCTAACTTTTTGGGGTCAGTTCAAAGCAGCAGTGGTTTTTCTTTTTATATTTGGTTTATTTGATGCGGAGCGTGCGAATCGCATTGCAGATTGCAATCATGGCAACGCCAACATCTGCAAATACCGCAGCCCACATATTTGCAAGCCCCAATGCCCCTAAGATTAACACAATGCCTTTTACGCCCAGTGCAAAGACAATGTTTTCCCGTACAATTCGTTTTGTTTTGCGGGCGATTCGGATCGCAACTGGCAATTTATCCGGATTGTCATCCATCAATACTACATCTGCTGCCTCAATTGCAGCATCGCTGCCCATTGCACCCATAGCAATGCCGACATCTGCACGGGTCAAAACCGGTGCATCGTTGATGCCATCACCAACATAGGCGAGCAGTTTACCTTCCTTCTGCGAATGCAGCAAGTCTTCCAGACACTGTACTTTATCCTGTGGAAGCAGCTGTGCATGTACTTCATCCATGTGCAGCGTGTTGGCAACTGCCTTTGCAGTCTGTTCGGTGTCGCCGCTGAGCAGAACCGTTTTTTCAACGCCCAGTGCCTTGATTGCCTGAATGGCAGCGGCAGAAGTTGGCTTCAACGGGTCAGCAATTAAAATGCAACCCTGATAAACATGGTCAACTGCAATGAATACTTTTGTACCTGTCAGCGATTTTGTTTCTGCCGGAACGGAAATATTTTGCTGTTCGAGCATCGCTGCCTTTCCTGCCAGAACAAGATGTCCCTGAATGGTTGCCTGTACGCCGTTTCCGGCAACTTCCTGCACATCCTGAATTTGTTCTTTTGCGATGGGCTTTCCGTAAGCTTCCCGCAGAGAACTTGCAATGGGATGTGTAGAGAATGCTTCTGCCATGGCTGCCCATTCCAGCAGCTGAGCTTCTGTTGTACCGTTTGCCGGATATTGTCCCGTAACAGTGAATGTGCCTTGTGTCAGAGTACCAGTTTTGTCAAATGCAATCGTATTGACATCTGCGAGAGCCTCCAAGTAGTTGCTGCCTTTGATGAGAATACCGTTTTTCGATGCACCGCCAATGCCGCCAAAGAAAGAGAGGGGGATAGAGATGACCAGTGCACACGGACAAGAGATAACCAAGAATGTCAGTGCACGGGAAACCCATTTCAGCCAAACTGCACCGTTTAAGAGGTTTCCGGTGAGAATCGGCGGAAGAATAGACAGCAGCACGGCTGCAATCACAACAAACGGCGTGTAATATTTTGCAAAACGGGTGATAAATGCTTCGCTTTTGCTTTTGCGTTCGCTTGCTTCTTCGACCAGTTCCAGAATTTTGGAAACGGTAGACTGTGCAAACGGCTTTGTTACCCGAATTTTCAGCAAACCACTTTGATTGATACAGCCGCTCAACGCCTCATCTCCGACCGTAACGGAACGGGGGAGAGATTCCCCGGTAAGAGCAGCGGTATCTAAAGTGCTTGTTCCCTCTAAAATGATGCCATCCAACGGAATCCGTTCGCCAGTTTTTACAACAATGGTTTCTGAAACAGCAACTTCATCTGGGTCAACTTCCAGCAGTTCGCCGTTTCGTTCTACTGTTGCAACATCTGGTCGTAATTCCACCAAAGAGGAAATCGCATTTCGAGATTTGTTGACGGCATAGGATTGGAACAGTTCTCCGATTTGATAGAGCAGCATAACCGCAACGCTCTCATCAAATTCCTGCATGGCAAATGCACCCAAAGAGGCGATTGCCATCAGGAAATTTTCATCGAAAATCTGTCCATGTGAAATGTTGCGAATGGCTTTCCAGAGAATATCCCAGCCGACCACGAGATAAGCAGCTGCGAAAATCGGCAGGACAATCCATATAGACGGATGCAGCGTGTGGTCTATAATCAGTGCTGCGAGAAATAGAACAGCGGCAATGAGAATCCGAATCAGCATACGTTTTTGTTTGCGAGTCATACTGCATCCCTCCTGATGTAAAGAATAAAGTCGTTAGTCTAAGATGGTAACGTCTGGGTCAGCTTTCTTTGCCTTTTTCTTCACTTCTTTCCAAACGCTGTCGAAGTTTTCGTCGGCGATTTCGATGGAAAGCTTCTGGGTCATGAAGCTGACGTTGGCGGAAATCACGCCTTCTACCTGCTGAATGGCACGCTCCATTTTAGCGGCACAGTTTGCACAGTCCAGATCCTGCAATTTGAATGTTTTTTTCATGATGAATCACCTTTCCCTTTTTGATTTTTGAACACATGAGCAATTGTTCATGTTTATGAGTATAGTATAGCATAGGGAAGGGGATTTGTCAAGGGGTTTTTGCAATTTTTTTCAAGAAATTTTCGAGCAATGAGGAAAAGAAAAAACCGCATAGCCTGTCCGAAAACGGGTTATGCGGTTTACGCTTATAAAAAAGTGTGGACTTTGTAATCAAACACCATACTTTGTGGTAGATACCTTAACGCCAACGCCCATAGTAGAAGTAACGGTGCAGGACTTCAGGTAAGTACCCTTTGCAGCGGACGGCTTTGCCTTTACGATTGCGTCCATCAGAACTTCAAAGTTCTGAACCAGCTTATCAGCACCGAAGGAAGCCTTGCCGATCGGGCAGTGGATGATGTTGGTCTTGTCCAGACGATACTCGATCTTACCAGCCTTTGCTTCGTTGATTGCCTTTGCAACGTCCGGTGTAACAGTACCAGCCTTCGGGTTTGGCATCAAACCACGTGGGCCGAGGATTTTACCAAGACGACCAACCAGACCCATCATGTCCGGAGAAGCAATTACAACGTCAAAATCCATCCAGTTTTCCTTGGTGATCTTGTCAACGAGATCCTGACCGCCAACGAAATCAGCACCAGCTGCCTTAGCAGCTTCATACTTATCTTCCTTGCAGAATACGCAAACCCGTACAGTCTTACCAGTGCCGTTCGGCAGTACAACTGCACCACGAACCTGCTGGTCAGCGTGTCTGGAGTCAACGCCCAGACGGATGTGTGCTTCTACAGTTTCATCAAACTTTGCCTTAGCGTTTTCGCAAACCAGACCCAGTGCTTCTTCAGAAGCATACTGCTTGCTGGTATCTACAGCCTTGCGGCTGTCAACATACTTTTTTCCGTGTTTCATTGATATGATTCCTCCTGATTCAGTGGTAATATCGGTGTGCTGGAACGCACAGCCGATTAGCGGAATGCTCCTCCCACCATTTGAGAAGACAGAGCCGTGCAGCTTGCTGCTGCACCTCCATGCCGCATTTTCATTCTCTTTTAGTCAACAACCACAATTCCCATGGAACGTGCGGTACCAGCGATCATGCTCATAGCGGCTTCCAAAGAACCAGCGTTGAGGTCTGGCATCTTGTGTTCCGCAATCTGCTGAATCTGTTCTTTTGTGATGTTTGCAACCTTTGTCTTGTTCGGAACGCCGGAAGCAGTTTCCAGACCGCAAGCCTTCTTCAGCAGAACAGCAGCCGGCGGAGTCTTTGTGATGAATGTAAAGGAACGATCTGCATAAACCGTGATAACAACCGGGATGATCATACCGATATCATTCTTGGTTCTTTCGTTGAATTCCTTTGTGAATGCCATGATATTCACACCATGCTGACCCAGTGCAGGACCAACCGGCGGAGCAGGGGTTGCTTTCCCTGCCGGAATCTGAAGCTTAATATAACCTGTAACTTTCTGTGCCATGTTGCACACCTCCATAATGTGGTAAACGGCGGGTGCTGAAACCAGCAGCCCTCCCACGGGAATCCAGTGGATTCCGCTTGCTTATGCGTTTTTTAAGAATCCATCAGAACGACTTGATTCAAAGCAACGGTTGCCGGTGTCTCTTTTCCGAACATCGAAACGAGAACATCGACTGTGCCTTCTTCCATGTTGATATTCTGAACCACACCAACAAAGCCATCCATTGCAGTGCCGCTGATCATAATCGTATCGCCGACTGCATAGTTGACTTCGATGGTTGTTCCAAGGTCAACGCCCAAAGCCTGTACTTCCTGCTCCGAAAGCGGCGTTGGTTCTGACCCAGGGCCAACGAATCCGGTGACACCACGAATATTTTTGACAACATGCCAAGTATCATCTGTATAGATCATTTTGAGAAGTACATAGCTCGGAAATGTCTTCCGTTCCACTTCTCGGATTTTGCCGTCGGTAATCTCGGTTACCTTTTCTGTGGGAACCCGCACTTCCAAAATCATGTCATGCAGTTTCCGGTTTTCCACAACTTTTTCGATGTCCTGGGCTACTTTATTTTCATAGCCGGAATAAGTGTGGATGACGTACCATTTTGCAGTTTCTGACATACAAAGTGCCTCCCTGTGTCCTTACTTAGAAAGTCCCATCAGGAATTGCATCAGGTTCAGGAAGCCCAGATCCAACAGACCAATTACAACGCTGCCGACAATTACAACGCACAAAACCACGAGGGTGTTGTTGAATACGGACTTTTTGGTAGGCCATACAACCTTTTTGAATTCCTTTTTCAGATCCTTAAACCAAGCGGCAATTCTCTTGAAAACGGACTTTTTGTCTTTTTCTTTTTTGGATTTTCCGGAGTCTGCGGCATTCGCCTTTTTTTCCTTCTTGGTAGCCTTTTCTTCTGAAAGAGCCGCCTTTTTTTCTTTGTCGGACATCTCAGAACCTCCAGTCATCACTTTGTTTCTCTGTGCAAAGTATGTTTCCGGCAGAACTTGCAGTGTTTGTTCATTTCAATCCGTTCCGGATTGTTACGCTTGTTCTTCTTGGTTACATAGTTGCGACGCTTGCATTCTGTGCAAGCCAGTGTTACCTTCACTCTCATTATCGGCACCTCCTGCTCTTATACTCCTCCCCGTCCTGCGAATGCAGCGGGAGACGGTTCGTTTGCCTCCCTCAAATACAGGTTTCTCTTGTAAAAAAGCACAAAAAGAAACCCCTGTAACAGAGGTGCTATCATTATATCATGTTTCGCAGCGTTTGTCAAGCGGTTTTCCAAAAAAACCGCAAAAAATCTGATTTTCCCGGATTTCTGGAAAAAGCGGGGCGAAAAAGGCTTGCAGAATGTTATGAAACCTGCTATAATAAAATAGACTATTGTATGGAGGGCGTTTTTTGGCGGTTCTCCGTAAATGAATCAAAGTTAGGAGTTTTTTCTTATGGCAAAAACAAGAGTAGCCGTTTTGTTTGGCGGCGTTTCCAGCGAACATGAAGTTTCCCTGATGTCTGCAACCAATGTGATTCGCAGCATTCCGAAGGAAAAATATGAAGTCATCTGTATTGGAATCACCAAGAAGGGCAGATGGCTGTATTTTCCGGGCGATGTCAGTGAAATTGCCTCGGGTGCATGGGAAACGAACCCAGACTGCACCGCTGCAATTATTTCCCCAGACCCGATTCACAAGGGAATTATCACGATTGAAAACGGGGAAACCTATAATAAAAAAATTGATGTTGTCTTTCCGGTGCTGCATGGCAGAAACGGCGAAGACGGCAGATTACAGGGACTGTTGGAACTGGCAAAGCTGCCGTACGTTGGATGCGGTACTCTGAGCAGTGCCCTCTGCATGGATAAGTGTATGACTCATACCGTTTTGGACTACAATGGCATTCGTACAGCAAAGTGGGCTTGCGTCAGCCAGCGGGAAATTGGAAAGATGGAAGAAACCTGTCAGGCAATTGCAGAAACACTGGGCTTCCCGGTGTTTGTAAAGCCGGCAAATGCAGGCTCTTCTGTGGGTGTCAACAAGGCAACCGATATGGAAACCCTTCGGGAAGCCATTCAGATTGCATTTTCTCATGACTGCAAGGTCGTAATTGAAGAATTTATTGACGGCAAGGAACTGGAAGTTGCCGTATTCGGCTATGATGCACCGTTTGCATCTTATGTTGGAGAAATCCAGCCGGCAGCAGAATTTTACGACTACGAAGACAAATACATCACAGGCACTTCTCAGCTCTTCATTCCGGCACGGATTACTGATGCACAGTCGGATATGTTGCGGGAAACTGCTGTTAAGGCATACAAGGCACTGGGCTGCAAGGGCTTGTCGAGAGTGGACTTCTTCCTGCAAAAGGATGGCGGTATCATTCTGAACGAAATCAACACTCTGCCGGGCTTCACCAATATCAGCATGTATCCGAAGCTGATGGAACATCTTGGCATGTCACAGGAATATTTAGTGGATAAGTTGATTGAACAGGCAATGGAAAATGCAGAACGGATGTATTAATACAGCCGGAACGCAGTCATTTCATGGAGAAGCAGAGAGGATAGAGAGCATGAAAAATGATGCCATCGGTGTATTTGATTCCGGCATGGGCGGTTTGACAACGGTCAAAGAACTGAATCAGCTGTTACCGCATGAGAATATTATTTATTTTGGAGATACTGCCCGTGTTCCATACGGCAGCCGCAGTCCGGAAACGATTCTGCGGTATGCCAAGGAGGACGTTGCATTTTTGCGACAGTATCAGGTGAAAATGATTATTGCAGCCTGCGGAACGGTGAGTTCCATCGTTGGCGACCAGCCCTTTGTGACAGATATTCCGTTTGCCGGTGTCATTTATCCGGCAGTCGAGGCAGCTTGTGCCGTCACCAAAACCAAACGAATTGGAATCATCGGCACACCGGCAACCATTAAAAGCAAGAGCTATGAGAAAGCCATTTTGCAGCGGCATCCGGATTTCTTTGTTGCAACGCAGGCGTGCCCGCTGTTCGTTCATCTGGTGGAGAACGGTTATACCGATTTCAACAATCCTGTGACCCGACTGGTTGCAGAGGAATATTTAACGCCGATAAAAGAACAGAAAGTGGACACCTTGATTTTAGGATGTACCCATTATCCGGTGATTGCGGATTTGATTGGGGATATTATGGGAAGGGATGTTGCCCTGATTTCTCCGGGTGCAGAAACCGCCGGCTATGCAAAGAAATGTCTGGCAGAACAAAACCTGCTGAGTGACCGGACAGAAAAGGGTAAGAACACATATTATGTCAGCGATAGCGTTTCTCTATTTACCGAGAATGCAGCCCATTTCTTACAGGAAGAGGTGTCCGGTGCGGTTTATCAGAGCAGCTGGCAGAAGGAGGCAGGCTGTTGAAGAAAAAAGTAGAAATTATCCTGCGGAGCGTGCAGCGAAACGAAGAGGAAGAAAACGAAACAGAACTGCGAACCGAAGGCGTTTATGAGCACGACGGAAAAAACTGGTCGGTTTCCTATGAAGAATCCGAAGCAACTGGCTTTGAGGACTCCACCACAGAAATCACCGGAACAGAGGGACGGTGCGTTTCCATTGTACGGCGTGGTTCAGCAAATTCCAACCTGATGATTGAAACGGGAAAGAAACATTATTGCCTGTATGGAACACCATTCGGCGATATGACCCTTGGGATTTATACCAACAAGATGGAAGACAATCTGAGTCCGCAGGGCGGTCGGTTGTATCTGCGGTATACGCTGGATGTCAATGCATCTTTCTTATCTGATAATGAAATTTATCTGGAAGTCGTAACGCAGCCGCAGGAAGCATAAATACAGGAAGCAAACACAAAGAGAGTGAGGAATTTTAGAATATGGCAGATTGCATGAAACTTGCAGAAAAGGAATTATATACCTTATTATTAGAGAGCGTTGGCCGTGCAGTTGCAGCCGGCACATTGCCGGCAGAGCCGATGAACGCTTTCAAGATTGAAGTTCCGGCAGATAAAAGCCACGGCGATTTTGCCGCAAATATTGCAATGGTAAATGCAAAGGCATTCCGGATGCCGCCAAGAAAGATTGCAGAGGCAATTTTCAACGAATTGCAGTTGCAGGGCAGCAGCTTTGAAAAGGCAGAAATTGCAGGCCCGGGCTTCATGAACTTTTTTCTGAAACGGCAGTGGTTTTCTAAGACGGTACAGACCGTTCTGGCGGAAGGCGATGACTACGGAAAGACCGAAACCGGAGCAGGCAAGCGGATTTTGGTGGAATTTGTATCTGCCAACCCAACAGGCCCGATGCATGTCGGAAATGCAAGAGGCGGTGCACTGGGTGACAGCCTTGCAGAAATCTTGAACTGGGCTGGCTACCATGCAGAACGGGAATTCTACATCAACGATGCTGGTAATCAGATTGAAAAGTTTGCCACTTCACTGGAAGTGCGGTATTTGCAGCTGTTTGACCCGTCTGTTCCGATGCCGGAAGATGCGTATCAGGGCGTGGACATCATCGAACACGCAGAAGCATTTCGGGATTTGTATGGCGACAAATATGTAAATTGCGACAGCAAGCAGCGGAGAGATGCATTGGTTGGCTATGCTCTGCCGAAAAACATTGCCGGACTGGAACGGGATTTGAAGAAGTACCGCATTGTCTATGACAACTGGTTTCGGGAAAGCACCCTGCACAAAAATGGCAGCGTAAAGCATGTAGTAGAAGAGCTGACCAAGCGGGGCTATACTTATGAACAGGATGGAGCAGTCTGGTTTAAGGCAACGGAATTCGGTGCAGATAAGGATTTTGTACTGGTTCGTGCGAACGGTATCCCGACTTACATTGTGCCGGATATCGCTTACCACTATGACAAGCTGATGACCAGAAACTTTGACCGTGCCATTGATATTCTGGGTGCTGACCACCACGGTTATGTACCACGCTTGAAAGCAGCCCTGACCGCAATGGGTGCAGATGCAAACCGGCTGGATGTTGTTCTGATGCAGATGGTAATGCTGATGCGGGACGGCGAAGTCGTAAAGCTGTCCAAGCGGAGCGGAAAGGCAATCACACTGGTAACCCTGCTGGATGAAATTCCGATTGATGCAGCAAGATTTTTCTTTAATACCAGAGAAGCAAATTCTCACTTTGAATTTGATTTGGATTTGGCTGTGGAACAGTCCTCTCAGAATCCGGTTTACTATGTTCAGTATGCCCATGCAAGAATTTGCAGCTTGCTGCGGAACATGGAAGAAGAAGGCGTTTCTGTGGGCGAAGCAGATTTGTCTGTTCTGAATCTGCTGGAACAGCCGCAGGAAATCGCTCTGATTCGGCATCTGGCAGCACTGCCATCCAGAATTGATGCAGCAGCTGCTTCCTATGACCCGTCTGAAATGACGAAGTATGCAACCGAACTGGCAACGCTGTTCCACAAGTTCTATGATGCTTGCACGGTTAAGCACGCAGAACCGGAACTCCAGCAGGCAAGACTGCTGCTCTGTCAGGCAGCCAAGCAGGCTCTGCGGAATACACTGCGGATTTTGAAAATTGATTGTCCGGAAAAGATGTAAATCCAATTTTCCGGAAGAATCACTGGAAAATAACTCTTTTTTTGCAAGTTCCTTTGTGATAGTTTCATGAAAAATATAAATTTTACAATTCGTCTATATCTTTTTGCGGTCGGATGTGCTACAATTTTCTATATATTCGAGCAGTCTGCTCGGATAACGGACAAGAAACCGTTTTGCGTTGTTGTATAAGATAGAAAACGAAAGGATGTTTCAATATGTCGAATCGATTGTTTCAGGGGCTTGTCCATCAGATGCGGGATACCATTGATGCGACTGTCGGCGTTGTGGATGATAGTGCGACGATTATTGCTTGCAGCGATCTGACGAAAGTCGGCACCACCAATGAATTCGTTTCTTTGGATCTGAGTGATGTCCATGATATTTTTATCCGGGACGGATATACATATAAGCCGTTCGGCTCTCCGAATAAGCCGGAATATGCGGTATTCGTAGAGGGTGTAGATGATGCAGCTGCAAAGTATGCCAACATTCTGGCGATTGCACTGTTTAATGTCAAGCAGTATTATGATGAAAAATATGACCGCAACAACTTCATCAAGAATGTGGTTTTGGACAACGTCCTGCCGGGCGATATTGTCATCAAGGCAAGAGAACTGCATTTTAATGCGGAAGTCAGCCGGGTTGTCCTGCTGATTCGGATTGTATCCACCAATGATGTTTCTGCTTATGATGTCATCCAGAACCTGTTCCCGGACAAGAACAAGGATTTTGTCTTTACCATTTCGGAAAGTGATATTGTTCTGGTAAAGGAAATCAAGGGGGCTGTGGACGCCAAAGACTTGGAAAAGCTGGCTCGTTCCATTGCGGATACACTCAGCGGCGAATTTTATACCCGTGTCAATGTCGGTATCGGTACCATTGTGGACAGCATCAAAGAACTGTCCCGTTCCTTCAAGGAGGCACAGACCGCTCTGGAAGTCGGAAAGGTCTTCGATACGGATAAAGCCATTGTCAGCTACGATAATCTGGGCATTGCACGCCTGATTTACCACCTGCCGACCACCTTGTGTGAAACATTTTTGCATGAAGTGTTCAAGCGGGGCAGCATTGAATCTTTGGATCACGAAACACTGTTTACCATTCAAAAGTTCTTTGAAAATAATCTGAATGTTTCTGAAACTTCCAGAAAGCTGTTTGTACACCGGAATACGCTGGTATACCGGCTGGAAAAGATCAAGAAGCTGACAGGTTTGGACTTGCGGGAATTTGACCACGCCATCATCTTTAAGATTGCATTGATGGTTAAACGGTATCTGTCCGCAAATCCGGCAAAATTCTAACCATTTTCGGTCTGTCATCTATCTGAACATAGAAAGGACTGTATAAGACACATGGTGGAAATGAGAGATGTCTCTGTTGTGTACTCCGGCGGTGTCGATGCTTTGCATAACGTCAACCTGAAAATCAATGATGGGGACTTTGCATTTGTCGTTGGGCCATCGGGTGCAGGAAAAAGTACCATGATCAAGCTGATTTTAAAGGAAATCAACCCAAGCAGCGGTACGGTTTTCGTCAACGGCTACCATCTCGGAAAACTGAAGCAGCGGCAAGTGCCGGCACTGCGGCGGACGATTGGGTTTGTCTTTCAGGATTTCCGTCTGATTCCGTCCATGACGGTGTATGAAAACATCGCATTTGTGCTGCGAGTGATTGACGCACCCACTTCGTATATCAAAAAGCGAGTGGCATATGTCATCGACTTGGTTGGCTTGCAGGATAAAGCAAAAAATTATCCGAACGAGCTGTCCGGCGGCGAAATGCAGCGGGTTGCCATTGCAAGAGCACTGGTCAACGACCCGCAGCTGATTATTGCGGACGAACCAACCGGCAACATTGATCCGGAACTTTCTTATGAAATCGTAGACCTTCTGCGGGAAATTAACGAATGCGGCACAACCATTCTCATGGTTACGCATGAACACAGTTTAGTTCGTTATTTTGGCGGGCGGATTATCACGATTCAACAGGGTCGGATTGTGTTTGACGAAGTAGTTGGAGGCAATTTAATTCATGAAAGTTAGTGGCTTAAAGTATTTGGCCAAACAAGGAGTGGAAAATATCTGGAAAAACCGGATGATGTCGTTTGCATCATTTTGTGTGCTTCTGGTTTCTCTGCTTCTGGTTGGTGTTGCAACGCTGTTCTATATGAACATCTCTTCGATGATGGGCGGTATTGAAAATAAAAATGAAATCATTGTTTATTTGGATGAAAATACCACACAAGAAGAGGTCGGCGTCCTGAAGGGACAGCTGAGCCAGATTGACAACATCGCAGAGGTCAATTTTTATTCCAAGGAAGAATCATTTGAAGACTTGAAAAACAGCATGGACGGGTACGAAATGCTCTTCGATTCGCTTGGAGACGACAATCCTTTGGTTGATGCTTATCGCCTGCGGGTGAAGAATATCGACCAGATTGCAGATACCATTGTCCAGATTGAATCTCTGGATCATATCTATTCCATACGAGCACCGATGGATTTCGTCAATCTGTTGATGGAACTGCGGCGAATCATTACCATTGTATGCAGCGTGATTATTGTTGCATTGATTGTAATTTCGCTGGTCATCATTGCGAATACCACAAAAGCAAGTGTATTTGCAAGACGTTCCGAGATTCAGATTATGAAATATGTTGGTGCGACCAATGCATTCATTCGGATTCCTTTTTTCGTAGAAGGCATGGTGACAGGATTTTTGGCTGGCTGTGTGGCGTTTGTCATCACGTGGGTCAGCTATGATTCCCTGATTAACCTTGTAACGAATCAGACGGATTTTGTTTCTGTCATCGGCAAAGGCAGCATCATGTCATTCGGACAAGTTGCCGGAGTCGTTGCCCTTGCCTATATTGGCAGCGGTGTGCTGTTTGGTGCACTTGGCAGCGTCTTATCTATGAGAAAACATCTGAATGTCTAAAAGGAGGAAACAGTATATGATGCGTTTAAAAGGAATGAAGCGGTTTCTGTCGGTGGTTCTGTGTGCAGCAATTTTAACCGGCGGCGTTTATAGCGGAGCAGGCGTTGTAAGATCTGTTCCAGTTTCCGCAATGACGCTGGCAGAATTGCAGACGGAAAAACAGGCAAATGCAGACAAGATTGCAAAAATGCAAAAGGAATTGGATAACCTGGGCAGCGACCAGCAGGAACAGGCAGACTTCCAAAAGGCTTTGGAAGAAAAGATTTCTTTGCAGCAGTCGAATTTGCAGATCGTCGATGAGGAACTGACTCGTCTGGAAGACGCAATTACCGACAAAGAACAGGAAATTTGCGATTTGAAGAATGAGGTTGCTGCACTGGATGCAGAAATCTCAAACGGTTTGGAAGAATTTAAGCAGCGGCTACGGGCCATGTATGTACAGGGCAACGACAGCTTAGCGTCTGCTTTGGTTGGTTCAACCGACTTTTACGACTTGCTTTCCAAGTATGACCTGATGTCACGGGTTGCAAAGCATGACAATGAATTGGTTTCCAATCTGAAAGAAAAGCTGGAAACCTGCCAGCAGAAGCAGCAGTCTTTGGAAGAAGAAAAGAATGCACTGGCAGAACAGAAAGCATCTGAAAAGCAGAAGAAGGAAGAATTCTCTGCTGCATTGGAACAGCTTCAGGATGATTATGCAATGTCAACCGATGAATCCATTCGGTCAGCAGCGGATGAAACCCACGACCATGACCATGAAAGTGATGCATCCAATCCGGATAGCGTTGTAAGAGATGCAGAATCGCAGCAGATTCAGGCAGAAATTCGGAAGTCGCAGGAGGCAGCTCGTGCAACTGCAACGACTACGACCACCACAACAACGACAACCGAAGAAACAACGACAACCACAACCACCACAACGACAGAAGAAGCGTTTGACGTTGTAGAAACCACTGCGGAAGAAACCACAGAGGAAACTACAACTACAACCACAACGGAAGATCCGTGGTCGGCAGAAGATTGGGAAACCACGACCACCGAAGAAACGACTACCACGACAGAGCAGGAAGTGACAACGATTCCGTATGAAGCGGTAGAAACAACAACCTACTGGGAAGAAACCACTACCACAACGGAAACGACCGAAGCAATTGAAACGGAACCAGTTGTGGAAGAAACAACGACCACGACCACAACGGAAGAAGTAACCACTGCTCCGGAAACCACCACCACCCCAGAAACCACAACGACCATTGCAACCACTGCTGCTCCATATAATGAATCGCAGTTTGCATGGCCAGTTCCGGGATTCTATTATATCTCCAGTGGTTATGGTCCACGTTGGGACAGCACACACGGCGGTATTGATATTGCAGGCGGCGGCATTAGCGGTGCATCCGTTGTTGCATCTAGAAGTGGTACTGTAATTTATGTCAGCAATACCTGCACCCATAACTATGGGAAGGATTCCAGCTGCGGATGCGGCGGCGGCTACGGCAACTACTGCATCATTGAACATGATGGTACATATTCTACCGTATACGGTCATATGGCATCTTTGAATGTGTCCTATGGACAGCATGTCAATCAGGGTGATGTGATCGGTTATGTTGGTTCGACTGGCTGGTCAACCGGTTACCATCTGCACTTTGAAATCCGTGTCAATGGCAGCAGAGTCGATCCGACAGGGTATTTGTATTAAAAATTACAAAAGAAAAAACGGTATTTGGAATAGCATATGAATCAGACAGAGCAGGGGGACTGGGGACAGTTTCGCTGCTCTGTTTTTTAGAAAGGAATCAACAAGATGCAAAAACGTACTTTTTTCAAGCGGCTGTTTGTAGGGTTGCTGCTGGCAATCATTGTTTGTATGGGCGTTGTGATTTATCAGCTGCAAGCAAGTCTGCATGCAGTACAAACCGCACTGGGTGACAATCAGCGAATCAGTGTGTTGGAACAGGCAGTCGGGGATAATTATTATGAAGCGGTCGATGATTCCAAGTTGATGGACGGTGCGTTGAAAGGCTATATCAGTGCACTGGATGACCCCTATTCTGGCTATCTGACCAATGAAGAATATCACCAGTGGCAGAGCAATGAAGCTGGCGTTTCCGTTGGAATCGGGGTAACGGTCACTTTGACTGAGGATGAAAGCGGTTTGCAGATTGTTTCTGTTGAAAATCCATCTCCTGCAAAATTAGCAGGCTTACAGGCGGACGACATCATTACAGCTGTGGACGGGGAAACGGTTGCCGATTTGGGCTATCAGGAGGCAGTCAGTCATGTGCGTGGAGAGGCAAATACCAGCGTAGAACTGACGATTCAGCGTGGAAAAACAGAACTGAAAAAAACGGTTCAGCGGCAGGAAATGCAAGTCACATCTGCTTATGGAACGATGCTGGAAAATAAAATCGGATATATTCGCATTGCCTCTTTTAAAGAAAATACCGTGGAACAGTTCCAAAATGCATTGAATCAGCTGCTGAAACAAGGTGCAAAAGGACTGGTGTTTGACGTTCGGGAAGATGGCGGCGGATTGGTTGCTGCCCTTGAAAAGATTGTAGACCCATTGCTTCCGGCTGGAGATATTGCAACGGCAACTTATCAGGACGGAACAACAAAAGTTTTGGTGCATTCCGATGCAAACGAATTGAACTTGCCCATGATGGTATTGGTCAATGGAAATACTGCCAGTGCAGCGGAATTGTTTACTGCTTCGCTGAAAGACTTCGGAAAGGCGGAAGTCATCGGCGAGCAGACGTTCGGAAAGGGCATCATGCAGAATACATTTGAACTGCCAGACGGCGGAGCAGTTACCTTGACGGTTGCCACCTATCAGACTACAAAGGGCGAATGCTATCACGGTGTTGGAATTACGCCGGATGTCATCATGGAAGAAGATTATGAAAAAGTAGACTTCGACCACCCCAATGCGGAACAGGATGCACAGTTGAAACAGGCGATGGAACTGCTGCAAAGCAAAATCAGCAGTTAATTTGAAAGAAAATGGCATGGATTTGACTTGAAATATCAGAAAATCCCCCTGCTGGAACGAAAATCTGTTCAGCAGGGGGATTTTTTATGAATAAATTGTAAAATACAGCGGTAGCGTCTTGACACAACTGTATCTACTGTATATACTGTATATATACGGTAGGCAAGGAGGAATGCATATGCAGCTGATGATTCGCAACAATACTGCTGCTCCAATTTATCAGCAAATTTATCAGCAAATCAAAGAACAGATTATCAACGGAACATTAGAAGAAGACACGATGTTGCCATCTATTCGCAGTCTGGCGAAAGAACTGCGGATTAGTATTATTACCACGAAACGGGCTTATGAAGAACTGGAACGGGATGGATTTGTCTATACCATTGCCGGAAAAGGTGTTTTTGTCGCACGGAAAAATACAGAAGTCCTGCGGGAAGAATGGCTGCGACAGATTGAATCGCACATGGAAGCGATTGCAACACTGGCAAAGGGTTGCGGACTTTCCAAAGCGGACTTACAGGAAATGTTGAATATGATTTATGAGGAGGATGCATCATGCAATATGCCATCGAAATAAAAAATCTCTGCAAACAATATCCGAAATTTGCATTGCAATCGGTCAGCTTTACGCTGCCAATGGGCTATATCATGGGCTTTATCGGAGAGAACGGAGCAGGAAAAACAACCGTCATGAAGTCCATGCTGCACTTGGTACGTCCAGACAGCGGAACGGTTCTGCTGCTCGGACAGGATGCCACAAAGGAAAATGCAGCGTTGAAACAGCAAATCGGTGTGGTACTGGATACGGCAAACTTTCCACAGAGTTTCACTACGCAAGATGTGCATCAGATGTTGAAACGGGTCTATTCCAACTGGGACGGGGCACTATATCAACAGTATCTGGAACAGTTTCACTTGCCGGAAAAGAAAAAGTTCAAGGAATTTTCCATGGGCATGAAGAAAAAGTTAGCTGTGGCAGCGGCTCTTGCCCATCATCCGAAACTTTTGATTCTGGATGAAGTGACTGCCGGATTAGATCCGATGGTGCGAGAGGAAATTTTAGACGTTTTTCGAGATTTTGTCAGCGATGGGGAACATTCCATTTTGATTTCTTCCCATATCATCAGCGACTTGGAGAAAATCTGCGATTATATCACGTTTCTGCATGAAGGAACGGTACTGTTCAGCATGGGACGGGATACCCTGCTGGATACCTATTGCATGGTACAGTGTACGGCGGAAGATGCAGAAGCACTCATGCCGGAGGCAATCTGCGGCAGACGAGAAACGCCGTATCATGTGGAACTGCTCTGTAAACGGGATTTGCTGCCATCTGCATTTGAAGCAGAACCGGCAAACATCGAAGATATTATGGTTTTCCTGACAAAGTATGCAGTAGGGGGCGAATAAAATGCAAACACTGCTATGGTATCGGTTTCAAACAATCTGGAAACAAATGAAAGTGGTTCTTATTTGTATGGGTGTGCTTGCCGGAGCGGTGTTGCTGTTCGCTTTGATTGGCGGAGCAGCTGCATGGGAAGCAGGTTCTTTTTTCTTTGGTTTTTTTGTTGCATTTCTTTCCATCTATGCTTCCATGCTGCCGATTTTTGTTTTACAGGTGGAGGAGCAGGAAAAAAATACAGATTTGCTGCTGACCCTGCCGCTGACTCGGAAACAAGTTGCTCTGGGCAATTATGTTTTAACCTGGGTTTGTGCGGCAATCATGGGCGGCTATGCATTGCTGTTGGCGATTGCCTTGCAGGGCATATGGGGAATTGTTGCAGTTGCAATGGGCATTGTTCTGTTGGTGAATACGATTTATCTGCCGTTGTTTGTGTATTTCGGCAGCCAGAAAGCATTGATTTTTGTGCTGCTGTTGATGGTTTCGGGCGGAATTGGCTTTTCTTCTATTTCCGACCAGACGAATGGTTTCCCTTTTGATGGCGGTTTCACAATGGTTTGGATTGTTGGAATCCTTGCAGGATTATTATTGCTGCATGGTGTTTCGTTGCTGCTGACGCTGCATAAATATCAGACAAAAGACTTTTAAGGAGGGATCGTTTCATGCTTGGGATTCTATGGAAAGATTTAAAAGTGATGCGGATGCAAACTGCAATATTAACAAGCATTTTTCTTATGATGACGGTTGCATCTGTTTGGAACACAGGTCGTCAGGATGACATTTCGGTTTTTCTCAATTTTTCAACTTTGATGCCAATTTTTTTCACGTTGCTGCCCTGTTCTGCCTTGGCATTGGAGCAGCAGGAGCAAACCAACGCTTGGCTGATGACATTGCCATGTTCCAGAAAACAAATGGTGTTGGAGAAATATGTGTTGCTGCTGGTGTTTGGCTTGGGTTCTGCGGCAGTTCTTGGGATGATCACAGCGATTTTAACAGGAAATGCGTTATCATTTGCGTTGGCAATGCGTTCCGGCATCTTGGGGATTTGTTTTCAGTGCGTTTTGCTGCCGTTGTATTATAAGTTAGGCTTTCAGAGAGCAAAATTTGTTTATATGCTGCTCTGTGCGTTGATTGGCGGTGTAACGGGATTTTTGAGTGGTTCTGGTTCTACATGGTTGACATCCCTGCATCTTTCTGCAACACTGTGGATTTGCAGTATTGTTTGTCTGGTGTTGCTGCCGATTTCTATGCGGTTTTCTGTGCAGTGGATGACAGAGAAGGAGTATTAAAAGTTAGAAGAAGTAGGTTCTATTTTGTATGGTTGACATCTTTGTCGCTTTCTGTTACACTAAGAATGGCAGGATTGCCGATATGGGATTGCTGCCAGTTTCCATGCAATGGATGTCAGAAAAGGAGTATTAAAAAAATGGAACGGACGTTGAAAAAGGCAATTCGGACAGCCTCAAATGTCAATTCTCTCATGTTGTTGTTATTTTACGGGTTGATTTATGCGGCAGTGTTTGGAATTCAGTTGTTGATTCCGCATCTTTTGTCGGAAGATTCTACTTATTATGAGGCGATTTATGAAGTCATCGTCTACTTTGTGCAGTATATTGTCGTTGTACCCGTGCTATTATTGTTGTTTCGGGTGATTTTAGGGAGAAAAATCGGCTGGAACTTGAAAGACAGCTATCGGAAACCGCAGGCTTCCGGCGGACAGTTGTTCCGGTGGTGTCTGATTGCATTGGGGCTGGTGTATGCCACTTCAATGGCAAGTCAAATCTTTTTCAATCTGTTTCAGATGGTCACAGATGTGGAATTACAAGCACCGTCCATGGTTGCAGAAGAAAACTGGGTTGGCTATCTGAATAATATTGTTGCATTTTCGCTCTATGCACCGATTTTTGAAGAAATGTTGTTTCGGGCAACGCTTTTCCGCAATACCGAGCGGTTCGGCAGCTGGTTTGGTGTCATTACGATTGGAATCACCTTTGGGCTGTGGCACTGCAATTATGAGCAGTTTTTCTATACTGCGGTTTTGGGCATTTGTGCTGCGTTCTTAACCGCAAAAACACGTTCGGTTCTGCCAGCGATGGCGATTCATTTCACGATGAATTTCATTGGAACGATGCTGTCCATTGCTTATAGTGGATTGGATCTGGACAATCTGGATTTAGAAGTGATGTTGCAGCATCCGTTGAAAATGCTGCTGTTGGCAGGTATGAATTTCTTAATGATTGGGATTCTGATTGCCGGCTGTGTGCTGTTCATCGTGGAATTGGTGAAACATCGGGAAACATTCCGGTTGGGGAATACTGTTCCGCAGGTGAGCGGTGGCAAGAAAGCTCTGGTTTACTGGACAGCCCCAGTTACCATTGTTTGTGTGATTGTCTCTTTGGCGATGGCAATTGTCAATGCAATTGGGTAAAATGAAAAAAATAAGTGCCTCTCCGGCGGTTGCTGGAGAGGCACATTTTTGTTATAGGGGATTTTCAGTTATCGGATGATTTTTTTAACTTGATAGCCAGCGTTTTGAATGGCGGTGCGAAGTTCTGCATCGGTCGGTGTTCCTTTGCAATATGCCCGATTTTCGGACAGAACCACTCTCATTTCTGTAACGCCGGAAACAGACTGCAAAGCTTTCGTAACAGCTGCCACGCAGTGTTCGCACATCATGCCTTTGATTTGAATGACAATTTCGCCATTTGCAACAGGTGTTGTATCAGCTTTTTTGTTGGCAGATTTTCCGAATGGACGGAATCGCCGCAGCCGCAGGGCATTGCTGACCACAAAGACAGAGCTAAAGCTCATGGCTGCTGCACCAATCATTGGATTCATTTCCCATCCGAAAATCGGATAGAATACACCAGCTGCAATCGGGATACCGATTAAGTTGTAGATAAATGCCCAGAACAGATTCTCTTTGATGTTGCGGATGGTTGCCCGACTCAGCTGAATGGCTGTGACAGCGTCCTGTAAATCGTTCCGCATCAAGACAATATCAGCAGAGTCAATGGCAGCATCTGTTCCCGCTCCAATGGCAATTCCCACATCAGCTTGTGTCAGTGCCGGAGCATCGTTGATCCCATCGCCAATCATGGCAGTTTTCTTGCCATCTGCCTGTAACTGCTTAACTTGCATTGCCTTGTCTTGCGGCAGAACATCTGCAATGACATGCGTAATTCCTGCCTGCCGTGCAATGGCTTCTGCGGTCAGGCGGTTGTCACCCGTTAAAAGAATGACATCCAGCCCCATCCGCTGAAATTCTGCAACAGCAGTTCGGCTGGTCTGGCGAATCGGGTCAGCAGCAGTGAGCGTGCCGAGCAATTTTCCATTCGCTGCGAAATAGAGCGGTGTTTTGCCTGCTTTTGCAAAAGCTTCTTGTTTTTCCGTGCTGGGGAGGGAAATATGATGGACTTCCATCATCTTTTGATTACCGCCAAGGCAATGCATCCCATTGCAGATACCGGAAACACCTTGTCCGGCAGTCTGTGCAAATTGTTCCGCTGACTGGAGCGGAATGTTTTGCTGTTTGCAGTAGGTTACAATCGCAGCAGCAAGCGGATGTTCGGACGGCTGTTCCAGTGCATAGGCAACGGATAATAAGGTTTCTGCGGAAATGCCTTCTTCCGGCAGAACATCCATGACCGTTGGAACGCCCTCTGTCAGTGTTCCGGTTTTGTCCAAGACAACGGCTTTCACGCTGTGAGCAGTTTCTAAGCTTTCGGCAGATTTGATTAAGATGCCGTTTTTCGCACCCTGTCCAGTTCCGACCATAATTGCAGTCGGGGTTGCAAGTCCTAAGGCACACGGGCAGGAGATCACCAGAACGGAAACCGCTGCTTTCAGTGCCATGCTGAACGGATTTCCAGTCAGCAGCCATACAATTAGGGTTACAATGGCAATGCTAATGACAATCGGAACGAAAACGCCGCTGATTTTATCGGCTAAGCGGGCAATCGGAGCTTTAGAACTGCCAGCTTCTTCGACCAGACGAATAATTTGCGAAAGGGTCGTGTCTGCTCCTACTTGCTCTGCCCGATATTCGAGATAACCGGAACGGCAAGTGGTTGCACTTAAAATACGGTCACCAACCTGCTTTTCGACTGGTAAGCTTTCGCCAGTCAGGGCGGATTCATCTACAGAACCCTGTCCGCTGATTACCGTTCCATCTGCTGGAATGGCAGCACCAGTTTTTATGAGAATCGTATCTCCAACTTGAATGGAAGTGGTTGGGATTTCCTGTTCCACACCGTTTCGGCGAACCAGTGCGGTTTGTGGGGTCAGCTTTACCAGCGAGGAAATCGCATCTGTGGTTTTGGCTTTGGAACGAGCCTCTAAGAATTTGCCGAGAGAAATCAATGTGAGAATCATGCCGGCAGATTCATAATAGAGTTGGTTCATGTGGCTGTGGGCAGCATCCATATCCATCTGTCCCATATCGTAGGCAATGGCAAAGGTTGCATATAAGCTGTAACAGAAGGAAACCGCAGAACCTAACGCAATCAGAGTATCCATCGTGGGAGCACCATGGAGCAGAGTCGTTGTACCCTTGATGAAATATTTTCGGTTGAGAAAGAGAATCGGTGTCACAAGAACCAGTTCAATGAGTGCAATCAGCATCATGCTGCTGTGTCCTTTGAGGACGGACGGCAGCGGAAAGAGATTAATCATATGCCCCATGCCAATATAAAACAGTGGAATCAAAAAGACAATCGACCAAATCAGCCGGTTTCGTTCCGCATGAGCGGAAACAATCGGCGTTCCACCAGCTGGAGCAGCAGTCGTTCCGGATTCGGAAAGCGGTGCAGCCCCGTAACCAGCTTTTTTGACCGCAGCAAAAATGGTTTCTGGTGTGGTTTCTGCTTCTTCAAATTCTACCGTCATATTATTTTGGAGCAGGTTGACTTGTACCGAATGCACACCGGGAACGGCCGCAACTGCCTTTTGTACATGGGCACTGCATGCACTGCATGTCATTCCCGTGACGGCATAACGTTCTTTTTTCATAATGGGTGAAACCTCCGTTCTGCTTGTGGACAAGCAAAGTAATGAAATACAATTCGCAGCCGGAGAACCAATTATTTCATCAGCTTTTGCAGCGTGGTAACCAGTTCTTCAATGACTTCATCGTGACCCTCTCGAATATCCTGAGCCACACAGGTGCGGATATGCTGGGATAACAGTTCTCGGTTAAATGCATGGAGAGCAGCGTTGACAGCAGCGACCTGCACCAGAATATCCGGACAGTAAGCACTTTTTTCGACCATGCCACGAATGCCACGAATTTGACCCTCGATGCGGTTCAGGCGGTGGATGAGTTTGGTGTATTCCTCTTCTGACCGTACTTTTTTCTTATGGCAACAGGGACATGTTTTTTCTTTTTGTTCTTCCATGAATGGCATCCTCCTTTTTTGTGATAGTCTTATTATATACCCCTATGGGGTATTTGTCAAGAGAAAATTGAAAATTTTTGAGGGGATTCTGCCGATTTTTTTCAAAATGCAAAAAAAGTCTTGTATCTGTTTTCCAATTGTGGTATACTATTTTTGTAAAAAAGAAGTGAGGTTGAAAACATATGGTAAAATTGATTGCTGCGGATATGGATGGAACACTTTTGGATGACCAGAAAAATTTACCAGCCGGATTTTCTGATTTGTTGGCATATCTGGCAAAGCGTGGGGTTGCGTTTGCCGTTGCAAGCGGTCGTTCTTATCCGGCGTTGCGAATGCTTTTCGGGGAAAAATCCGAAGAATTGCTGATGATTTGTGACAATGGTGCACACGTGCGAATCCCGGGAAAAGCACCTGTTTATCAGTGTATGCCGTTTTCGATTGTCCATGCAGTGTTGGATTTTTGTTTGACATTGTCGACGGTTGTGCCGGTTTTATGCGGTGTGAATGGAATTTATTACCCAAAGGCTGCAAAATCTCAATTTGAGCAGGAAATTACCAATTTTTATGTGCAGTTTTCTGCAATCCCGTATGCAGAATTGTATACCGTGACTGATCCAATTATCAAAATTGCCCTCTGTGCCATGGATGGTTCCTTGGAGCAGGTTTATGCTGCCTTGCGGGAACGGTTCGGAGAAAATTATGAGATCGTCATTTCCGGAGATGTCTGGATGGATATGATGTGCAAGCAGGTCAGCAAGGGCAATGCACTTGCTGATATTCAGTCGCTTTTGCAGGTTTCTCCGGCGGAAACAATGGCATTCGGCGATTATCAGAATGATATTTCCATGTTTGCAAAGGCAGATTACAGCTATGCCATGGGACAAGCAAGTGATGCGGTCAAGCAGCATGCACGGTTTGTTGCACCATCCAACACGGAAAATGGTGTTGTACGGACAATCTGTGAAGTCTTACAAATAACAGAGAAGGAATTTATGCAATGAAAAAGCATATATGGCTGCCGTTTAGTATTTGGTTTTCTGTGTTGCAGTGTTTTTGCTGGAACTGGGAACTTCCGGTTTCTGCGGAAACAACGCAGACCTTGCGGACGGCAGACGGAATTTATTATGAAATTCTGGACAATCAAACCATTCAAATTACTGGCTCGAAAGATACTCTTTCAGAACTGGTCATTCCCAATGAAATTGACGGGCTGCCTGTGACAAAAATCAAAGACTATGCCTTTGTGAATCATACACGGCTGCGGTCGGTCAGTATCTCGGAATCTGTGCTGGAAATTGGAAGCTATGCGTTTATCGATTGCAGCCGACTCGAAATGATCACCGTTCCAGATACGGTGCAGGATGTGGGCTGGGGGATTTTTTCCCATACTCCTTGGTTGAATGCACAGACAGAACCTTATGTCATCATTGGCAATCAAATTCTGATTGCTTATAAGGGAACTTCTGAAGATATTGTGATTCCAGACGGCGTTCGCATCATTGCTGGATTTACATTTGAAAATGATATGACCATTCAATCTGTGCAGCTGCCGGATTCGTTGATCTCGCTAAATGCCTATGCATTTGCAGGCTGTCGAAATTTGCAGGAACTGCAACTGCCGGGACAATTGCAGAAAATCGGAGCGAATGCATTTTTTGAGTGCAAGCAGCTGCAGAGTATGTTTGTTCCGGATACTGTGCAGCAAATTGGAGAGCAGGCGTTTTATCAGTGTAATGCTCTGCGATGCATTCGGCTGCCGGAGGGTATCACGGAAATCAGCACCCGGATGTTCTATCATTGTGCGGCGTTGCAGAAGATCTCCATTCCCGATTCTGTCCGGCATATTGCCCCTGGAGCGTTTCAGGGTTGTACATCATTGACGGCAGTTGCGTTGCCAGAACGATTGATTAGTGTTGGAGAATCTGCCTTTGCAGAATGCAGCAAATTGCAGCAGATTCTGTTTTGCAGTGTTGCCTGTACGCTGGACAGTTCCGAAGCCACGTTTCCGGAACAGACGATTTTGGTTTCTGAGCCAAACGGCAGTTTTCGCAACTATGCAAATACTTATCAGCGTTCTTTTGTAGCATTGCCGATTTCTTATGGGGATGTGGATGACAATGGAAAAATTGATGTTGCAGATGCAGTTTCCATTTTGACTGCTTATGCAAAAAGCTGTTCCAATCAGCCGGGCAGTCTCAGCGACCGACAAAAAATCGCCGCAGATTATAATCAAGATGGAAAAATAGAAGTCGGTGACGCTGTGCAGGTGCTGACGTATTATGCAAAGATGGCAGCCGGACAGCAGCTGCCATAAATTCGTTGGAAATGAAAAAAGTTTGTTAATTTTTAAAAAACGTGCTTGACAAAACAACAGGGCTGTATTATAATGTCTAACTGTGTGGCATTGCCACATGAGAAAAGTACAATCAGAAAAGGAGGAAACTTATGCCAACGTTTAACCAGTTAGTCCGTAAGGGAAGAAAGGTTCAGGCTGTTAAGTCCACTGCACCGGCTCTGCAAAAGGGTTACAATGCAAAGAAGAAGGTAACAACTGATCAGAGTTCTCCGCAGAAGAGAGGCGTGTGCACCGCAGTTCGTACTGCTACACCGAAGAAGCCGAACTCTGCTATGCGGAAAATTGCCAGAGTTAAGCTGACCAACGGTTATGAAGTAACTTCATACATTCCGGGTATTGGTCACAATTTGCAGGAACACAGCGTGGTTCTGATCCGTGGCGGCCGTGTTAAGGACCTGCCGGGTGTTCGTTACCACATCATCAGAGGCACTTTGGATGCTCAGGGCGTTGCAAACAGAATGCAGGCTCGTTCCAAGTATGGTGCTAAGAGACCGAAGGCTGGCAAGAAGTAAGATTCTGCCAACGATCAAAACAGGAATTACAACTACCACAGGAAGCGTGTGGAGATCATATAGATGTCCGAAGGGACACAGCGATCCTCTGCATTGGCTTCTGACGGTCGGCAGGCGAAAGCTTGCTTGAACGAGTACCTGTGAATTCACGAGAAGCAGCGGCTTCGCTGCAAACAAGCAAATAATGTGAAGGAGGGAAGCGAAAATGCCAAGAAGAGGTAAAATCGCAAAACGTGACGTGCTGGAGGATCCGATTTACAAATCCAAGCTCGTAACCCGTCTGATCAACAATGTAATGGTTGACGGTAAGAAGGGCGTTGCACAGAAGATAGTTTACGGTGCATTCGACATCGTTTCCGAAAAGACCGGTAAAGAAGCATTGGAAATGTTCGAACAGGCAATGGAAAATGTAATGCCGGTTCTGGAAGTAAAGGCTCGCCGTATGGGTGGTGCAACTTACCAGGTTCCGATGGAAGTTCGTCCGGAACGCCGTCAGACACTGGGTCTGCGTTGGATTACAAAGTATTCCAGACTGCGGAACGAAAAGACCATGAAGGAACGTCTTGCAGGCGAAATCCTCGATGCACTGAATAATACAGGCGGTGCATGCAAGAAGCGTGACGATACTCATAAGATGGCAGAAGCAAACAAGGCATTTGCTCACTACCGTTGGTAATCGGACTGCCTTTGTAAAAGAAATAGGAGGATTACTATGGCAAGAGATTGTTCCCTGGAAAATACCAGAAATATCGGCATCATGGCTCACATCGATGCTGGTAAGACAACGACCACGGAGCGTATCTTGTTCTACACCGGTATCAACCATAAGATTGGTGAAACCCACGAGGGTGCATCGACTATGGACTGGATGGAACAGGAAAAGGAAAGAGGTATTACCATTACCTCCGCTGCAACCACTGCATACTGGGGTGGTCACAGAATCAACATCATCGACACCCCGGGCCACGTTGACTTCACCGTAGAAGTAGAACGTTCTCTGCGTGTATTGGATGGTTCTGTTACCGTTTTCTGTGCAAAGGGCGGTGTTGAACCGCAGTCTGAAACCGTTTGGAGACAGGCTGATAAGTATCAGGTTCCGAGAATGGCGTATGTCAATAAGATGGACATCATGGGTGCAAACTTCTACCGTGTTGTAGAAATGATGCACGACAGACTGAAGTGTAATGCTGTTCCGATTCAGCTGCCGATTGGTGCTGAAAGCGATTTCAAGGGCATCATCGACCTGGTTGAAATGAAGGCTTACGTTTACTATGATGACCTCGGAAAAGATATCCGTGTGGAAGAAATTCCGGACGATATGAAGGAAAAGGCAGAAGAATATCGTGCTTCTTTGATGGAACACGTTGCTGAGCAGGACGATGCGTTGATGGAAAAGTACTTCGCTGACGAAGAAATCACCATCGATGAAATCAAGGCTTGCATTCGGAAGTCTACCATTGCAAATACCATGGTACCGGTTGTTTGCGGTACTTCTTATAAGAACAAGGGCGTACAGAAGTTGCTGGATGCCATTGTTGATTACATGCCGTCTCCGCTGGACGTACCGTCTATCAAGGGTACGAATCCGGAAACTGGCGAAGAAGAATTCCGTCATTCTTCTGATACAGAACCGTTCGCAGCTCTGGCATTTAAGATCGCAACAGACCCGTTCGTTGGTAAGTTGTGCTTCTTCCGTGTATATTCTGGTACCGTTGACGCAGGTTCTACCGTGCTGAACGCAACCAAGGATAACAGAGAAAGAATGGGACGGATCCTTCAGATGCACTCCAACCACAGAAAGGATATCGAAACCGTATATGCTGGCGATATCGCTGCTGCTGTTGGTCTGAAGAATACCACAACCGGTGATACCCTCTGCGACGAAAAGAATCCGATCATTCTGGAATCCATGGAATTCCCAGAACCGGTTATTCAGCTCGCAATCGAACCGAAAACCAAGGCTGGTCAGGAAAAGATGGGCATCGCTCTGGCAAAGCTGGCAGAAGAAGACCCGACCTTTAGAACTTATACCGACGAAGAAACTGGTCAGACCATCATCGCTGGTATGGGCGAACTGCATCTGGACATCATTGTTGACCGTCTGTTGCGGGAATTTAAGGTAGAAGCAAACGTTGGTGCTCCGCAGGTATCCTATAAGGAAACCATTAAGGGCGAAGCTGACGTGGATTACAAGTATAAGAAGCAGTCCGGTGGTAGCGGTCAGTACGGTCACGTTAAGATCCGTGTAAGACCGAACGAATCCGGTAAGGGCTACGAATTCATCAACAAGATTGTCGGCGGTTCGATTCCGAAGGAATATATCCCGGCTGTCGATGCTGGTATTCAGGGTGCAATGCAGGCTGGTATTCTGGCAGGCTATCAGGTTGTTGACGTATCTGTAGAACTGTATGATGGTTCTTACCACGAAGTTGACTCTTCTGAAATGGCATTTAAGATCGCTGGTTCTATCGCATTCAAGGAAGCAATGCGTCAGGCTCAGCCGGTTTTGATGGAACCGATTATGAAGGTTTCTGTTATCGTGCCGGATGAATACGTTGGTACAGTTATCGGTGACCTGAGTTCTCGCCGTGGCCAGATTCAGGGCCAGGAAACCAGAACCGGTACCGTACAGGTAGACGCTTTGGTACCGCTGTCCGAAATGTTCGGTTACACCAACGACCTGCGTTCGAACACTCAGGGTCGTGGTCAGTACACCATGGAACCGCATAGCTACCAGGAAGTACCGAAGAATATTGCTGAAAAGATTATGGCTGCCAGAAAGAAGTAATGCACATTTTCTGAAAATCAGAAGAAATTTCTGTGTTTTTTTTGAAAAAAGACTTGCATTTTTCTTGGAAATCTGGTACAATAGTCTTATCACATATCACGGCATAAGCAAGAATAATTTTTAGGAGGATTTTTCCAATGGCAAAGGCTAAATTTGAAAGAACCAAACCGCATGTTAACATTGGTACCATCGGTCACGTTGACCATGGTAAGACCACTTTGACTGCTGCTATCACAAAGACTCTGGCTCTGAAGGGTCAGAGTCTTTGTGATAGCAGCAGTCAAAGTGG
>ERZ832317.45-NODE-45-length-147229-cov-12.823991_pt1 | contig 147229 bp, 151 predicted proteins | sample MGYA00519695_ERZ832317 | MGnify/ENA primary metagenome ERZ832317 (study PRJEB31850, sample SAMEA3708726) | human gut metagenome | biome: human gut; feature: human-associated habitat; material: faeces | place: China | collected 2014 ...
TACCCTTTTTTGTGTCATAAATTTACTCTACCATATGTCGGACATAATCAACAGCAGGGTATACCAAAATGGTATACCCTTTTTTGTGTCATAAATTTACTCTACCATATGTCGGACATAATCAACAGCAGGGTATACCAAAATGGTATACCCTTTTTTGTGTCATAAATTTACTCTACCATATGTCGGACATAATCAACAGCGCCGATATCTTTTCCATTGCGGCGGTAAACCCGTGGAACCCTCTTTCCGATGACGCACATGATTTCATAATGAACGGTATCGGTCATGGAAGCAATCTCATCCATCGTGATTCGTTTGCCGTTTTCTTCCCCAACGATGGTAATTTGCATTCCGTCGCTCAGATTGGGGATTCCGGTGACATCCAGCATCAGCTGGTCCATGCAGATTCTGCCGACAATATTTGCAAATTGTCCGTTTACCAGCATACGACCGCGATTGGAAAGACTGCGGGGGTATCCATCTGCGTATCCAATGGGAACGGTGGCAATGCGCATATCCTGCTGAGTGGTAAAGGTTCTCCCGTAGCTGAGCTTGCTCCCCGCCTTGACCTCTTTGATCATCGAGATGACCGAGTGCAGCTGCATGGCAGGCTTCAGGTCGATTTTTCCTTCGCAGGCTTTGTCCGGCACCAGCCCGTAAATCAGGACACCGGCGCGCACCATGTCCAGGTGGTATTCGGGATAGTTGACGATTCCACCGCTGTTGCAGCAGTGCCGCAAGGTAAAATGTACTCCCAACCGCTGAAGACGGTCGCATACCTGCATAAAACAGTCGTATTGCTTTCGGGTGTATTGGATGGAAGCCTCGTTGTACTCGTCTGCGCTGGAAAAGTGGGTGAAGATGCCGTCACAGCGCAGATTGGGGAACTGGCAGACCTGTGCAATCTCTTCCACTGCGCTGTTTAAATCCTGCTCGGCTTCAAACCCGATGCGTCCCATACCGGTGTCAACCTTGATGTGGCAGGCAACGGTGACGCCGGCGCGCTGCGCCTGCTGTTGTAGCTTTTTGGCGTACTCCAATGAAAAAACAGCCTGTGTAATGTTGTATTCGCACAGGGTTTTGGCTTTGTTGGGAGGAGTGGTGCCCAAAATCAGGATGGGATGGTAGATTCCTTGATTGCGCAGCGACATCGCTTCGGTTAGATTGGAGACGGCAAACCAGTTTACACCCAGTCGTACCAGTTCGTCGGCAATGTATTTGTCCCCGTGACCGTAGGCATCGGCTTTGACAACTCCCATAATCATGCAGCCGGGTTTGAGTTTTTCCTTGATGGAACGAATATTGTGGTCGATGCAGTCCAGGTCAACAACTGCCCAGCTGCGCCGAAGAAAATCTACCATGATCTTTCCTCCTGTCCGTTAGGTGCTTGTGGAATGTAGGTGGAATCCCTTTTGAAACAGGGACAACGCTCCAATTTTTTCCTTTCGTTTAAAGGTGTGCAAAATTGGCACATACTATAACTATACATGAATACAACAAAAGAAACAATCATTTTTTGTAAACACTAAATAGAAATCGAAAGGAGAAAACAGGATGACAAAACAGGAATATGCCCAATGGAGTCGACAGGAAAGCCCGCGCTCCAACGGACCGCTCAATATCCTCAAGGCGTTTGTATCGGGAGGAGTTGTCTGCCTGCTCGGGCAGCTGCTGATTTTCTTTTTCCAGAACCGTGGTGCAGGAGAAAATGCGCCGGTTTTTGCCTCCCTTTGCCTGATTGTGCTTTCTGCGCTGTTGACTGCACTGAATGTCTACGACCGGATTGCCAAACACGCCGGAGCAGGTACTCTGGTACCCATTACCGGATTTGCCAATTCGATGGTCAGCGCGGCGATGGAATTTAAAACCGAAGGCTACATTTTGGGTTTGGGAGCCAAGATGTTTTCCATCGCAGGTCCGGTGATTGTTTATGGCATCAGCGCCTCGGTGATCTATGGGCTGATCCTGATGTTGATTGGATAGGGGGAGAAAAGATGGCAGTTCGTATCGGCAGCAGGACCATCCAGCTGAACCATGCGCCCAGTGTTGTAGGTTTTGCAGCGGTGGGTGCAAAGAAGGAAAAGGAAGGTCCGCTGGCAGATTACTTCGATTATCTGTCGGAGGATTCCTCCTTCGGCGAAAAAACCTGGGAAAAGGCGGAAACACTGATGCAGAAAAAGGCAATCGAGCTTGCTTTGCAAAAGGGCGGTATCCAAAAGGAACAGATTGATTTTCTGTTTGCGGGTGACCTGCTCAACCAGTGTATCAGCTCGGCGTATGCCTCCCGTGAGCTGCAGCTGCCCTTCTTCGGGCTGTACGGCGCCTGCTCCACCATGGCAGAAAGTTTGTGTCTGGCAGGGATGTTTGTGGACGCAAAGCTCGCCTCCCGCTGCCTTGCAGTGACCTCCTCCCACTTCTGCTCGGCTGAGCGGCAGTTCCGTTTTCCGCTGGAATATGGCGGGCAGAGAACCCCGACCGCTCAGTGGACGGTGACCGGCTCGGGAGCCTGCGTTGTAGCAGGCAAGGATCGACCGCCTTACTTGCGCGCAGTCACTGTTGGAACGGTGGAGGACCTGGGCGTCACCGACATCAACAACATGGGTGCGGCGATGGCTCCGGCAGCGGCAAAGACCCTCTGTCAGTTTTTCAACGACACCGGAGCTAAGCCGGAGGATTTTGATTTGATTCTCACCGGAGATTTGGGATTTGTGGGAAGCCGGTTGTTTGAAAGACTGATGCAGGCACAGGGTTGTCCGATTGCAGGGCGGCACAACGACTGTGGGCTGATGATTTATGACCGGCTGCGGCAGGATGTACACGCAGGCGGCTCTGGATGCGGCTGTGCAGCTTCGGTGCTGTGCTCCTTCATCCTTCCGCAGATTGCCTGCCAGCGGCTCAAAAATGTCCTCTTCATGGCTACCGGCGCTTTGATGAGCCCGACCAGCGTGCAGCAGGGAGAAAGCATCCCGGGCATTGCCCACCTGCTGCATTTGTCTGCCTTTGCAGGGAAAGAGGAGGAGGTGCGCTAATGGAAGTTTCGATGTTGATAAAAGCCTTTTTGGTGGGCGGAGGTATCTGTGCGATCGGTCAGCTGTTGATTGATTACACCAAGCTGACACCGGCGCGCATCCTGGTTTCTTTCGTAGTGCTCGGCGTGATTTTAGGCGGGCTGGGACTGTACCAGCCGCTGATTGAATTTGCCGGAGCGGGTGCAACTGTCCCGCTGACCGGGTTCGGCGCCACCCTTGCCAAAGGGGTTCGGGAAGCGGTGGCACAGAAGGGATGGTTTGGTGCGCTGACCGGAGGCTTGAGCGCCAGCGCCGGCGGAATCACAGCAGCAATTGTAGCCGCCCTGACAGCCGGTCTGCTGTTTCGTTCCGCAGAAAAGTAAGAAGAGCATGGAAGATAAAAAAGCTCTGCACCGGGCGTTACAGACCGGTGTGGAGCTTTTTAAGGTTGAGTGTTTATTACTTGCCCTCCGCCTGACGCATCAAGTGGAGCTTGAGGATGCCGATTTGTGTTTTGGCGTCGGAGATTTCCCCGTCCATCACCATCTGCACTGCCTGCGCAAAGGGAACGCGCAGCACATCCAGAAATTCTCCGTCGTCCAGCTTCTGCACACTCTCGTGCAGACCGCTTGCGCGGTAGATGTGGATGACCTCGGTGCAATAGGCAGGGGTGGGATACAGCTGCGCTAATTTTTCAAAGCGGTCGGCAGTACAGCCGCATTCCTCCTGCAATTCCCGAATCCCACATTCGCGCGGGTCCTCGCCCAGCTCGATTTTTCCGGCGGGCAGCTCCAGCAGCTCTTTGCCGTAGGGGTAGCGGAACTGTCTGACCAGCAGCAGACGGTCCTCCTGGTCGATTGCAGCAACGCACACGCCGCCGTGGTGGACTACCACCTCGCGGATGCTCTTCTTTCCATTCTCCAGCTGGATGTCGTCCTTTTTGACCTCGATGATGCGTCCGCTGAAGATGGTTTGGCTGTTCAGCGTTGTTTCAGTATGTGCCATCGTCTTTACCCTCCTTTTTACAATAAAACAAAATCCACAGACCGAAAAGGTCTGTGGATTTTGGAATAAAATTATCCGGATAATTTTATTTTGCTTCAAAGCGAATCTCGAAAGCAGGAAAACTATTTTGCCAGAGAAACCAGAGTGGATTTCTTTCTAGCTGCGCAGTTTTTGTGGATGATTCCCTTTGCACAAGCCTGGTCGATCTTCTTAACAGCAGCCTTAACCAGAACGTCTTTATCCTCTGCGTTAGCAGCGATAGCAGCATTAGCGCGTTTGATGACGGTCTTCAGGTTGGTTCTGAAAGCTTTGTTCTGAGCCTCGCGTTTTGCCTGAACGAGGATTCTCTTCTTAGCAGATTTAATGTTAGCCATTCTAAACACCTCCTATTCCATCTTGACAGTACACTCTATTTTATCACCGATTTCACTAAAAATCAACCATCTGCAATATGATTTGTAAATTATGCCTATTTGTAAAGGGCAAAGGGGAGAAATATTCGGCTACTATCTCGCAGAAATATGCGTTTTTTTACAAAGATGTATAAGCGGCAGCGCTGTGGGCAAGGTTAAGCTTTGAAAAAGACAAAATAAAACCGACCCAAAAGGAGTTTTGATGATGAAAGAAAACCAGAAGATTGCGCGCACCGACCTTGCCATCGAGCTGGCGCAGCCACTGTTGGAAGCGGAAAAATTGCCGGAAGGACTCAAGGTACACACTCAAACGCACGGAGCGGTGGAAATCACCTGCGTGCAGATTGGCTCTCCCAAAGCTTCTCAGCAGCTGCAAAAGCCCTGCGGCAGATACATCACCATCCAGACCCCACCCTTGTGGAACAGCCTGCTGGACCCGCAGCAGGAGATCGACGCAGCAGCCGACTGCATCCGCTCTCTGCTGCCGCAGGAGGGAACGGTGCTGGTGGTCGGGCTGGGAAACAGCAGTATCACGCCGGACGCGCTGGGACCGCAGGTGGCGCAGCATATCCTGGTTACCCGCCATCTGACCGAAGAGCTTGCCCACAGCCTTGGGATGGGTTCCCTGCGCAAAACAGCGGCGCTCATCCCCGGCGTTTTAGGGCAGACCGGTGTGGAAAGCGGAGAGCTGACGGCAGCGCTGGTCAATTTTATCCAGCCGAGCGCCGTCATCGTGGTTGATGCGCTGGCAGCGCAGGATTATGGGCGATTAGGGAGAACCATCCAGATTTCCGACAGCGGGATTGCACCCGGTTCCGGTGTCCAGAACAGCCGCAAGGAGCTGAGTCGGCGCACGCTGGGCATCCCGGTGCTTTCCATCGGGGTACCGACCGTCATTGATGCGGCAACCCTTGCCGCACAGCTGACAGGCAGTTCATGCGAGCAGGCGCATCAGGCGGCAATGGTCACCCCGCGGGAGATCGACCGGCTGATTGGACATTCTGCAAAATTTATCGCCCTTGCAATCAATAAAGCGCTGTACCCCGAGCTGTCGCTGGAGGAAATCGGCTTTCTGTGCGCCTGAACAGCAGCCTTCCCTTCTATTTTGGAGTCCTTGCGCATACCTATCTAAATAGCAGATCAAGGCTTTGCGCAGGAGGTCAAAAGATGGGACGACACAGTAAAAAAAGGCGGTACACCAGGCGCACCGCCGCCTTCAAAAAAAGTTTGGTATGGGGAATTTTGATTGCGGCAGCGGTGCCGGGGGTGCTGTCTACGGCGGTTTTATACGACCATGTGCGGCAGTCATGGGACGGCTTGGCAGCCGATACCGCTGTCCTTTCCGCAATGTATACGGTGCCCGACCGCGCCTTCGAACAGCTGCGGGAGCGGTTTGCACAGCCATCTGCTCCGCAGCAGCCCGAACAGGAGCAAGAAAAAGCGGAGCAGCCACTCATCCCGCCGCAGACGCAGGAGGAACAGCCGCCGCCGGCGAAAACACAACCGTTGACCGAGCCGGTTGAGATTGCAGAGGAGTACCGCGGAACGGTGGTCGAAGAGGACCTGGCGGCAGCCGGCAGCAGCCTTTGCTTTGGCAGCGGCAGAATCAAAAATGCAACCTCCCTTTCTGAGCAGCAGGTGGAGGAGTATCTTGCGCAGCCGCAGCCGTTTTTGCTGGACTGGCAGGGACCTCAGGTGCTGATTATGCACACCCACGCCACCGAAAGCTTTGAGCCGTATGACAGCGAAATTTACGACACCCGCCACACCTGGCGTTCGACCGACAACAGCGAAAACATCGTGGCGGCAGGCGAGGTGATGGCACAGGCGATTCGGGCGCACGGAATCGAGGTGCTGCATGACGACACCCAGCACGACTACCCTTCCTACAACGGTTCCTACGAGCGCAGCGCAGAAACGGTAAAGGGGTATCTTGCAAAATATCCCAGCATCAAGGTGGTGCTGGACGTCCATCGGGATGCGGTGCAGCGGGACAGCACGCTGGTCAAGCCAATTACACAGATCAACGGGAAAAAAGCGGCGCAGATGATGATTATTGCCGGCTGCGACGACGGGACGATGGAGATGCCAAACTGGGGGAAAAATCTGCGCTTTGCCGCAGGAATTCAGGATGCCATCGAAAGTCGTTGGAAGGGCTTGACCAGACCGATTTTTTTCTGTTACCGAAAGTACAACCAGGATTTGACCACCGGCTCGCTGCTGTTGGAGCTGGGTTCGCACGGCAATACATTGGAACAGGTGCTGACCACCGCGCAGTTGGCAGGGGATGCCATCGGAAATTATCTGGCGCAGGAATGTATGGCAGAATAGGAAAAATCAATCCCGTTCCAGAAAGGGATTAAAAACAACGATTGGACTTTTATGAAAGTATATACTATAATCAAAATCAGAGCAATCATTATTCTTACATTTTCCTTAATCGTCTTGATCCCAACCGGTCAAAACGTGGGCATTGACCTTAATGGGCACAATGCCCTTCCCTTTGCCATCTTCAAACTCTCATATAAACCTTAACTTTAGAAAAAAGGCTGTTTTTTACTCAAAAAAACAGCCTTTTTTCTATGCTTCTTTTATTCGGTTTGTTCGTTTCCCTTGGGGGCGGCAGAATGTTGTTCGAGCTTGTTGTGCAGCCACATTCCCACCAAACTGACCGCTCCGGTCAGGATGAAGATGAAAACGGTGGTGGTAAAATCACCGGAAATCAGCGAAGCTCCTGCCAGCGTGGAGCTGAGGATGGAGGGCAGACGCGCAACGGTAGAGATGGCAAAAAAGCGCAGCGGACGGATGTTGATAAAGCCTGCCGCCCAGGTCAGCAAATCCTTTGGGGTACCGGGGATAAAAAACAGCAGGAAGGAGATGCGCTCAAAACGTTTTTTGTCCTGTAAAAACCGCAGGTTCTGAAATTTTTTCGGGTCCATGAAGATAGAAACGATTGGCATACCCAGCCGCCGAACCAGCAGATAGACAATCATCGAGCCCAAAAAGATGCCCAGCATACAGCTGAGGGTTCCCCACAGAGGACCATACATCAGTCCGGCAAAGATTTCCACCGGCTCGCCCGGAATCATTGCGACCACCACCTGCAAGACCTGTATCCCTAAAAATACAAACCAACCGCCGATTCCCTGCGACTGCATCTGCTGCTGAAGTGCGGCGCGGGTCTGGGCATCTCCAAGAGCCATCACCTTTGGGATGGCATAGAGGGACAGCGGCACAAACGCCAGCAGCACCAATATTGATAAAATCAGCCGGACCCGCTCGGAGCCTTTGGCTGGCAAATCTTTTTTCATTTGTGTTTCCTCCTGTGCAGATAAGGTCGTTTGTCGGACCTCTTCTTTTATGATAATGAATCTTTTCGGAATGTCAACGATTCTTTTTTGAACAGGCTGCAAATTCTCTGTGCAGCAGAATGTGACACCATAGGGATTTTGTAGTATAATCAGGATGGATCTGTTGAGAAAGGAGAAGTAAAAGCATGAGAAAGAATATATTTTTGCTGCAAGAGTGCAGCACGGACGGGAGGAGAAAAGGATGAGCCAACCCTGTGAATCCGCACAGCTGCTACAACAGCCGGTGCGCAGCCTTTTCTTCCGATATTTTCGCAGCAATCTGGTTTCCTCACTGATGCTGGCGGTGTATGTTTTGTTCGACACCATCTTTATCGGCTGGGGAATCGGCAGCCAGGGTTTGGCTGCTTTGAATATCACCTTGCCTTGCTACTCGCTGGAGATTGGCTTTGCACAGATGATGGGCATGGGGGGAGCAACGGCTCTTTCCATCTGTCGCGGCAAGGGAGAAGAGAAGGAAGGAAACCGATATTTTACGGTAGCGGTGTGTACCGTGGTGATTGTGTCCACCATCGTCGGTATTTTGGGCGGCATATTCTGGCGCCCGATTGCCGTGCTGGGTGGAGCAGACCCGTCGATTGTGGAACTGGTGGGCGATTATCTGCGCATCCTCAACGGTGGTGCCGTTCTGTTTGTGGTCAACAATTTTCTGGGTGTCTTTGTCCGCAATGACGGAGATCCGCAGCGGGTGATGGCAGCAGGTATTATCAGCTGCCTGTTCAATATCCTGCTTGACTATGTCTGCATCTTTCTGCTGGACTGGGGGATGGCAGGCGCTGCCGGAGCAACTGCTTTTTCGGGATTTATCAGCATCCTGATTATGCTGACCCATTTTAAAAGCAAAAGCTGTCGGCTGCATCTGTGCTTTTCGGATTGGAAGCTGTTTTCCCGCTTAAAGCGCATCTGCCAGAACGGTGTTTCCAGCCTGATTGCAGAGTGTTCCGCAGGGTTGATTATTCTGCTGTTTAATATCCAGCTGATGAACAAGGGCAGTGTAACAGCTGTGACCTGTTATAGCATTATCTCCAACATTGCATATCTGTTTTTGGCAGTGTACAACGGAGCCAGTGCCACCCTCCAACCGCTTTGCAGTGTCAATCTGGGAGCCGGATGTTATCAAAGGGTGCGCCAATTCTTTCACCTGGGAGTTAAGACGGTGCTGGTGGCATCGGGATTGTTTGTGCTGGTAGGGGAACTGTTCCCCAGGGTGATTGTGGGCATCTTTACCGAGCCGACACCACAGGTAGTCAGCATGGCGGTTTATGCAATCCGCATCTACTTCATCGCCTATCTGCCAATGGGAATCAACATCATCACCTCCACCTTCCACCAGTCGTTGGAATCCTTCCGGGAAGCGACACTCATCTCGCTGGCAAGGGGTCTGATATTTTTGGTGCCGGCGCTGTTTTTGCTGGGAGAGGTGTTTGGTGTCAACGGCATCTGGGCAACCGTTCCGGTTTGCGAGGGACTGACCCTGCTGCTAAGCGTCCTGCTGCTGCGCAGGCTGTTTGCCGCCCGATTCCCAGAGGAGTCATCATCTGCATTATAAAAAACGAATCAGCCGCACAGAAGACCTCAATGCAGGAGCAGCGGCTTTTACAAAAGGAGGCTTACAATGAAACTGATTTCATGGAACGTCAACGGCTTGCGCGCCTGCGTGGGCAAGGGCTTTTTTGACTTTTTTAAGGAGGAGGATGCCGACATCTTCTGTCTGGGTGAAACCAAGATGCAGCCGGAACAGGCGGATTTTTCCTTTGAAGGGTATCATCCGTACTGGAACAGCGCAGAAAAAAAGGGCTATTCGGGGGTAGCAATCTTTACCAAACACCAGCCGCTGTCGGTGGCGTATGGACTGGGCATCGACGAACACGACCACGAAGGGCGGGTACTGACGTTGGAGTTTGAGTCCTTTTATCTGGTCAACGTCTATGTGCCCAATTCACAGAATGAGCTGGCACGCCTGGATTACCGGATGAAGTGGGAGGATGACTTCCGAGCCTATGTCTGTGCGCTCGACCAGAAAAAACCGGTAATCATCTGCGGGGACATGAATGTGGCTCATCAGGAAATCGACCTGAAGAACCCAAAGACCAACCGCAAAAATGCCGGCTTTACCGACGAGGAGCGGCAGAAGATGACCCAGCTGCTGGAAAGCGGTTTTACCGACACATGGAGAGCACAAAACCCGGAAACCACCGGCGTTTACTCCTGGTGGAGCTACCGTTTTCAGGCGCGTGCAAAAAATGCGGGATGGAGAATCGATTATTTCCTTGTTTCTGACCGTTTGATGCCGCAGGTGACCTCTACCAAAATCTATACAGAGGTTTTGGGAAGCGACCATTGTCCGGTTGGCTTGGAGCTGTCCATCTAAAGATACTATAAGACATGCTTGGTTTAGTGGTTTAAGTATCCCGCACTTTAACGAAAAAAATGGAATATTTGCCTATTTATCACTATAATTTTTTATATATAGACTAAAATTTTGTTTATTTTTGGTAAAGTTTTCCCTTTACAAAGGCGTAATCTAAACGATATAATATGGTTGTATCTTTTTCATTTTTCATTTTCTTGTTTTTCTTTTTCATGTCTTTCTCTCCGAATCGCGCGGTTCGGGGAGTTTTTTCTTGTTCAAAGAAATATCATGTGTTATACTAATGTAAAAATGAAAGTAATGCCAGAAAAGGAGGAAATGATGATGGAAGAAAAGCGCATGGCGCAGCTGGACCCGCGTCTGGAGCGGGTAGCGGACTTTGTACGACCGGGTGCATTGTTTGCCGATGTTGGCTGCGACCACGGATACCTGTCGGTGGAGCTGATGCGGCGCGGCGCACAGCGAGGCTTTGCCTGTGACATCAAGGAAGGACCGTTGCAGGCGGCAAAGCGAAATCTGGAAAAGGCAGGCTTTGCCGACCGGGTGCAGACGGTACTGACCGATGGACTTGCCGGTATGGAGCAGAGCGGGGTGACCGATGTGGTCATTGCCGGCATCGGGGGAGAAGTTATCAGCGGGATTTTGGAGCGCGCTCCTTTTTTACAGCAGGAGGGAATCCGTCTAGTGCTGCAACCGCAGACAAGAGAGCAGGTCCTGCGGGATTTTCTGGCAAACAACGGATTTGCTGTGATAGAAGAAGAGGTGGTATCTTCCGGGAAATATCTCTATGTGGTCATGGTGGCAGAATACACCGGTTGTTGCCGCAGCCTTTCTTTGATGGAAAAATTCTGCGGAAAGCTGACCGATAACTGCACACCGCAGGCGTGTGAAAAACTGCGGATGACCGCCTGTCATCTGGCGGAGCGTTCAAAAGGGTTGTTCCAAGAGGGGGAAGCGGCGCTCGCTGCCGAATATCTGCAAACCTCCGGCGAAATCCTGTCGCTGATTGGAAGCTTTTATCTTTAATTGCAATGCAAAGGAGGAACCTGAATGTCTACGGTTTTGCAAATCTATGAAGCAATCGACCGGCTGGCGCCCTTTTTCCTGTCGATGGATTTTGATAACACCGGCATCCTGGTGGGTGACCGTCAGAAGAAGGTGGAGCGTGCGCTGCTGGCGTTGGACTGCACTAAGGAGGTGCTGCGCCAGGCAAAGGAGCTGGGCGCACAGCTGATAATCACCCATCATCCGATCATCTTTCATCCAATCAAGCGGGTCAACGAGGACTCGCTGGTTTACCATCTGCTGCGCAGCGACATCGCCGTCATCAGTGCGCACACCAACCTGGACATCGCACAGGGCGGTGTGAACGACCTGCTGGCAAAGCGCATTGGCTTGAGCGACTGCCGCGGCTTGCAGCCGATGGATGCGCAGGGAACATTTTTCCTCGGCAGGGTCGGCAGCCTTCCCGAAGGGATGGAGACACAGCAGTTTGCGCAGTATCTGAAACAGCGGTTGGGTGCGCCCAGCGTAAAATTTGCGGCAGCGGACCGGACGGTGAAAACGGTGGCGCTGTGCGGCGGTGCGGGCGCGGACTGTCTGGAGGATGCCATCCGTGTGGGCGCCGATGCGCTGCTGACCTCGGAGGTTAAGCAGCATGAATACCTGGCAGCGGCAGCGGCTGGCATCAGCATCTTTGATGCCGGACATTTTGACACTGAGGACGTGGTCATCGAGCCTCTATGGGAATATCTGACAAAGCAGTTTGCGGACGTGGAATTTTTTACCACCCATCACACCGTCATCCGTGCGGTATAACAAGCGAACAGAGGAGAAAACAGATGAAGGAATATCTGCTGCCCATTGGTTTGGTCTTGCTGGGTGTGGCGATTTTTCTGCTGTGGCGGGCGCTGCGCCGCGCCAATCCCTGGAGCCGCACGCCCTATGAGCAGCAGGAGGCTTTTTTAAGTCCGGCAGAGCTGGCGTTTTATCAGGTGCTGGACCAGTTGGTCGGAGAGGATATTGCCATCTGCCCAAAGCCTGCGGTCCGGGAAATCCTGCGGGTGCGCCCGCAGGTGCGGCGGGACCGTCAGAAGTATTTCAACTGGATTTCGCAAAAGCACGTGGATTTTGTGCTGTGCGACCGGGCGACCATGCAGGTGCTGTGCGCGGTGGAGCTGGACGACAGCAGCCACCAGCGCAGTGACCGGCGGCAAAGGGATGCTTTTATGGACAAGGCGTTTCGTAAAGCGAAGCTGCCGCTGTTCCACATCCCCTGCAAAAGAAGCTATGGTGCGCGGGAGTTGGGGGAGCTGTGCGACTTTTTGTCGCAGGGACTGCTGAAGGTCGTCGATGAGCCGGCGGAAGAGGTACCGATTTGTCCCGACTGCGGAATCGAGATGGTGCTGCGCACCGCTCAAAAGGGAGCGTATGCCGGCAGACAGTTTTATGGCTGTCCCAATTTTCCACAGTGCCGCCAGACGATGCCCTATCCGCTGGTGCAAAGCGGAAGCAGACAAAAAAGATGAGCTGTTCGGGAAATTTCCCGAACAGCTCAGAGAAGAGAAATGGTTGAAATCAATATGTTGATGAATCTCTATGAGAATGGTTGATTAGAAGTTGACCTCTTCGTCGTAGAAGCAGCATTTCAGCAGCTTTTCCATCTCAGCCGGCGTGATTGGACGAGGGTTGGAACCGGTGCAGGCATCGCCTACGGCAAGTTCGGCAACCTGTGGCAGCTTATCCATGAATTCCTTCTCGTCGATGATGCCGCCTTCGTAGTCGCGGATGCAGGTCGGGATGTCCAGCTGTTTGTTCATCTCGTTGATGTGTGCAATCAGCGCATCGGTGGTTGGCTCCAGACCGAGGAAGGCTGCGATTTCACTGTAACGTTTGTCTGCTTCAGGATTTTTGCTGTTGAATTTGATGACCTTTGGCAGGTACATTGCATTGGCACATCCGTGAACGATATGACCGCCGCTGTAAGCAGCACCGGTCTTGTGTGCCATCGAATGAACGATACCCAGCAGAGCGTTGGAGAATGCCATACCGGCCAGGCACTGTGCGTTGTGCATGCTTGCGCGGGCGCTCATGTCGCCGTTGTAGCTGTTGACCAGGTCGCGGCTGATCATCTTGATTGCGTGCAGAGCCAGTGGGTCGGTGTAGTCGCAGTGCAGGGTGGAAACATAAGCTTCGATTGCGTGGGTCATGGCATCCATACCGGTGTGAGCGGTCAGCTTCTTTGGCATGGTTTCTGCCAGAGCTGGGTCGACGATGGCAACATCCGGGGTGATGTTGAAGTCTGCCAGCGGATATTTGATTCCCTTCTGGTAGTCGGTGATGACCGAGAAAGCAGTGACCTCGGTAGCGGTACCGGAAGTGGATGGGATTGCACAGAATTTTGCTTTGGTGCGCAGTTTCGGGAAGTTAAAGGGGATGCACAGCTGCTCGAAGGTGGTGTCAGGATATTCGTAGAATGCCCACATTGCCTTTGCAGCATCGATTGGAGAACCGCCGCCGACCGAAACGATCCAGTCTGGCTGGAATTCGCGCATCTTTTCAGCGCCTCTCATAACGGTTTCGACCGATGGGTCTGCCTCGACTCCTTCAAACAGGCAAACCTCCATGCCGGCCTGCTTGAGGTAGTCGCAAACCTTGTCAAGGAATCCAAAACGTTTCATGCTGCCGCCGCCGACAACGACGATGGCACGTTTGCCGTCCAGTGTTTTGAGTGCTTCCAGAGCATTTTCGCCATGATAAAGATCTCTTGGTAATGTAAATCTTGCCATAATAATGCCTCCAAAAATTTCTCTTCAAAATAGTTTGTGTTTGAACGGGGATTTTGTTTTACCTTCCGCCACCTATTATAACCGAGCCGCTTAAATTGTCAAGAGATTAACAATCAACTTTCGGCTCTTTTTGAAAAGATTGGAAGAAAGCGCATAATTACGCCATCTATTTGGCAGTTTTGTATGAAGAAAAATGGGCGGGAAAGGAGAAAAATGGACTACAAACTGATTCGTTCCAATCGAAAGACGGTGGCAATCCAGCTGCAAAAGGATGGAAGTGTAATCGTGCGCGCACCCAAGCGGCTGGCGGTATACCGCATCGAAGCCTTTGTCAAAGAAAAACAGAGCTGGATTGAACAGCATCAAAAACGATTGCAGGAGCAGCAAAGGCAAAAGGAGAGCTTTTGCCTTTCGGACGGGCAATTTCCACTGTTCGGTCGGATGCTTCCGATGCAGATGACCCAAGAGAAGGCGCCCTGCTGGCAGCAAACGGTCGTTTTTCTGCCGGAGGGTGACGAGCAGCAGTTAAAGAGCAGCGCCGAGCAGCTGTATCGTCAGATTGCCCGGCAGACGCTGCAAAGCAGGGTGGAGCATTTTGCACCAAAGCTGGGTGTACAGCCCGCTTCCCTGCGCATCAATGGAGCAAAGGGCAGGTGGGGTTCCTGCTCGGGTAAAAATCGGCTCAACTTCAGCTGGCGATTGATGTTGGCACCGGAACACTGCATTGACTATGTGGTGGTACACGAGCTTTGCCACATCCTTCACCACGACCACAGCGCTGCCTTCTGGCAGGAGGTGGAGCGGGTGGTCCCTGATTGGCGCTCCTGCCGGCAGCAGCTGGCGCAGACGGCGCGTGCGCCGTGGTTTTGGGAATAAGGGTAAAATTTTGCGCAAAAACAGAAGGAGGGAGAAAGCCTTTGGCTTTCTCCCTCCTTCTGTTTTTTTAACCCATGATGCTAGAAATCCCTTCGACGATGTCGCCGACTGCCTGCACCGCCTTGCCCGCTTTTTTCTTGAGCTGCTTGGCGGTATTTTTCTTTTTACCGGTCATCATATAAGCAGCAGTGCCCACAGCGGCGGTGACAGCTGCACCGGTGAGGATGGTAGGAAGGTTCATTGCCATAACAATCACTCCTGACTGGAATTTTACTTCTCTTTTTAAAAGAGGAGCATCGCTGTTATTGTGCCACAAAAAGGATGGCTTAATCCATGCAGTTTCTGGATGGGAAAACAGGATATTTTCGAAAAATTTGCATTTAGGACAGCTGTCCTATGATATACTGGAAGGAAAGAAGAAAGGAGTGGATCGTTTGAAGAAAGCGATTTACAGAGCGGTCCGCGGCAGGATGCGGCTGACTGCGTTGCTGTTGAGCCTGTCGATGTTGTTGACCGCGCTGGGAGGCTGTACGCTGCAGCCTGCTTTACAGCCGACCGACCAGCGATTTGACCAGGTGGAATACCGGCGACCTGACGGAGAAGCGGTGCTGGAGCTGATTGCACAGGCGCAAAAGAAGGCACAGGAGGATTTTCTGCCGTTTGGGTTGATTGCTTCCCTGCGTAAAATCAGCAGTGCGACCCAGGAGTTTTACGGCAGCATGGCAATCGCGCAGGTGCGCAACTATGCAGATGTCAACGACAGCTTTTACAGCGAGGAGATGGAGTACCTCAACCGATGGGATGCCCGCATCCAAAACGCCTATGACCAGCTGTTTGAACAGATTGAAGCCTCCCGCTTTGGTTCGATGAGCGACCGTATCTTTGGAAAAAGCGGTGTAGAGGATCTTCAGATGAGCGCACAGGCAAGCTCGCAGGAAATTTTGTCCTTGCAGGAACAGGAGAAGGAGCTGGAAGCGCAGTATTACTATACCTATGCGCAGGCAACGGTGGAAACGCCGGAGGGGGAGGTGCTCTACGCTGATTTGGAGCCGGAGGGACAGCAGGCGTACTATGAATCGTTTATCCAACGGTACAGCGTACAGATGGGAGAGCTGTTCGTGCAGCTGGTGCAGCTGCGCCGTCAGATGGCACAGGCGCTGGGATATGAAAGCTATACCGAGGTGGCTGACCTGGAGATGCTGCGCATCGGCTACACCCGGGAGGAGATCCGCAGCTTCCGCGAACAGCTCAAGCAGACGCTGGTGCCGGTCTATCGCTCCTATTTGGAGGACTTTTATCACCGCGCAGAAAACCGCACACAGCCGGGGTATGTCTATCTGCTCGAACAGCCGGCGCCGACCCCGCAGGGAAACTGGCAGCAGACGCTGGAGGGCTTTGAAGAGCTGTACACACAGATGGATGAACAGATGGGAGAGTGCTTTTCCTACCTGCTGTCCCATCGGATGATTGATGCCGCTCCCTCTGCCTCCAAGGCAAACGTCACCTTCAGCACCATGCTGTATACCTTGAATACGCCCTTTTTGTTTGCGAACATGGACGGCAGCGAGCAGGATGTCTTCAGCATCTCCCATGAGTTCGGGCACTGCTTTGCCATGTGGCAGCAGCTGAAGACAGGTTCCCACAGCGAAGGACGCAGTATGGATGTCTGTGAGATTCACTCGCAGGCGATGCAACTGCTGATTTTCCCGTACTATGAGATTTTTTATGGAGACCAGGCGCAGGTTGCCCGCCGGTACGATGTTTACACGATGGCAGCAGGAATTTTGACAGCGGCATTAAACGATGAATTTCAGGAAAAAATCTACGATGACCCCACCGTTACCGCAGAGCATCTGGATGAACTCTACTATCAGCTGGCGCAGGAGTATGGGCTGGTGGTATCTTCGCCCTATGTCGATGCCAACACCTTTGCAAAGAGCTGGTTTACCACCAATCAGTACTTCGACACCCCGTTTTATGCAATCGACTACGCCCTGTCCGGCTGTGTTGCCATGCAGTTTTTGCAGCTGATGCAGCAGGACGAAGAAACTGCCTTGCAGCTGTATCATCAGTTGGTGCAGCAGCCGTCGGATCTGGATTTTCTCAGCGTACTGCAAGCAGTGGGAGACGGCAAGACCCTGCGTTCTCCCTTTGAGGAGGGACAGCTGGAGGCTTTGGCAGAGCAGCTCCAAGCTTTTTTGGATGGCGACGGACAGCAGTTGGAGCAGGTCGCTTGAGTAATCGGCTTGAACAGCAAGCAGGAATCTATTGCCAACTATAAAAAAAGCCAGCCTTGAAAAAATTTCAGGGCTGGCTTTTACTGTTTCAAATCATTTCCGTCCACCTTTGCGCTTTCTGATTCCGACAGATGCTGCCCATCGGAACGCCTAACGGAACGCCTACCGAATCGCCTAACGGATCGCCTAACGGCGGGTATGTTCCCGCAGTTGCTCGGAAAGCCTGCCTTCGCTTTCTGCCAGCAGCTCCTCCATTTCGCGGTGCTTGGTGTCGATGTAGGTCTTTAACTCCTTGGACTGTTCCTGCAGCAGTTCGCTGACCGGTTTTTCCTTGTGGCTCTGTTCGTTTTTTGACATCGAAATAACTTCCTTTCTGCTCCTTAGTTTTACAAATATCATGATTTGTATTCTTATTATATCAGGAGCACACAGGAATGACAACGCAAAAAAAATGGAAACAGCCACAGTCGCTGTAAGGTGTGGGTCTACTGTACCCGTTCGTCCAGCAGCTGATGGGTTTTCTGGTAGGCTGCCTCGTCCCCGACAATCAGGATGTGGTCTCCTGCAAAAAATTGGGCGTGTGGTCCGGGGGAAAGAATGGTGCTGCCCTTGCGGCGGATGGCAATGATGGTGGCTCCGGTGTTGTTCCAAAAATGCACCGAAGCGATGGTTTGTCCGACCAGCGGGCAGCCTTCTTCGATAGCAAGCTCAAAGGGAGTCAAAGGATTCAGATAGTTGAAGCGGTCGTTGGCATCCAGCAGGATGTTGATGTTTTCCTGCAAGCGGCTGTTGAGCTGCTTTTGCTCGAGCATCAGCCGGTCGATGTGGTTTTTGATGGTGTCCAATGACTGCCGCTCGTTGGATTTGGATAAAAATTCCTCGGCATTTTCCACCGACAAAATGGTGATGCCTGCTCCCTGACGAACCTGAAGGACGCCGACCTGGTTGAGCAGAAAGACCGCCCGCCGCACCGTTTCCGGGGAGACATTGTACTGGCTGGCAAGGGTGGAGCGTCCGTGAATCTTTTGTCCCGGGCGATACCTGCCGTTGACCACCTTGGAAGCGATGTCGATGGCAATCTGTTTATATACAGCCTGTTCGGTTGCTGCATGAGGCATGATGATTACAACCTTTCGTTTTGAAAAGATAGCCGTGCTTCCTTTAGACAGGGAGCAGGATGATTTTTATAACGATACCACAAAGCGGGACAAAAGTAAAGAAGTGCAAAAGCCTTCTGAGCTTATAACAGCGAAAAGTCCTTGATGTTCTGCCGGTCGATCAGCACGCCCAGTTCCTTTTCCAGCATGACCCCGTAGCGGGTGTCGGAGGAGTAGCTGAAGGTGGTCTTGATGCAGCGCTCCACAAAGTAGGCTGCCCGACCCATCGCCATCGGCAGGCTGTCGCCGGTCAAAAAGCCGCCGGTCAGCACGCTGGCAAACAGGTCGCCGGTCCCGGGGTAGGAAACCGGCACATAGTCGCAGTCGATGTACCAAAAGGAGTTGTTCTGTCGGTCATAGCCGATGTTGGCAATGCTGCCGGATGCCATCGGAGCGCCGGTGATGACCACATAATTCGGTCCCAGCTCGCTTAAACGCACCAGCAGACTTTTTGCCTGCGCGCGGGAAAGCCCTTCGTTAAAGTAGGGAATCTTCAACAGCATACACGCCTCGGTCAGGTTGGGGGTGATGATGTCCGCCACCCGCACCAGTTCACCCAGTCGGCTGCGCATCTGCGGTGTGATGGTGCGGTAGGGTCGTCCGTGGTCGCCCATCACCGGGTCCACCACCGCAAGGGCATCCTGATAGGTGGAAAAAAATTTCAGACAGTGGTCGATTTGTTCCTGTGAGCTTAAAAACCCGCTGTATACGCACTCAAATTCCAGCCCCAATCGCCGGTAGTGCTCCAGGCAGGGAAGGGTAAAATCGGACAGGTCGCGCTGTTCCACCGAGCCCAATCCGCCGGTGTGGGTGGAAAAAACAGTGGTCGGCACCGGGCAGACCTGTACACCCATCACCGACAGGGTGGGCAGGATGACCGAAAGGGAGCAGCGTCCAAAGCCGGACAGGTCGTGGATGGCAGCGACCCGCTTAGGACGATCGGGCATGACAGACACCTCCAATGGCAGAAATACAAAGATTATGCACAGTATAGCACGTTTTCCATAAAAAAGGCAAATTATACGAAAGAAAACTGCCAACAAATCCTTGGAAAATACGCCGAAAAATCGGCTTTGGATTTAACATTCTTAACAAAAACCATTTGGTCAGAGCGGTAGGCTTTATGCAATACAAGGGAAATTCAAAAAATGCTGGAAAATGGCATGATTTCGAGATATAATGAGAAAAGCAATGAGTCGGACCGTATACTTTTTTAAGGTTTAAAAAGGGATGTTCCAACGAAAAACACCGCAGGGCAAAACGCCTGCAAACGGGATTTGGAAGAAGGAGAAATTGACGTGATTAGAACCGATTTGAGAAATATCGCCATCATCGCGCACGTTGACCATGGAAAGACCACTCTGGTTGACCAAATGCTCAAACAGAGCGGTACCTTCCGTGACAACCAGTCTGTACAGGACCGTGTTATGGACAACGGAGACCTCGAGCGTGAAAGAGGCATCACCATCCTCGCGAAAAATACGGCAATCAACTATAAAGGCACCAAAATCAACATCATTGACACCCCGGGACATGCGGACTTCGGAGGCGAGGTTGAGCGTATCCTGAAGATGGTGGACGGCGTTATCCTGCTGGTAGACTCCTTTGAGGGTCCGATGCCGCAGACCCGCTTTGTTCTGTCCAAGGCACTGTCGCTCGGACACAAGGTCATCATCGTAGTCAACAAGACCGACCGCCCTGACGCAAGAAACGAAGAGGTCACCGAGGAGGTCTATGACCTGCTGTTCGATCTGGATGCAAACGAGGAGCAGCTGGAAAGCAAGATCCTCTACTGCTCGGGCAAAGAGGGCACCGCTTCTCTGGAGCCGGGCAAGATGGGCGAAAATCTGGATTTGCTGTTTGACACCATCCTCGAAGAGATTCCGGCTCCGCAGGGTGAACCGGATGCACCGGCACAGATGCTGGTTTCCTCCATCGACTACAACGACTTTGTCGGCAGAATCGGTATCGGCAGAATCACCCGCGGTACCGTCAACGTCAACGACCAGGTCATCGTTTGTGATTTCCACGATCCAAGCGTTTCCTACCGTGCAAAGATTGTCACCCTTTATCAGATCGAAGGCTTGCAGAGAGTACAGGCACAGACCGCAACGGTGGGCGACATCATCTGCATCTCCGGTATCGAAAATCTGACCATCGGTCAGACCATCTGTGCACCGCAGGCAGTAGAGCCGCTGGAATTTGTTAAGATTTCTGCACCGACCGTTGAGATGACCTTCTCGGTCAACAACAGCCCATTTGCGGGCAAGGAGGGCAAGTTCCTGACCTCCCGCCACCTGCGTGACCGTCTGTTCAAGGAAACTCTCAAGGATGTTTCGCTGCACGTTTATGAGACTGACAGCACCGAATCCTTCCGTGTGGCAGGACGCGGTGAGATGCACCTGTCCATCCTGATTGAAACCATGCGCCGCGAAGGCTATGAGTTCCAGGTCAGCACCCCACAGGTTCTGTTCCAGCAGGAAAACGGCAAGACTCTCGAGCCAATGGAGCAGCTGGTGGTCGATGTTCCTGACTTTGCAACCGGCTCGGTCATGGAAAAGATGGGCACCAGAAAGGGCAGCCTGGTTTCGATGAACCCGTTCAACGGTCGTACCAAGCTGGAATTCATCGTTCCAGCAAGAGGTCTGTTCGGCTATCGAAACGAATTTTTGACCGACACCAAGGGCGAGGGCATCATGAGCTCGGTCTTCTATGGCTATGAGCCGTACAAGGGCGATATTCCAAAGCGTGCTACCGGCTCTCTGGTTGCGTTTGAAACCGGAACCGCTGTTACCTACGGTCTGTACAATGCGCAGGAGCGCGGTACCCTCTTCATCGGCGCTGGTGTAGATGTGTACGAAGGTATGATCGTTGGTCAGTCCCCGAAGGATGAGGACATCGTGGTCAACGTCTGCAAAAAGAAACACATGACCAACACCCGTGCTTCGGGAAGCGACGATGCGCTGCGCCTGATTCCGCCGAAGGTGATGAGCCTGGAGCAGGCAATCGAGTTCATCGCAGAGGATGAGCTGATTGAAGTCACTCCGAAAAATATCCGCATGAGAAAACGCATTCTGGATAAATCGGAGCGCATGAAGGCTTGGAGCAAAAATAAAGGACAGTAAAAAAGGACCCGCCGCTTTCTATTTTGGAAAGCGGCGGGTTTTGTGCAGAAAAGGAGCGGCGGATGAAACAGATAACGGTTTGGACCAAACAACATCGCAGCGTGCTGGAGCATCTGGAAAAAACAGGACGGTATATTGCCCGTCGAGAATATATCGAGATTGAAAATCAGGAGTGCGCTCCGCTGGTGCTGGAGGTTTATGACTGGCTGGTGCAGCACAGCCCGAATGCAAAGCAAAAGCCGGCGGATGTGGATTACCCGGTTTGGGTTTCCTTTGCGCAGGACACCACCTATCTACCGCAGGAACAGACGGTGACGCTCAAGCTCCGTATAGACCCTGCCCTCATCGCACCGGTCCACATCGCCAAATGGGGGACCATCCTCAACTATTCTTATATCCCACTCAACGAGCAGGATGCCCGTCGCCACCGTCAGCTGCTGGAAAGCTATCGTGTCAGCGATACGCAGGCGTATATGTCCCACTTTTATCCGCAGATCAAGCGGGAAATTATCGACAGCTGGGAGAGGCTGTTCGATGATTCGGTTCATCTCAACAGCGACCGGAAGTACGGAATCATCTGGGAAATCAAAAAGGAGTGGGTCAGAGCCGTGCTGCGCTAAGGAAAAGAGAGAATGATTTCTCAATTTACATTTTAAGCAATATTTTTTCAATCTTCATTTACAGCGCCGTAACAAACAAATTTTTATCCTGTGTATAATAAAGATGTACTCAACAAGAGGAACGAAGCCGCATCGTTCGTTGGGTATTTGCTCTACCCTCCTCAAAAACACACCTCAGAAGAAAAAACCTCTGTCGTTTGACAGAGGTTTTTTACTGCCCGTTTATAAAAACAGCAGGAGGGACGCCGCATACACGCGACGTCCCTCCTGCTGTTTTTATATTTTGAGGAGAGTGGATGTTTATTTGAGAACTTGCTTAAAGACGCGGTAGAAGTTCTTGTAAGCAACCTTGTCGCAGTCCTCCTGGCTGTAGCCGCGCTTCTTCATCTCAAGGATGAGGTTGTATGCCTCTGCCTCGTTGGAAACGCCGTCCGCACTTGGAGAATCCAGGTTGGAGCTGAAGGAGCTGAGTGCTTCGCCGCCCAGATAATCGTCAAAGTCATAGCCCAGACCGATGTGGTCGATGCCGATGAGGTTGGCGATGTAGTCCAGATGGTCGCACAGTTTCTGGACATTCTGCTCTTCGCGTTTTTCGCTGACAAATTCACGCAGGCTGTTCATGCCGACCAGACCGCCGGTCTTTGCAATCTCCTTGAGCATATCGTCGGTCAGGTTGCGTTTGGCAGGGCAAACGGTTCGGGAGTTGGAGTGAGAAGCGATAACCGGTGTGGTGGCAATGCTCATCAAATCCCAGAAGGATTTGTCATTGAGGTGGGAAACGTCCAGCACCATGCCCAGTTTTTCCATCCGTTTTACGGCACGTTTGCCGGCTTCGGTCAAGCCGCGGGTCGGGTCCTGCGGACAGCCGGTAGCCAGAGCGTTCAGCTCGTTCCAGGTCAGCATGGCATGACGTGCGCCGACCTCGTTGTAGAAGTAGTCGATCATGTCGATGTCCTCACCGATCTGGCTCAAGCCCTCGATACCGGTGACAACGTTGATCTTGCCTGCCTTGGTGCCCTTTTCAAAGTCATCAAACTTGGTGACAAAGTTGAGCAGGTCAGCAGAATCAATCATCTCGGCTTTGATGCTTTCGACGATCTGTTTGGAGCGAGCCGGTGGATCCTGGTCGTACGGAGGGTCGATCCAGATGACAAAGATACCGCCGGTTACCTTGCCTGCCTGGAATTTTTTCAGATGATATTTACGGAAAATATCGGTTTCGTTGTGGTCTACTCGTTTGCAGGTGACGTCGGTCCAGACGTCGCCGTGTCCATCAAAAAGCATGAAAATAACCTCCTTTTATTTTGGAAAGAAACAACAGGATGAAAGGGAACCCCTTTCATCCTGTTCGGTCGTTGACAGATTATCTGAGCAGGTTTCCAACCAGAACGCCGTAGTAGTTACCCAGGACATAACCCAGAGTACCAATCAGCAGGACTGGACCAACCAGCTTGTTCCAGCCTTTGGAGATTGCCATTGCAGCAGCAGTGGTAGGACCGCCGATGTTTGCGTTGGAGGCAAGGATGATCTCTTCGAGGCTGAATTTGAAGATTTTACCGAAGATAAGGGTGATGAGCATATTGCAGGCAACGATGATGAGGGCGTATACCAACAGCAGAGGAGCCTGGGTGATGATGCTCATGATGGAAGCAGGTGCACCGATAACAGCAAAGAAGATGTAGATAAGGAAAGTACCGATTTCGTTTGCACCAGGAGCGTCGTTGAATACCTTCGGGAATGCGGTTGCACAGATCATGGTGATGGTGGTCATGATCAGATATTTGTTACCCAGCAGCTGGTTGAGGATAAAGGTTGCGCCTTCTGCAGGGAACAGGCTTGCAAAGAAGTTTGCAATCGCAGTGGAAATGGCAACGATGATGGTGGAAGCAGCAAAGCAGAATGCAATGTTCTGCAGGGACATTGGTTTTGCTTTCCAGTAGCTTTCGGTGGAACCGGCATTACCAGCCTCTACTTCATCGACCAGAGGATGTTTGTAGTGTTTGCGGAAAAAGTTGATAGAAGGCATTGCAATCAGTACAAAGAAGTACAGAGCCATCAGCAGGTTATCCGCAACAACTGCCTGAGAGCTCAATTCACCAGATGCACCGAAAGTGTCTGCCATAGCAGCAAAGTTTACAGAACCGCCGACATAGGTGCCAGAGAACATAGCTGCAACCTTGTTTAGGTTAGGAACGAATTTGTTCAAAGCGAAGAAGCCGCCCAAAGCGCCCAGAACAGTACCAACCGAGCTGATCAGATAGATAATCAGCAGCTTGCCGCTTTCTTTACCGATCTTTTTGATGTTGCACTGGAACAGCAGAAGCGGAATTGCCAGTGGAACGACATAAGACCAAACACTGTCATAGACAGGAGATTCGGTTGGGATGATCCCTACGTTGGAAAGAATCATCATGCCCAGCAGAGCCAGGACACATCCGGTAATTTTGGATGCCCATTTGAATTTCTGCTCCAGCCAGATAGCCAGTGCTGCGTCGCCGACAAGAAGACCCCACAATACCCACGTATTATCAGCGCTGATAAGAGATGACATAAACACACTCTCCCTTTTGAGAAATATTTCGGATGATTGCTCCACCCGTTTGTATATATTGTAACACATTTTTGATGGTTTGTGTTGTCTTTTGATGGATTTCGTTGGGGGTAAGAAACGGCTGTTTGACAAAAAATAATCATCGTATGACAAAAGGATAAAATGAAACAAGAGAATCCGACAAAAAATAAAAACAGTTGGGATTCGATTTATAAAACAGAACAAATAAAGAAAAGATATTTTGTATTTGTTACAAAATATCTTTTTTACTGATTTATAAAAAAATAATAAATAATTTGTGAAAACATAACAAGGATTCTCTTTCTCATAACAAAAGAATGCAGGAGAAAAAGGGATTTTCCCATTAAAAATGATGGATTCTTGCAGGAAGTGTCAAAGTAATCAGTGGATTTAATGCTTTAATGCAATAAAATGATTGAAAAAGGAAGATTTTCTTTCATTCTCCATTTTTCTGGCAGGGGAATGAACCGAGAAATTTTGTTTTGCAAAATCCGGTAACAAGGCAGGATTCCTTAGGAAAATTTCTTTACAATACTTTGCTTTTTACGCTCTGTTTGGGAACGATTTTTCCCCAAAAAACAAAACTTCTTTCCTATTATAATAGGGATAAAAAAGAGGGCAGCTGAACACAATGGTTTTTGATGCAAACCACCACAGAAAGAACGGGATGACAGATTTATGGACAAAGAGTAAATTTGTAGATAATATTATATAATATGCTTGACAACTTTAATAAAGTGGCGTACAATAAATGGCAAGGAAACAGGAAGGAAGGTGGACAAATGTGAGCAAGAGTGTGTATAGTCTGGTACTCAGCGATGATGTGGTAGCAGCGGTAGACCGGGCAGCCTATGGTCTGGGCACCAGCCGCTCCAATCTGATCAACCAGCTGCTGGCGGACTATGTTTCATTTATTACGCCAGAAAAAAGAAGGAAGGACATCTTTGATTCGTTGGCTTCGGTGTTGGACAGTTTTGAACCATTCCAGGTGCAGAACCGCGGCTCGGACAGTATGCTGTGCATCCGCAGTCCGCTGCGGGTCAAGTACAATCCGACCATCCGTTATACTGTGGAGCTTTCCCGTTCCAGCGACAACCATCTGGGGCAGCTGAAGATTATGACCCGCACCCAGTCGGGAGCGCTCATCGAGCTGCTGGATGCTTTTTTCTGCCGCTTTGGACAGATCGAGCAGCGGTATATCCGCCGGCTGTTTCCAGACATCGTTCCGCAGTATCAGGTGGGGCAGGGCAGGTTCATCCGAAACTTCTCCCTTTTAAAAAAGGAATGCAAGAATGAGGAAATCGGCAACGCCATCGCCTGTTATATCCAGATGATTGACCGTGCGCTGAAAGCCTGCCTGAGCGCAGACAGCAGCCAATGGGACAGCATCATCGAGGAAATCTATCTGGGATACCTAAAAGAAACACCCATCATCTGCTGATAAAAAGAAAATAGAGGAACAAAATAGAAGTAGCCTTTTCAGAGAAGGAGTGAACGGCTATGAATGCACAGAAATTCACCCAGAAATCGCTGGAGACCATCCAGCTTGCAAACAATCTGGCACTGGAAAACAACAATATGCAGATCGAGCAGGAGCATCTGCTGTATGCGCTGCTGAAAATTGATCAAAGCCTGATTGCCCAGCTGCTTAAAAAGATGGGCAAGGATCCGCAGGCATTTATGCAGGCGGTCAAACAGGAGATTGACAAGATGCCCGGCGTCACCGGTTCGGGACGAGAGGCAGGAAAAATTTATATCGCACAGGATGTCGATATGGTGCTTGCCAAAGCGGAAAAGATTGCGGATTCGATGAAGGACGAATATGTTTCGGTCGAACACCTGATGATTTCGCTGATGGAAAATCCAAATCAGCACCTCAAAGAGCTGTTCAAGCTGTTTGACATCCAGAAGAACGACTTTTTGCAGGTACTCCAGCAGGTGCGCGGCAACACCCGTGTCACCAGCGATTCGCCGGAGGATACCTATGATGTGCTTAAAAAATATGGACACGACCTGGTGGAGGATGCCAGAAATAAAAAGCTCGACCCGGTCATCGGTCGTGATGACGAAATCAGAAATGTCATCATGATTCTGTCCCGTAAGACCAAAAACAACCCGGTGCTTATCGGTGAACCGGGTGTCGGTAAAACAGCGATTGCAGAAGGACTTGCGCTGCGAATCGTGCGCGGCGACGTCCCTGCCAGTTTGAAGGACAAGACCATCTTCTCGCTGGATATGGGCGCGCTGATTGCAGGAGCCAAATTCCGCGGCGAGTTTGAGGAGAGACTGAAAGCGGTTTTGGGCGAAATCAAAAAGAGCGAGGGCAAAATCATCCTCTTTATTGATGAGCTGCACACCATCGTGGGCGCCGGCAAGACCGAAGGTTCGATGGATGCGGGCAACCTGCTCAAGCCAATGCTTGCCCGCGGCGAGCTGCACTGTATCGGTGCGACCACCCTCAACGAGTACCGCCAGTATATCGAAAAGGATGCCGCTTTGGAAAGAAGATTCCAGCCGGTGCTGGTTGCCGAGCCAAGTGTGGAGGACACCATCTCCATCCTGCGTGGACTGAAGGAGCGGTATGAGGTTTACCACGGCGTCAAGATTCAGGATGCCGCATTGATTGCCGCAGCCACCCTGTCCGACCGGTATATTTCCGACCGGTTCCTGCCGGATAAAGCCATCGACCTGGTGGACGAAGCGTGCGCGATGATTCGGACCGAGATGGACTCGATGCCGATTGAGATGGATGAGCTGAACCGTAAAATCATCCAGCAGGAGATTGCACAGGCAGCGCTGAAAAAGGAGGAGGACAAGCTTTCCAAAGAACGACTGGAGGCAGTCACCAAGGAGCTTGCCCAGCTGCGGGAACAGTTCAACTCGATGAAGGCACAGTGGGACAACGAAAAGACCGCCATCGGCAAGGTGCAGAAGCTCCGCGAGGAAATCGAGCAGACCGGCGGCGAAATCGAACGCGCCGAGCGGGAGTATGATTTAAACAAGGCAGCCGAACTGAAATACGGCAAACTGCCGCAGCTGAAAGCGGAGCTGGAAAAGGAAGAAAAGCTGGCAGAGGAAGCCCAGCAGTCCAGCCTGCTGCGGGACAAGGTCACCGAGGAGGAAATCGCCAAGGTGGTCGGCAAATGGACCGGCATCCCGGTTGCCAAAATCATGGAGGGCGAACGGGAAAAACTGCTGCACATGGAAGACATCCTGCACCAGAACGTAGTGGGACAGGACGAAGCGGTGCGCCTGGTCAGTGAAGCGATTTTGCGTTCGCGGGCAGGCATCTCCGACCCGAACCGTCCAATCGGTTCCTTCCTCTTCCTGGGTCCTACCGGTGTGGGAAAAACCCAGCTGGCAAAAACCCTGGCAAAGACCCTGTTCGATGACGAAAACAACATGGTCCGCATTGATATGAGCGAATATATGGAGAAGTATTCGGTATCCAGACTGATTGGAGCGCCTCCGGGCTATGTCGGCTATGAGGAGGGCGGCCAGCTGACCGAAGCCGTTCGCCGCAGACCGTATTCGGTCGTTCTGTTCGACGAGGTGGAAAAGGCGCACCCGGATGTATTTAACGTCCTGCTTCAGGTGCTGGATGACGGCAGAATCACCGATTCGCAGGGACGCACGGTGGATTTTAAAAACACCATCATCATCCTGACCTCCAACCTGGGTTCCTCCTATATTTTGGAGGGCATCACGCCGGACGGCGAAATCAGCCAGCAGGCAAAGGATGAGGTCAACGCGCTGCTGAAAACCAGCTTCCGACCGGAGTTCCTCAACCGTCTGGACGAAATCGTCTTTTATAAACCGCTGAGCCGCGAGAACATCGGCAGCATCATCGACCTGCTGATGAAGGATTTGCAAAAGCGGCTGGAGGCAAAACAGATTTCGTTGGAGCTGACAGACCGCGCCAAACAGCTCATCATCGACGAGGCGTATGATCCAATTTATGGTGCAAGACCGCTCAAGCGGTATCTGCAAAGCCATGTGGAAACGATGCTGGGCAGAAAGATTATCGCGGGCGAAATTGGTTCCGCAAACCAGAACGGCGAAGGCTGCCGCGTGCAGATTGACGCCGAAAACGGCGAACTGGTCGTTCGATAAAACAGAATCCATCAGCCAAAAACCGGCTCGGAAAATTTTCCGAGCCGGTTTTTTGTCCTCAGATGGCTGTAAAAGAGATTGCGCAAAACAGCGGGAAAGCTGTAGAAGATGCCGGACAGGTGTGATATAATAGGAAGAAAGGAGGGATGCCTGTGAGCAATTACCATATTGGACAGTACATCAAAAAAAGGCGGGAAGAACTGAATGTAAATCAGGATGCACTTTGCTACGGCATCTGTGACCGGTCTACCCTATCTCGGATTGAGCGCGGCAGGCAGGAGCCGTCCTATCAGGTTTTAAAGGCGCTTTTGCAGCGGCTGGGCATTTCGGAAAACCGCTGTCAAATTTTGATAGGACCGCAGGAATTTGCCATCGTCGAGTTACAGCGGGAAATTGTTGCAGACAATGTCAAGCACGATTTTTCTGCGGCACTCCAAAAAATCGAGCGGCTGGAAGCTCTTTTTCAGCCGGAGCAGCAGCCGATTTTGCAGCAGTTTGTGCTGCGGGTGCGCGCCTTGGCAGGCTATGAAAAGGACGGACAGCATTTTGACTACGACTGCCCCACCCAGCGCAGGATGCTCAAGCAGGCGCTGGAGCTGACCTGTGCCGGAATCAATCTGGAAAATATGAGAGGCTTTCTGCTGGGAGAGGATGAAACCAAAATCATCAACCAAATCGCCATCACCTATTCGGAAGAAGGAAAGCGCAGACAGGCGATTGAAATTTACCGCCAGCTGATCCGCTATGTAGAGAGCCATTTTCCCGATTGTGAGGTGCGACAGGTGATGCTGCCGTTGACCGCCTACAATTATTCCAGATTGTTGGGACTGGAGCGCAGATACGAGGAAGCCATCGAGGTTGCCGAGCTGGGCAGACAGTGCTGTGTCAAGTATAACAAATGCAGGATGCTGGGTGGATTGTTACTCAATATTGCCTGCTGCCTGCACGAGCTGGGAGAGGACGAAAAAAGCAAAGAGCTGTTGATTCAGTCCTACTATGTTGGTTTAGCGATGGAAAATTTTCAAGATTGCGAAGTTATCAAAAGGTACGCAAAGGAAACAATAGGGCTATTGCTTAACTAATTTCCGTCTCCTTGAGGACCACAGATGAAATCAAGTGGACTGGGTTTAGGCTGCGACCCTTCCTGCGATTCTTCGGTTGGAGGTTCTTTGTTCGGGTCAGTGGGTTCGGCGGCAAAAGCAAACTGGCTCAGTCCGGTGCAGAGCATCAGGGCAGCCAGAAGAGAAGCGAAGAGTTTTTTCATGGAAATACATCCTTTCTAAAAAAATAATTGTCGCGACACCTACATAATAATCAGAAATTTTTCCGCTTGTCAAGAGGCATTTGACGCACGAAAAAATGTGCGTCAAATGCCTCTTGATTTTTAGAATTGAATTGGGTATTATGTAGGCAAGGAGCTCCGATGAATATTAAACAAATAGCTATGTAGATGAAAAGGAGGATAGTATGAAAAAATTATTTTCATTTATTCTTGCGGTAACAATTTGTTTAGGCATGGCGATTTCCTCTTCGGCAACTGGAGAAAACCAGTATGTTGAGCATCCTGTCAATATGCCAGATGTTCCTGCAACAGTTCCGATTCCATTGGAACATCAGAAAGTCATTGCAGAAGGCATGGGAATAGACCTCTTTAAGGAAGTGCCAGAGGACTTTGTTGCTCCGAGAGCAAGTTTGGCTGTCATGACTCCTAAAAATGATAAAAGATTAGTTAGACTGGTTATTAAATTTGAAAAAAACCCAGATACATTTAATTATGGAACGGGATTTATGATTGGTCCTGATGCTGTGGCAACAGCTGCTCATAATATGAACCATCCTAGATACGGGAAAGCAACCTCAATAACATGTCATATTGGTGTTGGCTCTGGAATGAATGCAATTCATTCAGAAACAATCACCGATACCTCAAGATTTTATCGTCCTGTTTCTTGGGATGATACGCAAGCATATCGTTATGACTATGGTGTTATCAAACTGAAACAAGCTGTCACATCTGTAGGTTCATTTGGGTTTGGCGTATATAGTGATAGCGTTTTGTCATCTAACACCTTTACTTTAATGGGATATGGTAGAGATGCGTATCCATCCGCAGCATCCAGTACTTTAAGCAATATTGGAACTAATGACTTCTATTATTCTATTAATACTCGTGGCGGCGATAGTGGAGGTCCAGTGTTTTATAATAATGGTTATGTTGCTGGTATTCATGCTTATGGTACTGCACCACCGCAGTATCCATTACCATCTGCAACCAGAATTACATCAGAAGTATTTAACAATCTGAAAGCTTGGAGATATAAATAAGTTTTATAAACATGAGATATTGTGAGGAGGGTTTTCCTTCCTTCCTTACAATATTTTGTTACATAAGGAGGTTTTACATGAAAAAACAAAAACTTTGCGTCCTCCTTTGCGCAGCGATGATGCTGGTTTCTTCCCTCCCTGCTTTTGCGGCAAATCCGGTTTTGGAGGAGTCCCCAGTTGAACCAATGGGACCAGCAGAAACATTTGAAATTCCGTATGCTCCGTTGCATTTTGTGGATAAGGAAGGAAATCCGGTTCAGGGGCTTGTCTTTTCGGAGCTTACTCTTAATCATTTTACCGATGCGAATGGCTTGAATGAGATTGATGTCGGGGCGGCGACCGATCTTTACGATGGTGGTTATTCAGGTGAACAAAAGGTGGATTTCTCCAAACCGGTTGTTTTTTCTGTCACAAATCCAGTGAACGGCGAAATGAAAAAATATAATGTTCTCTTAGACGATGATAAGACAACCAAACTAGTTTGGGACAAGGAAACACCGACACAGAGCTTGGAAAAGAAGAAGGAGAAAGTTTTCTTCCGAGTGATTGATCAAAACGGGAAACCTGTCACCGATGCACAGTTTGTTCTGCCGCTCCAGCAGTCCCTTCAGCCGACCGACACCAACGGCAAAACCTATTACTACGGTGAACCATTTGAAAAATATTCGGTGAACCTGTTCTATAAAGATGCAAAAGGGAACGACCAGTACATCAGCAAGCTGGTTACCGTTCGAGAAAAGCATCTGAAAAACGGCAAAATGGGCATCACCTTTAAAGTTACTATCTAAAACCTTTGCAATACAGGTTCATTCACACAAAATAGGACAGCAAAAGCTGTCCTATTTTCACAAAAAACAAATTTATTTCAAAAACCTCTTGCTTTTTAGAATCTAATCATGTATGATAAGGACAAGAACTCCGAAAGGAGTAAAATAATAAAGAAAAGCGCATAGAAAGGGGATTTCCTATGAAAACAAAACTTCTTAGCTGTATTCTGCTTTCTGCGATGGCATTGGGCGCTACACAGGCGTTTGCCCAAAAGCTGGACGCACCGATTGCGGCAAAAGAGGACCTGCTGACCTTCGCCGGTGTGGAATATGAGGTCAGTGTGGACGACAAGGGTGAAACAACCTACACCATCCTGGACAGCTCCAAAGAGGGCGCGCAGGAAATTTATGAGGCTGCAATCTCGGAAAATAACCGCCGCATCGAACAGGTCTGGGAAGAAAACGCCCTTTCCAAGTTTGCCGAAAAGAAAAAACTGTCGATTGATTTCGAGAACGCGAAGTACGGTCTGGTGCAGTTTAACTGCAAGCTCACCGGCATCACAGTGGACGAGCTGGCGAAAAAGCTGAAATATCAGGTCGTTGAGAAAACCGAAAAAGACCACAAGCATGACTGGATGTACTTCGACGTTACCGACGAGGAAGGCAACGAGAAGCTCTTCCGTTACTGCCAGAGCTGCGAGCGTTGGCGCATATTTGAAGCAGAATAACCCCTTTTATTTAAGGTTCACCCACATAAAAAAGGACAGCCCTACGGCTGTCCTTTTTGCAAAATTCTTTTTAATAAAATACAAACAGCAATCTTTTAAAAGGAGGAATTGTTATGACAAAAAGATTTTTTGCAGCCCTTTGTTTAACCGCAGTTCTGTCGATGAGTGCAGCCGCAACAGCAGTTTCTCCGGCTGCTGCTTCGGAAAAGCCCGCCCTCCAATACAGCGTATGTAAAAGCTGCGGCGCAGAAGCGGTGCAGAAGGAGAAAATCCGCTATGGCAAGTGGAATTATGCGGGGGAGGTTTCCTGCGTTCACGAAGGCGGCGGAGAATCATATAAGGATGAGAAGCAGGTCAGGCTGGTCCTTTATCCGGCAGTCTGCCAAAAATGCGGAGTCAGCGAGACAGAGGTAAAGGTCGAAGAGCAGTTTATCCACATCGGCAACCCCAAAAAGATACAGTATGTTTTATAGCTTCGCCCACATAGGATACGCTCCTGTTTTATAGCCTAGACGAAAAAAATAGAATAAATCTCGAAGAGACTCTTGACTTTTAGAATCCGATACAGTATGATGGAGAAGAAGAGTTCCTACAAAATGGGCAATATAACCCAATCGAAAAAGGAAGAAAGATCCTATGAAAAAACAGCGTTTGATTTCCCGACTGGTTGCAGGCTCCATGGTCCTTTTGCTGCCGGTGCTGTCCCTGTGCGGCTGCACACAACAGCAGGCTCCCGACCAGGCGCAGGTCAGTGCATTGATTGAGCAGGCGGAGGGGATTTACCACCCAAATCATCCGGCGCTGACATCAGTAGAAAACCTGCTGCCCTTCAGCAATCAGGATGACCCATCGGACATCCGATACTACGATGAGGTAGAGGACTATGAGCAGGTGGCAGCACAGGTTTTCACCGACAGGGCAAAGCAGGCGCTGGAACAGGCTTTCTTCCAGGAAGGACCGGTCCTCTTCAAGCGAGACGACAAGGTTTACCACATCAGCAACGCCCACGATTCGATGGGAATTACCTATTTTGCAGAAATCGTATCACTCAAGCAAACCGAGCGCAGCGGCGACCGACTGACCTATCAGGTCACAGCAAAACCTGCACAGCGCGCCGAGTCGATGGATGACCCGCCGGTGCTGGGCGAAGCGGTGACCTATGAGATGGTGCTGGTTGAACAGGACGGCAAGCTGCTGCTGGAGGAGTTTCCGTATCCGATGGTCGTTTCTGACGGACAAATCGACATCGACCGTTATCAGCTGGTAAAATAAGGGGGGAATCCTATGAGAAAAAACTTGCTTGGAATCGCGGTTGCCTTTTTGCTCCTTTGCTTTAGCGGCTGCACCTCAAATCAGAATCAGGTCAGCGCACCCACTTCCCCGGAGCAGCTGGGCTATACCATCGACCAGCAGCAGATTCCGCAGGTGGTGATGGAGGATTCGCTCTTTTTAAATCAAGAGACCTTCTATTGTCCAGAGCTTTCTGGAGATTTTACGGCGGTTGGGGTATATTGGCATGATTATTTAGGCTCTGATGCCTATCCGGTTGCTTTTTTGCAGGCGGTGCCAGCCGATACAACAAAAATCAAGCTGCCTTCCGGCGAAATTGCCGTTTCCGATTGGGAGCAGTATCAGATTTTTCAGGATCAGGATGTTATCATCTATGACCTGTACCCGATGCTCTACCCAGAGGGAACCGTGCCGGAGAGGGTCGCACAGGAAGTGGAGCGCAGCTATTATCAGACACAGGAAGAGTATCAGGCAGGCAAAATCCCGCCAGAACGATATTTTAATGAACCCCTCAACAGCCGACTGACCCAGACCCGCTATTTAAATTACCTCTGGGAATACTATCATCAGCAGCTGCCGCAGCTGCTTCAAAAATCATCCGACCTGAAATAGATTCACCTATAAAAAACAAGGCAGCCTTTTGGCTGCCTTGTTTTTATGATTTAACAAAAGGATGCACATTTTTTTTACGGTAGGTGGTTTTTCTTTTTCGCAAATTATGGAATTGAATTTCGTAAAGGCTCATGTTACAATAAAGAGGATGAAATGAAAGAGAAAAGAGAAAAAGAAAGGAAAAGCGATTTATGGAACAGCTTCGCAATGCAAAAGGCTTCATCTGCGATATGGATGGAGTTATCTATCATGGAAACAAGATTTTACCCGGGGTCAAGGAATTTGTGGAATGGTTGTATCGGGAGAACAAACAGTTTTTGTTTTTGACCAACAACAGCGGCAAAACCCCGAAGGAATTACAGGAAAAATTAGCCCGCATGGGACTGGATGTGGACGAGCATCACTTTTACACCAGCGCGCTGGCAACAGCAGAATTTATCTCCCGCCAAAGTCCCGGCGCACACGCTTTTGTCATCGGAGAGCCGGGACTGTACAACGCACTGTATGAAAAGGGCATCACCCTCGACGACACCAATCCCGATTATGTGGTAATTGGAGAATCCCCCAACTATAACTACGACAACATCTGCAAGGCCGTCCAGCTGGTGCAGAAGGGCGCGCGCCTGATTGGTACCAACTACGATTTGACCGGACCGACCGAGCAGGGAATCATGCCTGCCTGCCGCGCCTTTGTCAAACCCATCGAGCTGGTCACCGGCAAGGAAGCCTACTACATCGGCAAGCCCAACCCGCTGATGATGCGCACCGGACTGAATATGCTCGGGGTACACTCGAGCGAGGCGGTGATGATTGGTGACCGAATGGATACCGACATCGTAACCGGCATCGAAAGCGGTCTGGATACCGTGCTGGTTTTATCCGGCGTATCCACCAGAGAAACAGTCAAACTGTTCCCATACCGTCCAAGACTGATCCTCAACGGAGTGGGAGATATTCCGGGCTAAACAGCAGTCCAAAACAACAGAAGCCAAGCGCCAAAGGAAGCGGAAAAGACCGCCCTTCTTTTGGCGCTTTTGCTTTTTGAAAGGCTTTCCTTGTGATACCATCTTGTGATACAATAGGGTAGAACCACAGTAGACGAAAAGACCATCACAAACAGGATACGGAGAAATACAATGGCAAAAAAACAACGGTTGGATAAAGCAATCTCGATGCAGGGCAACCTTTCCCGCAGCGAGGTCAAAACGCTCATCCGAAAGGGAGCGGTCACTGTCAACGGACAGGTGGTAAAGGCGGCGGATTTTGGAGTGGACTTTGACAGCGACACAGTGCAGGTGCAGGGCAAGCCGCTCTGCCTGCGGATGCACCTGTATCTGATGCTCAATAAACCCAAAGGAGTGGTCAGCGCAAGCGAGGACAAAAATCAGCCCACTGTCGTGGACCTGGTGCCGCAAAACCTGTGGCGCAAGGGACTTTTCCCTGCGGGCAGGCTGGACAAGGACACCACCGGCTTTGTGCTGATTACCGACGACGGAGAGTTTGCCCACGACATCCTTTCCCCGAAAAAGCACATCCCAAAGACCTATCACGCGCTGGTGGACGGCGCCATCACCGAGCGGATGGAAGCGGATTTTGCCAAGGGAGTCCGCATCGGCGAGGACTTCACCCTGCCGGCGTCGCTGAAAAAACTCTCCTCCACCCCGCAGGGGGATTGGGGAGAGGTCATCCTGAAAGAAGGGCTGTACCATCAAATCAAGCGGATGTTTGGGGTGTACGGCTTAAAAGTTTTGGAATTAAAGCGGGTACAGATGGGAAAACTGCCGCTGGACCCGCAGCTGCCGGAAGGAAAATGTCGGGAATTGAGTGAAGAGGAGCTGCGCCTGGTGGCTTCTCGGGAGGAGGAATAGCCGATGGGATGCCTCATCTGCGAAAGAATCGAGCAGATCAAGCGGGGAGAAACCCCGTACTTTGTCTGCGAGCTTTCGACCGGCTATGTGGTGCTGGGAGATCACCAGCGCTTTCAGGGTTATACGCTGTTTTTGTCAAAGCAGCACGTCACCGAGCTGTACCATCTGCCGTGGGAAATTCGGACGCGCTTTTTACAGGAGATGTCACTGGTGGCAGAGGCGGTGGCTGCTGTCTACCACCCGGATAAGATGAACTATGAGCTGCTGGGCAACGGGGATACCCATCTGCACTGGCACCTTTTTCCGCGGGTGGCAGGCGATACCCCGCAGCCGGGTCCGGTCTGGTGGCTGCCGCGGGAGGAGATGTGGAACGACGCCTTTCTGCCGACCCCACAGCAGCTTGCGCAGCAAACCTGTCGACTGCGGGAGGAAATCATCCGACGCAGCAGGACGGCAGCGTTTTTTTGTGAGGGGGAAGCAAGGGATGTGTAACGGCTTGCCGGGTAAAAAACTGCCGCCAGAGTTTTATTTGCAGGATACCGTACAGGTTGCCCGCCAGCTGATTGGAAAGCTGCTGGTCCGCAGGGTAGAAGGGCAGACCCTCTCCGCCATCATCTGCGAAACCGAGGCGTACACCGGCTTTTCGGACAAGGCATGTCACTCCTATAAGGGCAGTTCGCCGCGCACCCGCATTATGTTCGAAGCAGGCGGCAGAGCGTATGTCTATCTGATCTACGGAATGTACAGCTGCCTGAATGTCACCACGCGGGAAGAGGGTGTGCCGGAGGCGGTGCTGATTCGTGCGGCATCTCCGGTAGAGGGAATCGAGAGGATGATGCAGCTGCGGCAGAGCAAAAAGCCTATCAAGAGCTTAAAGGAGAACACGCTGCTGTCCGGTCCCGGGCGGCTGTGCGATGCGCTTGCCATTACCCGCGAACAAAACGGACTGTCGCTTTGCGGCGATGAGCTGTTTATCTGCGAAGGAGTGGAGCTGCCACAGCAGCAGATTGCTGCCACCCCGCGCATCAACATCGACTATGCACAGGAGGCAAAGGATTATTTGTATCGCTTTGTGGATACTAAAAGCCCTTGTCTTTCGGTGAAATACAGGGAGGGAGAGCAGAATGGAAGGACAGCAAAATGAATCGCTTGTGCAGCGGCAGAACTGCTGTTGTTTGACCGGTCATCGGTCGCTTCCGTCCGACCCGGACCAGCTGGCAGAGCTGCGGCAGAATTTGCGGCGGCTCATCTGTGATTTGGCACAGCAAGGCATCACTACCTTTTACACCGGCGGCGCATTGGGATTCGATACGATGGCGGCGATGATGGTGCTGGAGCTAAAAAGCCGCCTGCCACAGCTGCGGCTGCACCTTGCGCTGCCCTACCCGGAGCAGGCAAAGCGCTGGAGCCGCACCGATCGGCTGCTGTACGAGCAAATTAAGGAACACGCCGACCGGGTGTATCTGGTCAGCATGGAATATTCTGCTGTCTGTATGAAAAAACGAAATTATTTTATGGTGGACCGCAGCGAAGCGTGCGCCTATTATATGGTCAACGCTACCCGCAGCGGGACAGCGCAGACGGTAAACTACGCCCGCAATCAAGGCTGTAAGCTGTTTGACCTGCTGGAAAAGCAGCCGGAGCGGTTTGTAAAGATGCCGCAGCAGCAACAGATTAGCTGGAGCGAACAGGTGATTGTGCGGGAGAGCTACCCAACTGCGCAGGAAAAATTGGACCCAGAAAAATAACCCGATGCCTTTGGCATCGGGTTATTTTTCTGGGTCAACAGCAGACGAAAGCTCACAGCTCCTGCTCCGGCAAAGAAAAGCCGTGCATAAAGCCGTTTTCCGCATAGATGGAGCAGATGTCCCCGCCGATGACCTCCTGATTGTAAATCAAAAGATTGGCTCGGATATACTCCTTTTGTCCGGGGTAGTTGAGCACTTCATAGCTGCATCGGCTGACCTGCTTTCCTCGAAAACGGCTCAGGTCAAAGCCCTGCTGCTTTTGAATCTCATTGTAGTTTTCATAGACGTCGCCAAAGCTTTCGGGGATCACCACCTGCACCATCTCACAGGGTTGTTCGTTTACCTCCCAGCCATAGCTTTGCAGAAATCGCACCTGTGCCAGCCCATTGGGAACACAGGTATCATGCTGGGTGGCGGGCTGCACCGTAACAGGCGACTCAAAAGGGTGCAGCGTCAAGGCAATCAGCAGGACCGTCGCGAGGATTGCCGCTGCGCACAGTAGCTTTTTGAAGAGGGAACGGGGTTTGAATGAACAGACGAACATAGGGGAGAGGCTCCTTTCAGACAATATTCTCTGGTGGCAGAAAAGACCTGTGGGGACAAAATCAGCAGAACCATCATATTCGGCAGCAGCAGGCAGGCGTTCAGCAGGTCCGCCAGCGCAAAGACCACCGGCAGACGGGCAAAGCAGCCGGCAGCACAGCCGACCAGAAAGATGCAGCGGTAGAGGAAAAGTGCGCGGCGGCTGTCACCAAACAGATATTCCACACAGCGCTGACCGTACAGACAAAAGCTGATGACCGAGGCAAAGGCAAACAGCGAAAGAGAGATGCCCAGCAGCCTGCCGCCGGTCTTTCCCATGACGCTGCAAAACGCCTGATAGGCACTGGAGGCGCCCAGCGGGACACCGCTTGCCAAAATCGAAAGCGCTGTGATGGTGCAGACCAGGATGGTGTCGCAGAACACCTCAAAAATTCCCCAGAAGCCCTGTTCGACCGGACTGTCTGCGCCGCTGCAGGCGTGAGCGATGGAGGCGCTGCCCAATCCCGCCTCATGGGTAAAGATGCCGCGGGAGATGCCCACCCGCACGCAGGTGAAAAATCCGACCCCACTGCCTGCCGCACCGGCGATGCTGCCGGAGGAAAACGCCTGTGTCAAAATCTGCGAAAAGGCAGACGGGATATTCTGCCGAAAGTGAAAGAGGATGACCCCGCAGCCAAACAGATAGAGGGCGGACATCCACGGGACCAAAGCCGAGCAGGTCTGCACCGCGCGGTCACAGCCGCCGTGCAGCACCCACCCGCACACCAGCACCAGTACCACAGCGCACAGGGAAGGGGAAACCGAAAAGCTCTGCTGCATCGACTGGGCGATGGCGTTGGTTTGGACCATGCTGCCGCTGGACAGGCTCGAGAGGATACAGAAGATGCAAAACAGCACCGCCAGCAGCTTGCCGATGGGATGTGGGATGCCGCGCGCACAGTAATACATCGGACCGCCGCAGAAGGAGCGGGAACCGGGACGGCGCACCCGCCATCGGACCGCCAGAAAGACCTCCATATATTTGGTCATCATCCCGAGCAGCGCGCCGACCCACATCCAGAAGATGCTGCCCGCGCCACCCAGCGCCAGCGCTGCACCCACGCCGATGATGTTGCCGACCCCCATCGTACCGCCCAGCGCGGTACTGACAGCGGCAAAGGGAGAAACGCTGTCCTTGGATTCTTTTTTGCAAAACAGCGAACCGAGCGTCTTTTGTGTGACAAGACCGATCTTCCGCAGCGGAAGAAAGTGTGTAAAGACGGTAAAATAAAGCCCGCACAGCAGGGTGAAGGCGATGGTCCCGCGTCCCCACAACAGCTGCACCGCCCGGTCCAGAAGATTTTCGAGCATAATGATCCTCCTCATCCGGTTTGATAAAAATTATGTGCTGGAAAACCAAAATATGACGGGCTGGACATTTTAGCAGAATGTACTATAATGAGAACAGAGGAAACGAGACGAGGGATAGAAGAAAAAATCAGGGAGGTATGAAAGATGTATAATTGTGCAAAATGTTTTCAGAGAGGCTGTACCAAGCAGGATATGACCAAGACCCTGCCGGACTGCCCAAGCAAGGACGAACAGATGAAGGAGCAGGCAAAGCAGCTGTATAATGAGCCGGCAAACCGCCGCATCGCCTATTGTGCGGCGCTCACCGAAGCGGGAGGCTACTGCCAGGACACCAGACTGGTCGAAATCATCAAATTCCTGCATCGCGGCGGCTACCACAAGATTGGAATTGCCTTCTGCACCGGACTGTTCAAGGAAACGCAGGAGGTCGTCAACATCCTGGAGTATAACGGCTTTGAAGTGGTGTCGATTATCTGCAAGAATGGGTCGATCACCAAGGACTTTTTGGGAATCACCGACGAGCAGGCGGTCCGTGGCAGCTGCAAAACCGAAACGATGTGCAACCCAATCGGACAGGCGCTGTTTTTGAATCAGCAGAAGACCGACTTCAATCTGATGCTCGGCTTGTGTGTCGGACACGACACCCTGTTCATCAAATATTCCGATGCGCCGATCACCGCGCTGGCAGTCAAAGACAGGGTCACCGGACACAATCCGCTGGCTCCGGTCTATCTGGCACAGGGATATTATCACAACAAATTCTATCCGCAGGACAAAGAGCAGCTCAATCCGCACGACACCGAGTACAACCCAAAGTAAGGTGCTGCGGACAACGGCTCCATTTTGAATAAAGGGGAGAGAACCTATGGAACAGTTACAACAGCTGATGTCGATGATGAACGCCGGATGCAGCGCCCTGAGCTGGAAGACACAGGACGGCAAGCATCTGTGGGGAAGGAATATGGACTTCAACCGGCTGGCGCAGGGCAGCAAAATCAGCTTTATCCCGCGTGGCACCAGCTATTATATGCGCGGTACGACAATGGAAAATAACCTGCGTGAACAGGAGCGGCGAACCTCTGCCTATTCGGCAGTAGGAACCGGATTTTTGATGATTCCTTCTACGCCGGTGCTGTATGAGGGCATCAACGAGAAGGGATTGATGGGCGGTCAGCTGTATTACCGCGAATTTGCCCATTTTGAACAGCAGGTGCGGGAAGGAACGACCGCTCTGCTGCCTCCTTTTGTGGTCTACCATATGCTGGCACAGTGCGACAGCGTGCAGCAGGTGGTGGATACCTTGCAGCAGCAGGTCACTTTGCTGCACGAGCCGATGCTGGGAACCGTCCCGTCGCTGCACTGGGCATTTTCCGACAGCACCGGCGAGATGGTGGTCATCGAGCCGGATGTGGATGGTCTGCACATCTACCGCAGCACCGTCGGCGTCATGACCAACAGTCCCGGCTACCCGTGGCACCGCACCAACCTGCTCAACTATGTCGGTCTGCGTGATTTGGACTATGATGAATGGGAGCTGGAGGATAATCGCTTGTCCCAGTGCTTCTCCGGCAGTGGAATGCAGGGACTGCCCGGCGACTGGAGCTCGCCGTCCCGCTTTGTCCGCCTTGCCATGCTCAAAAAATTTGGCGTGAAAGGTCAGGATGAGGCGCACGGGGTAGCCAATATGATGCACCTGTTCCAGAGCGCTGCCTTCCCGAATGGAATGGTTCGGGTCAGCCAGGAGGGTCATCTCACCGAGTACGACGTCGAGGTCATCCCGTATGACTACACCATCTACACCTCGGTGATGTGTGCGGAATCCAAACGCTTCTACTGGACCTCCTATGAAAATCAGCGGGTGCAGTATGTGGATTTGGAGCAATTAAAATCCCGCACCCAGCCGATGCAGTTTGAGCTGGGCAGGGAGCCGGATTTCCTTTGTGTCACACCGCAGGAATAACGGGAGCTTTATCAAAAGCAAAAAACACCACCGGAGGGAAGTCCTAATAGGTCTTCTCTCCGGTGGTGTTTTCTTATATATGAAAAGATTACAATAGCTCTTTAAATGATGAATGCCTTCAGTTATTTCTTGTTTTGTTATAGAGAAAGAAAATTTACAGAGGAATACAAGGACAAGGAGCTGTTCCCAATGGGAACAGCTCCTTGTTTTACAGAAAATAAAATCAACTATTTTGCTTTTCTTGCATCTCTGATAGCGACCATTTCTTCGTAGGTGTAGCCATCTTTGCAGGTTTCAAAGTTTTTGATTTTTTCTTTTGCCCATTCGCCCTGTGTATTGAAGCGGCTCAGTGCGAAGGAAGAAGTGGTGCTGGAAGGCATTACGAGAGCGTGCTCCAGCAGGTAAGCTTCTGCGGTTGCAAGAGCATCGTAACGTGCATCCATATCCTTGGTAATCACAACAGCTTCGTTTACCAGTTTGGTAAATTCAGTAAACTGTGCAATTACCTCTTTGTTGTAATCTTTTTCCGGGAGGTCTTTGATGTTTTCAAAAGAAGTAGCGTACCATGCAGCATCACTGTCGTTTACCATCTGAGTGAGGTAGTTTTCAGGGTCGCTGTAGTCTGCTCCCCAACCACTGGTCTGAACAGACTGGAGTTTAGGAGTACGAACTTCCTGGTTGATACTGGAAACGTACTGGTTGATTTTTACAGTGATGAAGTCATCGCCGAGGGAATTTTTGAATACAGTCTGAAGAACGCTTGCCATGTCGAGAGCCTGCTGGTTACCACCTTTGACGAACCAATCCAGTTCAACCGGGAAGGTAACGCCCTGAGCGGTCAGCTCTTCCATCGCTTTTGCTTTGTATTCCTGTCCTTTTTCTGGGTCAAAACGGGTTGGCTTGCCTTCTACCTTTGGCTCTGCTGGCAGGTTGATTTTCTCTTTTACTAAATCGGTGTAGTCTCTGCCGTCAGAAGTGTAGCTCAGACGATCGCAGGTGAAGGTATCGTTCTGGCAGGAAAGTGGGTCAAGGGTGTTTTCACGACGGAGGAAGTCGGTGAGGTCCAGACCATAGTACATTGCTTTACGGAAGTTTTCGTTAGCGATTGCTTTGTTCCAGTTTACATCTTCGGAACCATCTTCCAGATGTTTGTCGTAGTTCCAATGGAACTGGTTGGAGTAAGCAGCCGGAACGTCTGGAACCAGGTAGTCATGGAATTCATGGTTTGGATTTTCGCTGATGGTTTTAACCATGGATTCGCCGAGTTTAACGTAGTCCACTTCACCGGACTGATACAGCTGGTAAGCAACGTCGTTGGACTCTACCATTCTGATGGTAACAGTGTCGAACAGGAAGCAGTCTTTGTCCCAGTACTCAGGGTTTTTGGTGAGAACTTTTTCGTTGCCCTGCAGATAAGAGGTCATGGTGTAGCAGCTGTTGTACCACATATTTTCGTTGTTCATTGCACGAACGCCGTCAACGCCGCCCAGTTCGTCGATCATAGCCTGAGACATTGGCATACCGGTGGTGTAAGACATCAGAGAATCGAAGTAAGGTTTTTCAGCGGTGCAGGTGTAGTGCAGGGTGTAGGCATCTGGAGCTTCAACAGCAACCATTTCACGGAATTTAGAACCTTCACCAGCGGTGAGAGCGTAAGCTTCTTCTTTGGACAGACCTTTGGTGTAATCGTAGTACTCCTGCGCGCCTTTGATCATCTGGCAAGGCATAGAGGTTCCGATGGAGTCGTTTTTGTGGAAGTTCAGGGTCCATTCCAGAGCGGTCAGGAAGTCGTCTGCAACGCAGTCCGCTTTCACATTGCCGTTCATGTCAACCCATTTTACATCGTTGCGGAGTTTGAAGGTCCAGTTAAGACCGCCGTCTTCGGTACCCCACTCGGTCGCAACACATGGATGACGTTTATCGAGGCTGTCTTTTTCCAGAAGACCTTCAACGAGGTTGAAAAGAATTTCAAAGTCTTCGTTGGTTTCGCTGTGCAGAATGTTGAAGGTAGTCAATTCATTCTGAGCCAGTTTTGGCAGCACCAAATCGGTGATTTCGTGTTTGCCGGTGACAGCAGAAGCATCAGCCGTTTTGTCCTCGTCTTTTTTGTCTGTTGCTTCGTCTTTGGTTTCAGTGGAAGCAGCATCGCTTGGTTTTTCTTCCTCGGTAGCAGGTGCATTACCGGTGCAGGCAGTCAGAGTCATCATAGCAGCTGCACACAGAGCCAGCACTTTTGTTGCTGTTTTGTTCATTATTATATCCTCCTTAGACCTCTTACAAAAAATTTTGCCCATCCGTATGGATGCGCCCATTGTTTTGTACCATAGAATACAAAGCAACGAGCGCATATTTTCCGTTTTGCAAAAATATTTTGTTCTGATTTTAAAAGTGGCAGATGAAAAAACACACAAAGCCATATCACTTGCACATTGAATCATAGCAGATAAAAAAGTTTGTGTCAATAATGACAATAAAAAAAGAACGAAAAGTAAATATTTTCAAGTGCTTCCACCGCAATATTTGTCGACCCTTCACATATTTGCTTTAAAACGCTAAATCAAATGAACAGGCTTTTGCTAGATATTGACAAAGAATAATGAAGATAATTATTAGAAAAAACCAAAGGATGACAGAATATCAAGAGCTTTTTATTTTTTGTTTTATAGAAAACTCTCTATTGGTTTTTCCTTAGGTCGGCGACGACCAACTGATAGCCCATGACGCCCGCGTGACGTCCAAATAGATCCAACTAGTTCCGATCTGTTCTCTCTACTGTTTTAGGAACAAGGATGAAAACACGCAAAAAAAGACTCACCGTCTGTTGACGATGAGTCTATACTTGGAAGGAGTGGATGCTTTGGGAACTACTTTCGACGCGAGCGCCTTGCCGGATTAAAAGAAAAGAGTCTAGACGCGATTTGCGTCCAGACTCAGTCTGGTGGTTGCGGGAGCTGGATTGATATATTACCAAGAATCCTGTTGCGGTTTGGCATGGATGAAGCTATTGCAATAAGCAGTAAGCAGGATAGATAAAGGTATAGTAGCGGGGGAATGGCTGCCATAATAAAAGCGGGTCCTTCCTACGGGGTGGGGGACTGCGGGTGCTAAATTAGCGCGTAGGCTGTTTCTGGATAGGGTAAAAAAATCAGATTGACAAATTGACAAGTTTTGATAAGCCAGAATTTATAAAAGCGCATAAACAAAAGAAAAAATCATAATTTTAAATCAAAAAGTTGTTATCTTTATGGGATATGATAGCTTTACAAAATTAAAAGTATCAATCAGAAAAGAAAACCGCCAGAAGATAAGATACTTCCAGCGGTTTTTATAAAAATTATGATGAGACTTGCTTGAATGATTTGCTTTGTATTGACAATGTATATATATTGTGATATAATTTTATTGAAAAGGAAAGGAGGTTTTTATATGGCACAAACTAATATCAATATCCGCATGGATGAACAGTTAAAAAGACAATTTGATGACCTTTGCAGTCAACTGGGGCTAAATATGAGCACTGCTATTAATATCTTTGCAAAAACAATGGTCAGAAGAAAAGGGATTCCTTTTGAAGTTTCTCTAGATGTTCCAAACTCTGAAACCCTCGCTGCGATTGATGATGTCAACAATGGCAGAAACCTGAGCAAAACTTTCCATAGCGTAAAAGACTTGATGGAGGACCTCAATGCTTGATATTAGATATTCGTCCAAATTCAAAAAGGACTATAAAACGATTATCAAGCGGGGCTATAACCCTCAACTTCTTCAAGATGTTTTGGATATTTTGTGCAATGAGCAGACACTTCCAGAGAAATACAAGGACCATTGGTTGACCGGAAACTATCAGGGATACCGAGAATGTCACATTACACCGGATTGGCTTCTGATTTATAAAATCGAGCAGGATATATTAACGCTGACCTTAACCAGAACCGGCACGCATAGCGATTTATTTTAGGGTATCTAATCAGATACCCTTTTTTATGTTCTGTTTAGGGAACTGATAAAGCCAGTGCAGCACCTAATTTGATTTGGTCTTTTGGTGCTGTCACTGGCTTCTATGATTTCCTATGGAAATTATTTGGACAAAGTTTCAACTCATTGCTGCTGCATACCGCTACAATCATTTTGAATATGGTTAGTCTGTATAATGTAAGTCAAATTCGTTGAAGCCCGCTACAAAATAAGAAAACATTTCTTTTTGAGGGGAAGGAAGGGATAAGTAATAATCTCGCATCTCGTCAGACATGGGAATCCATTGGTTTTCTTTATCCCACCTTGAAAAAAGATATTTTACAGTCTCTAGTTGTGTTTCGGTCTGGAATCGATAATGAAATTCCAGAACACCTTCATCGTACGGGAGTGATTGATAAGACATTAGTTTCAGTATACAGTAGCGGACCCCAGCCCAAAAACTGAAAAGCTGCTCTTGTCTCTGGGGAAGCATAGAATCATAATATTCCAGCTGATCAGCGGATAGCGGCAAGATGAATCCGTCTTTTTCCCATTCGGAAAAGAGGAATTTTATTATTTTGTTTTCTGCTTCTGTTTCCTGAGGGCAGTAAAGATACATTTGACCGCCGATATGTTTTTTCGTATGTTCAAGGGTTTCTAGCTTTGTAAGGTTGTTTTTGTTCATTTGCTTAACCTCATACCAGTGTTTTACACTTGGTTTATCTTAGATTTTAATTCGACATATCTTTCAGATTGTGATGTGGCACTTCTGCGCCAGCTTGTGAGACTTGTTCCGCGATATTCGTTATATTCCGCATCGAATGACAGAAAAGACCTCAGGCGCGCGGCATGGTGGCTCTTGCGTAGTTTTGCGAATGATTCAATTTCTTGAAACCGGATAGCATTGATTGAAACACCCTCTAAAAGTGCAATTTCTTTGAAGGTCATTCCCTGAAAGTAACGCTGCCGGATATGTTTTGCCCGACTATCAGGAAGAGAAGAAAGGGCTTTTTCCAGTGCGTCATGTAGCTGGTAGGTATAAATATCATCTTCCAGATCAGAGAATGGGTCTGAATTGTCCGGTATGGTATCAAGCAGCGTTGTTGTATTTTCACTTTCAGTCTGATTTGTAGCGGGCGCGTCCAGAGAATAGGCAAGGTCCAAAGGTTCCCGCTTGCTGGTTCGGATTCCGGCTGTATCCCTAAAATTGCTTTTGAGTTTGAAGGCATAGCAAGTCAGGAAGTTTCCCTTGTCAGCAGAAAAACAGTCTATTGCTTGCAGAAAAGCGAACCAGCGGGATTGAAGAAGGTCCTCTAAATCCAATTTACCATAGCCAGCCAAAGAAGCGTGAAAGCGTGCAGCCAGCATATACCCGAAGTATTGGGTCTGGTTCCAGAGTGCCGTCAAATATTCCTTGTGTCCTGCCTGAATCAGGGTGCAAAGTTCTTCATTTGTCATCATAAACCCTCCCTTTCAGCTACAATTATAGCACAAAAGGAAACAGTTTGACCGGGGCAGATAAAGGGGTGGTGGCAAATCACCACCCCCTCAGGGGGCAGATACACGCTTGCGCATGAAGCTGTCCCTATTGGATTTGCTTTAAATCTATTCCCGATTCCAGATAGCTTTGCATATCGCCAAAGGGGAGGGCAGAAGCGTCAGGAATCCTGATTGCATTTTCTGTCAATTCGTCTTCCCAGCGCCTGCCGTTTAACCATGTGTCGGGATAGGGGATATATTGCGGGTCTTGCCATTGCCTTGTCTGTTTGGCACTTTCAAGACAAACCAGCATTTTATCAAGCAGGGTTTGCGTTACTTTGAGCTTGCAAAAGGCTTTTTGTGCTGCGCTTTTGCTTACCTTGCGCGGATATGCCTGCCAAAACCGCTCAAACATCTGGTCTGATAAAGCAGGGGTCATGGAGGGACAGGGGCTTTTCACTATCCTGTCGTCAGCCGTTTGAACTACTAGGCTCTCGCCTTGCTCTATTTTACTGGATGAATGGCGGTTATTTGGGTCAAAATTTGAGCAAGAGATATTATTATATATATTATAATCTCTATTCTCTATACTCTTATCTCTATACTCTATACTCTGGGTGGACAATGTCCGAACATTGTCTGGACAATTTCTGGACAAATTCCGGTTATGGTCGTAATCGTTTGATAATGCCTTTTGGTTTCTGCTGTTTCTTTTGGCGGCTGCGTCGGTTGTTTCGCTGCCTATCATTTCCTGAATCTTAGTGAGAAGAATTTCATCACCCTTAACCAGTTTCAAAAGACCAACTTTTTGAAATAGCTGCATTGCAACCATAGCAGTATCAAGGTCGGTGCGGGTTATTTCTGCCAGCTTTTTGAGATCATACGGTATCAGCATATTTCCAACGGTTCTGATCAGGCGCCCGTCATTCTTTATAGATTTCAGGCAGAGTTTCAGATAAAACAAAACATAGTCTTTTCCATGCTCCTGTTCCTCAATCCATGCCATTGTATCATCTTCAAAAAAATCTTCTTTGAGCTTTAGCCAGTAGTAGCGCTTCGCTTTAGTCATGCCTGACTGACCTCCCCGCTACTGGTTTTTGAATTTGGAGAACATTATCATACCGGCATAGAAGGCACGAAAATCAGCACTGAGATATTCTTCATTCAGTTCTTGCAGATTTTCTGGTAGCGGTTTAGGGTCCTCTATTATTTCTGTGTTGTTCTTCCATGCAAGAAACAAGGGCATAGTTATACCAGTATCAATATCAGGAAGCAAGTGCTCAGGCTGTTTTTTTAGGTGGAGAGATAACATTATCATACCGGCATAGAAGGCACGAAAATCAGCGCTGTGATACTCTTCATGCAGTTTTTGCAGATTTTCTGGTAGCGGTTCGGGGTCCTCTACGGTTTCTATCTTGTTCTTCCATGCAAGAAATAGACCCATAGCAATAACGCTGTTCATCTGCTGGGGGGAAAGATGGGAAATGGACTTTTGAGAGGACTTGTCATTTTTGATAAAATCATGATTTGTCATGTCTTATTCTCCTTTTACTCTTGCAAACAATCCGAAAAAGAAGTATACTAACAGTAAAGCTGTCCTGAAAATTCCTTTTCGGATAGTTTTGGGTTAGGCTCCTTGTTTATCGCTTTGGTCGGTGGGTAAACAGGGGGCTTTTTTTATGTTCTTGTTTAGATTCATTGTAACACCTCATAGCGCAATACGGCAAGTCAGGTCCGTTTGCTGTGCTGGGGTGTTTTTGTTTGTATCAGAAATTATCTTCAATCTGCATCACTGCCTTTCAGAATAGCGTCAAGCCCGAAGCCTTCAATCAGCTTGCGGGCAATCACATCAGCCGGAATGTCAGCCCAGGTGGAGCGTTCTTCGTCCAGTTCCCATTCTCCTGTAATGGGATTCTTTACCATGCAGCCGACAACCGGAATCCGGCACATTGTAGAATCTGTCATTAGTCTTTCACCTCCTCGATTAGGTCAGCGGGGTCAACCCCCAGCCCTTTGGCGATCTTCGCAAGGGTAACAGGCTGACAGGTCCCGCGGTATCTGATAGTGGAAATGCTTTGTTTACAGATACCGCTACGCTCTGAAAGTTCAGATGCGGTCATGCTTTTCTCAGCAAGCAGTAGTTCAAGTTTCTGGGTGCTAATCTTCAATGCTAATTCCTCCTTTTGTTTAGTGCAATTAGTGCTTTTTCTTAATAATATCATTAAATGCACTAATGGTCAAGAGAAAATAAAAGAAATTGTGCAAATATATTGCCAAATGCACTGTTTTTATATATACTCAACTAAAAGGGAGACTTAATGGCAACTCAAATAAAGGATGATTATTTATGGGCGTGGGAATTAGAATTAAAAAAATACTTCGAGAAAAAAACATGACAATTAAAGAACTTTCTGATAAATCAGGAGTTTCTTTAAATACTCTTTATTCCATTACAAAAAGAGACTCTAAACGGATTGATAATATAATCTTGCAAAAAATATGTGCAGCGTTAGATATTCCATCTTGTGAACTTGTTGATGAGTCTGTTCCAGATTTTGTAAATCCTACGCTCCTTATGGTTGATTTTTCCCCAAAAGAAATATCAATGGCTTTTTTTCATTTCCTTCATTCTGTTGGATACGATGCATTTATAGATACATCAAGATATGTTCTTACTAAAGGTAAAACATTGAAGGAAGGCTTTGAGGAAAAAACTTGGATTGTAGAAGATATGGAAAAAGAAGTGTGTTACGCTGCATCGAGTAGGGAAATTTATTCTTTGCAAAAATCAGTCACTAATTTTTTGAAGTTTCAAATGAAAGAGTTAACTGAAAATCTGGAGAAAATAGATAGAAACACTGTAGGGGATTTTAAGACAAAAACAGATGAATCATCTGAGGATAACCCGAAGGAGGATTCACCCAAAGACGAATAACCTAAACTGCCGTTTTGACAGTTTAGCCCGCTGCGCCCAAATCTGGGTCCAGTAGCGGGAACCCGAACAAAAATAACCGGGTTCGGGGCGCTCTGGGGGCTATTACTCAAAAATGAGTAAGTCTATTCCTGTTCGTCCCTGCATCTGGGGGTGGGGGAAAGGGTCGCATTTCAAATGATACCCTTCCAAACACTTGTCCCCACATCTGGGGGCGGCTTTCGCTCAAAAATGAGCAAAAGTCTATCCCGAAATCAGGGTTCAGTGGGCTTTTCGTCATTTTTGGCTGATAGGGGTTACACCCGATGCACCGAATCAGTGCACTAGATATTATGGGGACTGTCCAGAATTGGACTGTCAGCGGGTTCAATCGGCTCAATTTTGAGCGGGTTGGTCAACCGGGGTGAGCGAAATTCTCACCCCCTTTCAAATCGGGAGGGTGCTGTCTAAGGTAGCGATTTGCCCCCTATGGTCGCGTTTTACGACCTAATGAATCGTTATGTCATGGTCTGCTGGATGCTGGAAAGGGTGTCGTGTTTCACGACTCCCCCATCTTCGCAACAAGCTGCGAATCTATTAAATGTTGGCGGCTCAATTTTGAGCTGTTGCCATTTGTGGCAATGTAGTTAGGTCGGTAAAACACTGGGTTTCACTGACAGACCATGCCGGAACCGTTCCCCATTGGTGGTCGTTTCGGAAACGACTTTCCGAAGCCATGCCCACCAATGGGCACACCCTAACCGCTACTCTGTTTCATGGTAGCCCTGCCGGAACGGTACAAGCTGACCCCGCAATTTTGCGGCGTCCTGAATCGGGACTTCAAGTAATCCCGCTCTGGGGGCAATAAACCTACGGAAACCCATGTTTTTCCTGTAGAACCTGACAAAACCTGTAATTTCCCTTGTATATGAAAACTTAAACAATAAAAAAAGCCCCCGTAAAGGGAGCTGGAAGGAGTAACAATGAACGCTGTTATATATGCCCGCTACAGTTCGGACAAACAGACAGAGGACAGCATAGAAGCGCAGGTAAGAGCCTGTCAGGAGTACGCCACAAAGAACAATATCAATATTATTGGGGTCTATGCAGATGAAGCCGTTTCCGGCAAGACAGCCAACCGCGCACAATATCAGAAGATGCTGCGGGACTGTGACAAAGGCACATTTGACACAATCCTGATACATAAGTATGACAGAATCGCCCGCAACCTGGGCGAGCATGTCAATCTGGAAGTAAAACTAAAAGACAAAAGGGTGACGCTGGTTGCTGTTGCGCAGGACTTCGGAACAAGCAAAGAATCTAAAATCATGCGGGCGCTCATGTGGTCCCTGTCTGAATATTACATTGATAACCTAGCAGCCGAAACAAGAAAAGGACACCGGGAAACCGCCCTGAAAGGTTTGCACAATGGCGGCTATGCCCCGTTCGGTTATGATGTAGTCAATCAGACCTATGTTATCAATGAGCTGGAAGCCGCCTATGTAAAGCGTATGTTTAATGCTGCTCTGAATTGGGAAGGTTTTACAGAACTGATAGAGGAAATGAACCGGGCAGGTATCAGGGGGAAGCGGGGGAAGCCTATCCGCTACCCGCAAATCTATGAGATTTTGCATAATGAGAAATATACCGGGGTTTATGTTTATACTCAGGAGGAAGAGCCGGACAGAGGGAACAGGCGAGCAAAGGTCAACGCCATAAGAAAAGAAAACGCCCTGCCGGTTATCATCAGCAAGGCGCAGTTTATGGAGGTGCAGCAGATTATGAAGCAAAGAAAACATTCTGGAAGAAAGTCAAACTATTTATGTAGCGGGCTTGTCTATTGTGAGTGCGGCGCTAAAATGCATGGAATGACTTCCAAACGCAAAGGGCACGAATACCGATACTTTACCTGTTCCGAGCACTGCGGCGCGCCTGTTATCCGTATGGAAGAAGTGGATGAAGCAGCCTATCACTATCTGCACACCCTTTTGTCAGAAGAGAATCAGGACCGCATAGCGGATGCACTGAGACTGTATCAGGCAGGAGAGGGCAGCCGCATGACCGAATTTAAACAGGTCTTAGCAAAACGGATAAGGGAAAAGGAAGAGCAGTATCAATCCCTGATGGAAAATCTTTCAAGCGGCATACTGCCAAAAGAGGTTGTAAGCGATATAGCGGAACGGATGCAGCAGATAAAAGAAGAGATTGCTGTACTGGAAGCAACAGAACCACCCAAAGATTTTACAGTAGAGCAGATTCATTCATGGCTGGAAGCACTGAAAGCCGCCCCGGATGATAAAGCTGTTCGCCTTTTGGTTTCTCGTATTGAGGTAAAACAAAAGACCGTCTTCAACATAGCAAGTACATTGAAAGCGGTCTTATGTGAAACTGGTTGCGGGAGCTGGATTTGAACCAACGACCTTCGGGTTATGAGCCCGACGAGCTACCAAACTGCTCCATCCCGCGATATTTATTTTTCAGTGCCTAATTATAATACCATATTTGCTTTACAAATGCAAGCCCTTTTTTCAAAAAAATATAACAAATAATTAGAAGAAGCGGAAACATACAGAAAATCCAACAAAAAACTGCCTCCTCTTTCGATATAATAAAAGGAGGCAGCTTGCATATCGTTTTATTCAGCGTCATCCTCATCGGACGAGGTGTCCTCGTCGGAGAGAGGTTCATCTGCGTGTTCGACATACTGTGCGGCGATGTATTCAGAATCGTCGTCGTCCATCAAAAGGTCATCGTCAAAATCGTCACAGCAGAGTTCTTTTTTCTTGCGCATCCAGGCAGCCAGTGCAATCACCAGACCCACCAGGGAAACTCCAAGCGCGATCAAAGAAATCAGCACGCTTTTTTTCATGGAAGCTACACCCCTTTATAATGTTGATAGCATCTTTGTGCTTCTAGGCTTCATTATACCCAATTTACAGGAAAATTACAATTCATTTTTGGGAAGAAATTTTTCTGCGAAAAGAATCTGCCCTCTGTCCTAATCCTTTTTGTCCTCCATACAGCGGATCTGCTTGGAAAGGCGCTGCATCCGCTGGTCGGTCTGAGAGATGATGTCCGCGCACTCGCGCAGTTCGCCAACTACACAGTCCGGGACTTCATGGCTGGCTTTGTAATGGATTTGATGTTCCAGGCTTGCCCAGAAATCCATGGCGATGGTGCGCAGCTGGACCTCGACCCGCACCAGCTCCTTGTGGTCAGACAAAAAGACCGGTACGCTCAGCACCAGATGGTAGCTGCGGTAGCCGTTGGGTTTTGGATTTTGGATATAATCTTTCTTCTCCACCACCTTCAGGTCATCCTGTCGGGTCAGCATATCTGCTACCGTATAGATGTCCTCGATAAAAGGGCAGATGACACGAATGCCGGCGATGTCGTTGAGGTTGGTTTTAATGGATTCCAGCGAGATGGGAAAGCCTTTTCGGTGCATCTTTTCCAAAATGCTCATCGGGGATTTGACACGGCTTTTAATGGATTCGATGGGGTTGTGCTTGCTGAATCGTGCGTCCCGCTGCAAGATTTCCAGCTTGGTCAAAACCTCTTGAATGCCAGATTCATAGATTGCCATACTTTGCTGAATGCCGCTGAGCAGTTCGATGAGATCGTGCGAGGACTGAAGGCGCGCGATGTCATCCATCAGTTTTTTGCTGTTGTAAATCTGTCCCATTTTGTTGTACAGTTCCTTTCTCGTTCGATGATAAGCCAGATGGCTTTCATACTGTTACATTTTAGTTTAATGAAAAAGTATGTCGAAATCAATGGTAAAAAAGAAAAGAAACTTTGAATCCACACCCTCTATTTTGATTGACAAACGGGAGGAAAATGTTTTATTATAGTAAAGATATAACAGTTGTTACAAATATATAGTGAACAATACCATTACATATCGTATTCCGAGCTACTTTTGAGGGAGGGAATATCTTGGAACCACATCAGCCGCGGCTGAATATCGTGCTGTTTGAGCCGCAGATTCCCCAGAACACCGGTAATATTGCGCGCACCTGTGCCTGCACCGGAGCGCGTCTGCATCTGGTAGGACCGATGGGATTTTCCATCGACGACAAAAAACTCAAGCGTGCCGGTCTGGACTACTGGCACTATCTGGATATCACCTATTATGAGAATACACAGGAGTTTTTGGAAAAGCATTCGGACGACTCGCTCTTCTTTTTTACCACAAAGGGAAGAAAGGTCTATTCCGAGCAGAGCTACCCGGACAACTGCTACTTGATTTTTGGCAGGGAGGATGCCGGAATCGACGAGCACATCCTGCTGCGCCATCCCGACAACTGTCTGCGCCTGCCGATGATTGGACCGGTGCGCAGCCTGAACCTGTCCAACACCGTTGCTATCGCTGTGTACGAGACGTTGCGTCAATGGGAATTCCCTGCGCTGCAAAATGAAGGGCAGCTGCATCAGTTTTGCTGGGATGACCCGGTTTCGTTTGATTAAAAGGAGAAATTATGACAGAACAGAAGATTTTTTTCATCACCGATTCTGCCTGTGACATCCCACCGCAGGAGGAAGCGCAGCTGGACAACCTGTGCATCCTGCCCATCCCGGTCACCGCAGACGGAGAAGGCTATTACGAGAGGGAAAGCTTTACCGCAGAAGAATTTTATGACCTGATTGAGCGCTGTAAGGAGATTCCGGTTACCTCGCACATTCCGTCCATCACCTTCCAGGAGCGCTATGAGCAGGCGTGGGAGAAGGGCTACACCCATCTGGTGGTACTGACCATCTACTCGGGCGCATCCTCCATGTACCACTCGGCACTGATGGCAAGGGACGCCTTTTTGGAGGAGCATCCGGGAGCCATGACCATCGAGGTCATCGACTCCAACTGCTATACGGTGGGATACGGCTATCCGCTGATGCAGGCGTGCAAGAAAGCGCAGCAGGGCGCCGAGTTTGAGCAGGTTGTTGCCTATATCCGCGATTACCTTGACCGAGTCCGCATCTATTTTAGTCCCTTCACCCTGCAATATGTCAAAAAATCCGGCAGGGTCAGCTGTACCGCAGCCTTTGTCGGGGAGCTGATTGGTCTGCGCCCGGTTATTTCGGCAGTCGGAACCACCAGCGTGGTCGAAAAGGTGCGCGGCAATGCAGCCATCCTTTCCAGCATGGAAAAGATGTTTGCTGCCCAGCGCAGTAAAAAACAGGAGAATGCCCCCTACATGATTTTGGTGGCAAGGGACACTCCTGCGGCTCAGGAACTGGCAGCAGCGTGCGAAAAGATAGCGGGTTACCCGCCGGCGGGTATCTATAAGATTGGAGCAGCAATCACCATCAATACCGGTCCGCAGATTATCGGACTGACCTTCTTGGCAGATTAGCCGCACAGAGGAAGGGAGAAGAAGCTTGTTTCACGGAGCTTTGATTTTGGAGGGCGGAGGCTTTCGCGGCGTCTACACCGCAGGGGTCCTGGATTTTTTCATCGACCGCAAGGCGATGTTTTCCTCGGTCTACGGCATTTCGGCGGGAGCCTGCAACGCGCTCAACTATCTGTCGCAGGACAGGGGAAGATACATCGAGATTGCAAAACGGTTCTGCAATGACCCGCGTTATATGGGAATGGGTCAGCTGCTGAAAACCGGTTCCATCTTCAACTGGCAGTTTTCTTTTTATGAAATCCCGGAGCGCTATATCTCGTATAATTACGATACCTTTTATGCTTCGCCCATGCGCTTGAAGGTCGGAGCTACCGACTGTGCCACCGGGCGCTGCCACTGGTTTTCCAGAGAAAACGGCGACGACCTGATTCGCGACTCGATTGCCTCCAGCTCGATGCCGCTGCTGGCGCCGATGCAGGAGATTGCAGGCAGGCAGTATCTGGATGGCGGCATTGCCGATTCGATTCCGGTCGGTCAGGCGATGCAGGACGGCTGGGAAAAACAGGTGATTGTGCTGACCCAGAACAAAGGGTACGTCAAGAAGCCGAACAAGCTGATGCCTTTGATTCGGCTGCGTTACCGCCGTTATCCTGCACTTTGCCACACCATGCAGCAGCGGCACATCGACTACAACCGCAGCTTGCAGGCAGCACAGCAGCTGGAGCAGCAGGGTAAGGCGGTCATCATCCAGCCCAGTCAGCCGATGGTGCTGCACAGGGTCGAAAAGGATGTGGACAAGCTGCAGGCGGCGTATGAAAATGGATACAGCGATGCAGCAGCGGCATGGGAGCGGATTCAGCGGTTGTTTGAGCAGGAATAGGGGACAACAGGAGCAAAAGGAGGAATGAGGATGGGACAGAAGATTCTGTTTTTTTACATCCTTGGGATGACGTTGCTGACTTTTAACGTCTGCGGTGCGGACAAATTTGCCGCGCAGCGCCAGAGAAGAAGGGTGCCGGAAAAGGTTTTATTTCTGCTGTCTGCTTTGGGTGGCAGCGTAGGAATGTATCTGGGGATGTTCACCTTCCGTCACAAGACCAAGCACTGGTACTTTGTGGTCGGCATCCCACTCATCATTTTGGTTCAGGCGGCAATTTTATTTTACTTTTTGGGATAAGTTTTTTGCAGCAGGAGGGCGGCATCTGTACAGATGCCGCCCTCCTGCTGTGTTTTTATTTTAATTCGAAGTACAATCGTGCAAGGTCGGTCAGCCGGTCGAGTGCCCGCGATAATGTTCGGGAAATGGTGGACTTGTTTACGCACATCTGTTTGGCAATTTCGGTCAGAGTAAGCCCGTCAAAGAAGTGCATCATAACGACCTGCTTCTGCCGCTGGGTCAACTGCGTTTTGATGGCTCGGTATAAAAACCGGCGATATTCCTCCCGCTGCCGTTGGTTGCTTCCGCCGCGAAAGCAGCTGAGCAGATCAGGATAGTGGTCGATTTTGTCGCTGGGAATCTGGTTGCGCATAAAAAGCCTCCTTAATATCAAATAAATTGTGTGTTTTTAAATAGTATATCAGATGATTGTGTGGAATTCAACTTGTAAAAATACACAAAATATGTTATAATAAGGCTGGCAAAAAACCGATCATACTCGATGGAAGGGATGGATGGAAGCAGAAGATGTTTGCAGAAAATTTAAGTGCCATCCGGCGCCAGAAAGGCTATACACAACGACAGTTGGCAGAGCTGTCCCAGTTATCGGTCAGCAGCATTGAGGCGTATGAAGAGGGCAAAAGGCTGCCGTTGTTTGGACCGATGCAGCGGCTGTTTGCGCAATAAAAAGGGCGTTCTGTGTTTTTATAACACAGAACGCCGGAGAGACGGGTGTTATTCGGCAGCAGCCTGCTCCTTGGAACGCTGTTTGCTGCGGGATTCGTGCTTTTCGTAAGCATGCACCCATTTTCCTTTGCGGTAGCAGTGCAGATACAGGAAGAAACGAACGACGTTGTCCAAACACATGGCGGCACACATCCAGGGGAGGTCCTTGTGCAGCAGCCGAATCAGAATGAAGGAACCCAGAATACGCACACCCCACATCGAGCAAAGGGTGATGAGGAAGGGACTGCGGGTGTCGCCGGCGCCTTTGAGCGCACCGGAGTAGACCATTGCATACATCTGCGGAACCTGGATGAACGCCAAGATCTTCAGCAGCTTGCCGCCCAGTTCGATGACGGCAAGGTCGGGAGTGAACAGGGCAATGATGCGGTCGGACAGGAAGAAAAGCACACAGCTCATAAAGAACATGACGCCAGCGCCCATCAGACCGGTGATGCGGACATAGCGGCGCGCCTGCTCCTCATTGCCGGCGCCCAACGATTGACCGACCAGGGTGGTCGCTGCCGTACCAAAGGCAAATCCGGGCATAAAGCTCAGCGATTCCGCCTGACCTGCCAGAGAGTTGGCAGCCAGCGAAACGGTACCCAGAGTGGCAATGATGCTGGAGGTGACAACAAAGGCGCTGGACATGGTGAAACGCTCAAACATGACCGGCAGGCTGACATGGAAAACCTCCCGCAATGTATCGCGGCTGGGACGGAAGCTCTCTTTCAGGGAGATGCGCATTGGACCGGAGCGCTGGGTAAAGCAGATGGCAAGCAGTGCCAGAGAACCCATCACCTGCGAGAAGGTGGTTGCAAGTGCAGCACCGGCGACGCCCATACCGGCTCCCCACATCGGGAAGGTGGTACCGAACAGAGTGATTTGCCGCGGAGAATAAATCAACAGGAAGTTGCCGACAACGTTGGTCAGGTTGATGGCGATGTTAATGATCATTGGGGTCTGGGTATCCCCGAACCCTCGGTAGATTGCTGTCAGGACCATCATCAGCCCGCGGAACAGCATGGAGAAGGCGATGATGCGGATGTAGCTCTGTGCATCATCCAGGATTTCGGGAGCAGCGCCCATCCAAATAGGAATTTTACGGGACAGGGCAAAGCAAAGCGCCGAAAGCGGGATGCCCAGAGAAAATACAACAACAATCGATTGCCGAATGAGCAGCCGTGCATAGTCATATTCCTTCGCACCCACAGCACGGGCAATCATGGTGGTAAATCCGACGCCCAAAGCCAGAATGACCGAGTTAATCAGGTTGATTGGGTTTTGGCTGATGGCGACCGAAGCGGTAGCATTTGCTCCCAGAGAGCCGACCATCGCGGTATCAATCGATTGAACCAGCGATACCAGAATTTGCTCGATAAAAATCGGCCACGCCAGCGTGACGATGACGGAGACGGGATTACTGGTTGGGTCGGTGACAGAAACGATGCGATGCTTCATAAAATCCCTCCTTAAACTGTATGAAAATACTATAAAAAAATGGCTGTTTCGTACATTCTGCGGTTGCAGGATGGAAACAACACTCTTTATAAAGTAAATATTATCATATTTTAAATTTGAATACAATCCGCCCATTTTCCATAAGATTGCGCGATATTTTGTGCAACTCTGATAAAATATACTGCAAATAGGGAATTTGTTCTTGTAAAATAGGTCGAGTTGTGGTATGAATTTAAGAGGTAAGAAATTTTAGTTTTACACATACCACGCAAAAGACATCCTGTAAAAGGAACATAGAAAAGGAAAGACTTTATTTTCTTTACGAAATAGAACAAAAAGCGGGAAATGGGAAGCGATTGAAAAGAGGTGGACTGCATGAATAAAACTGCAATCGTATTGGCAGGAGGAGGCTCCAGAGGAGCCTATCAGATCGGCGTCTGGAAGGCGCTGCGGGAAATGGGAATCGACTATCAGCTGGTGACCGGCACTTCGGTGGGTGCGCTCAATGGTGTGCTGATGGTGCAGCAAGAGTACGACAAGGCACTGGCTGTGTGGGAAAACATCTCCTCACAGCAGGTGCTGGGGGATATGCTGGAAGGAAAAGAGGATTTGGACGACCGCGGACTGCGCAAGGCGTTTGCAAAGGAAGCACTGACCAAGGGCGGAGCGGATATTTCCCCGTTGGAGAGCTTCGTTGCCTCCTTGCTGGATGAGGAAAAATTTTGGCAGTCACCGGTCGATTTTGCGCTGGTAACGGTGGAATATCCAATCTTAAAGCCGCTGGAGCTGCACAAGCGGGACATCCCGAAGGGAAAGCTGCGGGAATATCTGCTGGCTTCTGCCGCCTGCTTTCCGGCATTTCAGGCAAAGGAAATCGACGGGAAAAAATATATCGATGGCGGTTACCACGACAATATGCCGGTGAATCTGGCACTGGAGATGGGTGCGCAGCGGGTCATTGCGGTCGACTTGGAGTCGATTGGCATTATGCACCGCATCCGCGCCAAACAGCAGCAGGTCATCCAGATTTACAGCTTGTGGCCGCTGGGCTCCTTTTTAAAATTCGATGGGGAGCTTGCCCGCAAAAATATTCAACTGGGCTATCTGGACACCCGAAAAGCGTTTGGGGAAGCAGATGGTCAGCTGTATGCCTTTGTCAAGGACAGCGCCTTCTTTTATACCGCACGCCTGCGTGAAGAGGCAGAAAAGCTGTTTGAGCAGGCAAGGCAGCGGGATGAGCGGGTGTTCACTGCCATCCATGGAGGACTGCTGCGTCGGATGCTGCGGGAGTTCCGCAAGCGGGCAATCCGCACCGGTCAGCCGACCGCCTTTACTATGTCTCGCCAGATGATGATGGCAGCGGAATATCTGGGTCAGGCGATGGGACTGCTGCCGGACGAGGAGTATGAGTTTGGTGACTTTTTGATGCGGGCAGTGGGTGCAGCAAAGCAGGCTGCACAGCGTCCCATCCATTTGGAGGCAGGTGCAGACCTGCGCCGGATGGGAGAAGAGCTGCAAAAGCTGGACAAAGCCTTTCTGGTGCTTCTGATTTGCGAGCGCATCAAGAGCTTTTTGCAGGGTGGCGGCAATCTGGGAGAGCTGGCGTTTGTTTCCGCTTTTTGGCGGGAGTTTGCCGCAGCGGTCATTTTGTATCTGCTTGAGCAGACCGACCCGCACCATCTGTATCAGTAAAGTTTCCCTTTTGGGTGTTGACGAAAGGGAAAAAATAGCTCAAAATAAAAGCAGAAGAATCGTGTATCAAAGGGCGATCCGCCAACCGGATGCCCAAACAATATAATGGAGGGTTTAACCTATGAGAAAACCAATCATTGCAATCACACCCAAAACAGGTACCGGCAATCAGGAAGAGCAGAAGTACTGCTATGTTTTTCCAAATTTTATCCACTGTGTCAGCGCGTGCGGCGGTATCCCAATCCAGTTGAACAACCTGGAAGGCACTGTCAGTGCAGCGGACGTTGAAGAAATCCTCAACCATGTGGATGGCGTGATCTTCAGCGGCGGACCGGACATCCACCCGGGTCTGTTCGGAGAAGAGCTGATGGACTGCTGCGGCGCACTGGCTCCTGAGCGCGATGCGCTGGAGATTCCACTGATGCAGAAGGCAATCGAGATGAACAAACCGGTTTTGGGTGTTTGCAGAGGTTTTCAGGTACTGAATGTGGCAACCGGCGGAACCCTGTACCAGGACATTAACACCCAGCTCAAGAGCAGTGTCAAAATTGAGCACAGACGTTTCTCAGTAGAGGACCGTGACAGGGAAGTACACAAGGTCAATGTCATCCGGGACACCCCTCTGCACACCTTCAGCGAGGGTCTGCTGCAAATCGGTGTCAACACCCTGCACCATCAGGCAATCAAAAAGCTGGGTGAGCCGCTGCGCAGCATGGCAGTAGCAGATGATGGCATCATCGAGGCAGTTTATCACCCGGACAAAAAGTTTGTGATGGGCGTTCAGTGGCATCCTGAAATTTTGGGACTTTCCAACAGCATCTCTTCCCGTATTTTTGAAGCATTTATCGACGCCTGCACCAAACAGGACTAAAAAAAAAGGTATTATTGTCAAAGGCAATAATACCTTTTTTGTATGCTTTGTGGCAAATTCCAGTAAGAGCCGAGCCTGTCACCGGCAAAATTTATTCACAGTGCTGTTTTGTCGAAATAGCGGTTGAAATTATTGGAGGCTTATAGTATCATAATTAGAAATATAAGCTGTGTTGTCAGGAACAAATTTTAAATTGATGTGAGGAGCGTTAAGATTATGGCATACTATTTTAATGAGCCGTCCCATACCTTTGGTGAGTACCTGCTGGTGCCGGGCTATTCTTCTTCGGAGTGCATTCCGGCGAACGTCAGCCTGAAAACCCCACTGGTAAAATTTAAAAAAGGTCAGGAAGAGTGCCCACTGACCATGAACATTCCGCTGGTTTCCGCGATTATGCAGTCGGTATCCGACGATAAAATGGCAATCGCGCTGGCAAAAGAGGGCGGTATTTCCTTTATTTATGGTTCTCAGTCGGTAGCTGACGAGGCAGCAATGGTTGCAAGAGTAAAAAGCTACAAAGCAGGCTTTGTTACCAGCGATTCCAACATCAGCCCGGATAAGACCCTCAAGGACATCCTGGCGCTGAAAGAAAAAACCGGTCACTCCACCGTTGCTGTTACCGAGGACGGCACTGCTACCGGCAAACTGGTCGGTATCGTAACCAGCCGTGACTACCGTGTCAGCAGAATGAGCCTGGATACTCCGGTCAGCGAGTTTATGACCAAGTTCGAAAACCTCATCATGGCAGATGCCAACACCTCCCTGAAGGAAGCAAATGACATCATCTGGGAGCACAAGCTCAATTCCCTGCCGCTGGTAGACGAAAACCAGAGACTCAAATACTTTGTATTCCGCAAGGACTACTCCTCCCATAAAGAAAATGCAAACGAGCTGCTGGATGCACACAAACGCTATGTAGTCGGCGCCGGTATCAACACCCGCGACTATGAAGAGCGTGTACCTGCTCTGGTAGAAGCCGGTGCAGACGTACTGTGCATCGACTCCTCCGAGGGCTTCTCCGAGTGGCAGAAACGCACCATCGACTTCATCCGTGCAAAATACGGCGACACCGTTAAGGTCGGCGCAGGTAACGTAGTAGACCGCGAAGGCTTCCTCTTCCTGGCAAAAGCGGGCGCAGACTTTGTTAAGGTCGGCATCGGCGGCGGCTCCATCTGCATCACCCGTGAGCAGAAGGGTATCGGTCGTGGACAGGCAACCGCAGTAATTGAGGTAGCAAAAGCCCGTGACGAATACTTCAAAGAAACCGGCATCTATATTCCAATCTGCTCGGACGGCGGTATCGTACAGGACTACCACATGACCCTGGCTCTGGCAATGGGCTCCGACTTCATCATGCTGGGTCGTTACTTTGCACGCTTTGACGAAAGCCCAACCAACAAGGTCAACATCAACGGTAACTATATGAAGGAATACTGGGGCGAAGGTTCTGCCCGCGCAAGAAACTGGCAGAGATACGACCTGGGCGGTGACAAGAAACTGTCCTTCGAAGAGGGCGTTGACTCCTATGTTCCATACGCAGGCTCGCTCAAGGATAACGTGGGTCTGTCGCTGAGCAAGGTTCGCTCCACCATGTGCAACTGCGGCGCGCTGACCATTCCAGAGCTGCAGGAAAAAGCAAAACTGACCCTGGTCTCCTCCGTTTCCATCGTCGAGGGCGGCAGCCACGACGTTGTCCTCAAGGACAGAAGCAACCAGATTATCTAATGCGCCATCCCTGACACAGGCAAATCGAATCGACAAAAAGCCAGCCCAAACGGGCTGGCTTTTTTGCGTATTGTTTTCTTATGAAATCAAACACCACTTTATTTCAAAAACCACTTGCTTTTTAGAATCGAATCGTGTATGATGAAGACAAGGAACTCCGAAAGGAGTAAAATAACGAACCAAGAGGACAGAAAGGGGATTTCTATGAAAAAACAAAAACTTTGCGCCCTCCTTTGCGCAGCGATGATGCTGGCTTCTTCCCTCCCTGCCTTTGCGGCAAATCCGACCCTGGAGGAACCTCCGGTTGAGGCACCTGTACAGTCGGAAAGCGATCTCTTTACTGAAAAACTTTTGACCGCAACGATTCGGGTGATTGACCAAAAAGGCAATCCAGTTCCGGGACTTGTTTCTGACTCTGACCTCGTGCTTTTTCCAACAACAGATGGATATGGAAAATCACAAGTAGAGTTTGCAACAGTATCGCTCCCAAGTTATAAGATTCTTGAGCAAGTCAATACCTTTGTTTTGAAAAACCCAATCAGCGGAGAAAGTATGACTTGTAGCGCACGCTCTTTTAAAGAAGGTGGAGAATACACTTTTATATGGAAGAAAGAAACTCCGGCGCAGAGTATCGAAAAAGTGGAAGATAAGGTAACTTTTTGCGCAGTGGATCAAAATGGAAATCCTATTAAAAATGTAAAATTTTCTTTTTCTGACCAGAGATATATTCTTCCAACGAATGAAGATGGAAAAACTTACTGCCTGCATGGTCCTCTGAAACAGTATTATGTCAATGTCGAATATGTTAATAAAGAAGGAAAAGAAGTGTCGCAAAAATTTTTCCCGAAATTTTCGGAGGATGATTTAAAAAATCATAAGCAGTACACGTTTAAGTTAACGGTATAATTAGATTCACCCACAAGAGAAGACAGCTGTTTGGCTGTCTTCTCTGCTATCAAAAGATACGGCAAAGGACAAATCAAAAGAAAGGACGATTTCCATGAAAAGATGGAAGAATCTATCGGCAGCTGTTCTGGCTGTCGGTATGTTGGCAGCGATGGGTATTTCTGCCTTCGCCGGTGCCGCGACTGAAGATCAGGCACAAGCGCAGGTACAGCCGACCGGAATGAAGTGTACAAAATGTGAAGCAGGGGAACTGTATTTGACAGATTCTGTGGACACAGGTTGGTATACGCTTGAATATGTACTGTGTCAACACGGCTATCCCAACAAGATGGATGGAAAAGAGGAAAAGCAAATCATAAATATTTATACCTGCATAAATTGTAAAATTTCCCAGCCATCTAAAACCAAACAGACCCGATTGGTTCATCAGCAGTAGATTTACCCACAAGAGAAGACAGCTGTTTGGCTGTCTTCTCTACTATCAAAAGAAAAGGACGATTTCCATGAGAAAATGCAGCGGAATCATCGCAGAGGTTGCAACGGTACTTTTTCTGCTGTTGAATGGACTGGATATTCAGCTCAGGCATAACACAAGGCAATGGGTCAGAGAGGTAGTTGCTCATCCGGCTTATGAACCTATCTGCCGTGTGCTGTTTGCAGTTGCTTTGGCAGCATGGAGTGTATATTGGGTTTTGGTTTATCAGAGAAAAAGAAGATAAAAAAAGGACATCCAAACGGATGTCCTTTTTGTGTTACAGAATGATGCTCTCACCGGTCATCGCTTCCGGTTTTGGCAGACTCAAAATCTTGAGCATGGTCGGCGCAATGTCTGCCAGTCTGCCTTCGTGCAGCTTGCAGTCGGCGTACTGTTTGCTGATGACCAAAAACGGCACCGGATTGGTGGTGTGTGCGGTGAACGGCGAGCCGTCCTCCTCATACATCCGGTCGGCGTTGCCATGGTCGGCGGTCAGCAGAACGGTGCCGTCCATCGACAGGACCTTCTCCACCACCTTGCCCACGCAGCTGTCCACCGCCTCTACCGCCTTGACTGCCGCATCGAATACACCGGTGTGTCCGACCATGTCGCAGTTGGCAAAGTTGAGGATGACAACGTCGTATTTTCCGCTGTCCAGACGGGCAAGCAGCTCGTCGGTCACCTCATAGGCGCTCATCTCAGGCTTCAAATCGTAGGTGGCAACCTTCGGGGAGTTGATGAGTGCGCGGTCCTCCCCTTCTGAAATGGTTTCTACACCGCCGTTGAAGAAGAAGGTGACGTGCGCATACTTTTCGGTTTCGGCAATGCGCAGTTGATGCAGTCCCTTTTTGGAGATATATTCTCCAAAGGTGTCATATAAGCTCTGCGGCTTGAAAGCGACCTGTACATTCGGCATGGTCGCATCATATTGGGTCATGCAGACATAGTACAACGGGAACAAGCTGCGGGCAAAGCCGGAAAATTCCGGGTCCACCAGTGTGCGGGTGATTTCACGTGCGCGGTCGGGACGGAAGTTGAAGAAAACGACCGAATCCTCCGCCGCAATCCTTCCCTGTGCAGGGTCGCCGACTACAACCGGAACGATGAATTCGTCGGTGACCTCCTGGGCGTAGGAATTCTCCACCGCTTTGGCGGCATCCTCACACAGAACGCCCTTGCCCAAAACCAGCGCGTCGTAGGCTTTTTCCACCCGCTCCCAGCGGTTGTCGCGGTCCATCGCATAGTAACGTCCCATCACCGAAGCGATTTTGCCGATGCCAAGCTCATCGAGCTTATTTTGCAGCTGCAAGATAAAGTCCTTGCCGGAGGAAGGCGGAACATCCCTGCCGTCCATAAAGCAGTGGACATATACCTTGGTCAGCCCGCTCTTTTTGGCAAGCTCCAGCAGACCGAACAGATGTTCGATGTGGCTGTGAACGCCGCCGTCCGACAGGAGTCCCATCAGATGCAGGGCAGAGTTGTGTTTGCGGCAGTTTTCAATCGCACCGGTCAGCGCCTTGTTGGTAAAAAACTCGCCGTCCTGGATGGATTTGGTGATGCGGGTCAGCTCCTGATAAACAATTCTGCCCGCGCCGATGTTGGTGTGTCCAACCTCGGAGTTGCCCATCTGCCCATCGGGAAGTCCGACGTCCAGACCGGAAGCACCCAGCTGGGTGTGTGGGTAGGAGGCAAAATATCGGTCCAGATTCGGCTTTTTAGCAGCATGAATGGCGTTGCCGTAGTCTGCCGGGTTGATGCCGAATCCGTCTAAAATCATTAAAACGAGTGGTTGTTTCATGGTCATACACCTTCTTTTTGGTACTGGAGATGATAAGAATGTAGTGAATACAGGGTTGATTTTGCAGCCTCAAAAATCATTTGCCCTCTGCAAAAGGAATCCAAAGGCGTTGTCTCTGGACACCACCACCTTTTGAAAAAGGTGGGCGAAAACTTTTGCTTGCTGCCGAAAAATGGCGCGAAGCGAACCCTTTTCTTTTGGTCTAACCTTTTCTTTTAGTAAAGAAAAGGTTAGAGGGCAGCGTCGATGATGGCAGCAAAATCCTTTGCAACCAGAGCAGCTCCGCCGATGAGTCCGCCGTCTACGTCCTCTTTGCCCAGAAGTTCTTTTGCGTTGGCAGGCTTCATCGAACCGCCATACTGGATGGTCAGTGCATCGGCAGCCGCTTTGTTGTACAGCTTGGTAACCACACCACGGATGATAGCGCAGACCTCCTGTGCCTGTTCAGCGGTTGCAGTTTTGCCGGTACCGATTGCCCAAACGGGCTCGTAAGCGATGACGATGTTGGCAAGTTCCTGTTCGCTGACACCGCCGAGTGCAATCTTAGTCTGCATGCTTACGATTTCTTCGGTCACACCCAGCTCCCGCTGCTCGAGCACTTCGCCGACGCAGAGGATAACCTTCAGTCCGGCATCCAGAGCAGCGCGGACTCTTGCGTTGACCGTCTGATCGGTTTCACCAAAGTACTGTCTGCGCTCCGAGTGACCGATGATGACGTATTCTACGCCCAGTTCTGCCAGCATCTGTGCAGAGATTTCGCCGGTGAAGGCGCCGGATTTTGCCCAGTGGCAGTTTTCTGCGCCAACGTGCAGGTTGGTTCCTTCGCACAGCGAAAGAGCAGTTTCCAGGTTGGTGTATGGTACGCACAGAACGACCTCGCAGGCAGCGTCTTTGACCATCGGGGTCAGCTCGCCAATCAGCTCCTTGGCAGCTTTGCGGTCGTTGTTCATCTTCCAGTTTCCGGCAACAATGGCTTTACGAAGTGCTTTGTTCATATTCAAAAACGTCCTTTCATACAGTGGTCTTGGGTTTGTTGGATGGTTTCTGTTGGCTTAATGGATGTTATATTTGGGCTGGAGCGGCTCGCAGCGTCCGGCTACTCCGACCGGAACATTGCGTCTGCACAGCAGCAGCGGGATAAATCCCAGATTAAAAAAGGCAAGGATGGTGTACAGTACCGCGCGGGATGGCTCATAGTCCATCATCAGGTAGTAGAAGGAAAACAGGTAGAATACCTTGTAGGCAATACCGACCACCGAAAGCAGCAGTGAAAACAGGGAAAGAACCATGGCAGCCAGCGGCGAAGCAAGGTTAAAGAAAAGCGGCAGCAAAATCAAAGTGAGCACTACCGACAGCACCGACAGCGGCAGAGAGACTGCGCTTAAAACGGTAAGCCAGACGTTGAGCATGGATTTTTTCTGGCGGCAGGAACAGTTGTACCGGTCCGCCAACGAGCCTAACAGGTGGTCGCGCGCAATCGGAATCCAGGCGGTCCAGGGGTTTTTCATGCCGGTATTGTTTGCCATGGCATATAGTCCGGCAGAGCCGAGCAGGTACAGCACCAGCTGCACCACAAGGCAAACCAGAATAGCCGGCGGTAGAAAGGAGGCAACAACGGTAAAGGGATCGTGGTAATACATGAAGCTCAGTTCCTTTCAGGGGAATTTAACATCCAGCCAAAAAACAGATGCAGGAACATTTCTCCTGCATCTGTTGCTGTAAAGGTGCGATTATTTGTCGTTGAGAGCAGCGATGCCCGGCAGCTCCAGACCTTCCAAAAATTCCAGAGAAGCGCCGCCGCCGGTGGAGATGTGGGTCATTTTGTCGGCAAAGCCCAGCTTGGTTACCGCTGCAACACTGTCGCCGCCGCCGATGATCGAGATTGCGTTGGAAGCAGCGATCGCTTTTGCTACCTCCAGAGTACCCTGTGCAAAGGCAGGGAATTCAAATACGCCCATTGGTCCGTTCCAGATGACGGTGCCTGCATCCTGAACAGCCGAGCAGAACAGCTCGATGGTCTTTGGACCGATGTCCATGCCCATCCAGCCTTCCGGGATGCTGTCCGAATCAGCAAACTGGGTTGCGCAATCCTCAGCAAATTTGTCGCCGAGCTTGTTGTCGACCGGCAGCAGGAAGCGAACGCCCTTCTGCTGTGCTTTGCTGAGCATTTCTTTTGCCAGCTCCACCTTGTCGTCTTCGCACAGAGAAGCACCTACACCGTAGCCCTGTGCTTTAAAGAAGGTGTATGCCATACCGCCGCCGACGATGAGGGTGTCCACCTTCTCCAGCAGGTTGTTGATGACGCCGATTTTATCCGAAACCTTTGCGCCGCCCAAGATGGCAACCAGCGGACGCTTTGGATTGTTGAGCGCCTGACCCATGACCGAGATTTCCTTCTGAATCAGATAACCGCAGACAGCCGGCAGGAAGGAAGCAACGCCGGTGGTGGAGCAGTGTGCGCGGTGTGCAGTACCAAATGCGTCGTTGACATAGATGTCAGCCAGACCGGCAAGCTCCTTCGAAAAGGCTTCCTCGTTTTTGGTTTCTTCTTTTCTAAAGCGGACATTTTCCAGCAGGATGACATCGCCCGGATGCATTGCGAAGGACAGTGCCTTTGCATTTTCGCCGACCACTTCCTTGTCCTGCGCCAGTTCGACCGGCTGACCGAGCAGCTCGCTCAGTCTGGCAGCGACCGGAGCCAGAGAGAATTCTTCCTTGTATTCACCCTTCGGTCTGCCCAGGTGGGAGCAGAGGATGACCTTTGCCTGATGGTCGATCAGGTACTGGATGGTTGGCAGAGCAGCCACGATGCGCTTGTCGTTGGTAATCACGCCGTCCTTGAGCGGAACGTTAAAGTCGCAGCGCACCAGCACACGTTTGCCGGATACATCAATATCTTCGATTGTCTTTTTGTTCAGAGAATTCATCACAGATAACCTGCCTTTCATCGGTTGGAAATTCCAACCCGTTTATAAAAATGGTTGCGGTAAACAAAACATTTTTCCGCTAAAAAAGCGGAGGATTCAATCTGTACGATTTAAGTCTATTGTAATCTATTCGCTGCGCTTTTGCAAGGGCGCGGGTGGATGATTTACCCCATTTTTACAAAGGTTTTCCCTTTTGTGGTGCAGGAAGGGGGGAGGGGGAAAGAATTTGTGTAATTTTTCACAAACTTTTGCAGGAAAGGATTTCCCAATCCCTCATAAAAGGAGGAAAAATGCAGGAAATCTTTCCCGATTCCTGCATTTTTTACCTTACAGCAGGACCGAGCGTGCAATGTCGGCGGAGGCTTTTGCATCTTTGGCGTAGAAATCGGCGCCAATCTTTTTGGCATACTCCTCGGTCAGCACCGCGCCTCCCACCATGATTTTGCAGTCGGGTTGCTGTTGGTGCAGCAAGGCGATGGTTTCCTCCATGCTTTTTAAGGTGGTGGTCATCAGCGCACTCAGTCCGACCAGCCGGATGCTGTGTTCCCGCACCGCCTGTACGACTCGCTCGGCAGGTACATCTCTGCCTAGGTCAATGACCGGGAACCCGTAGTTTTCCAGGATGACCTTGACGATGTTTTTGCCGATGTCGTGGACATCTCCATGCACAGTGGCAAGAACGATGCCTTTGGAATCGAGCGGTTGATGGGAACTGTCCTGCTGCGGACGGGCAGACAGGAAACGTTTGATTTCCTCAAAGCCTGCCTGTGCCGCCTGTGCGGACTGAATCATCTGCGGCAGAAAGATTTTCCCGCTTTCAAACTCCTGTCCCACCAAATCCAGAGCAGGAATCAGGCGCTCGTTGATGATGGTTTCCGCCTCGCAGCCTTCCAGTAGTAAGCAGACCTCGCGCCGCACCGATTCACCCAGACCCTTTTGGATGGCAGCGGTCAGCGGGTCACAGTCGCTGCCGCTTGTCTGGACAGTGACGGCTGTGGGAACGGTTGGTTTTGCCGAGATTCGGGCAATCTCCTCGGGACGGCTAAAATTTTCGATGTAACGGGCAGCGTGTTCATCCTTTGCATACAGCACTTCAAAGGCGCGGATAGCATCCAGCATGGAAGGGACGTTTGGATTGATGATGGGCAAATCCAGTCCGGCTTCCAGCGCCATCAGCAAAAAGCTGTGGTTGAGCAGCTCGCGGTTGGGCAGACCGAAGGAGATGTTGGAAACGCCCAACAGGGTGCGGCAACCCAGCTGCTCTTTGACCATGCGCATTGCCTTCAGTGTTTCTACGACCTCTTTTTGCTGCACCGAGGCAGTCAGGGTCAGGCAGTCCACATAGATGTCCTCGCGCGGGATGCCGTACTGCTCGGCGTGTGCAACGATTCGCTCTGCGATGGCAAACCGTTCCTCTGCCAGCAGCGGGATTCCGTTGTCATCCAGGGTCAGCGCAACGACTGCCGCGCCATATTTTTTGACCAGCGGCAGGATAGCGTTCATCGAGCCTTCCTCCCCGTTGACCGAGTTGACGATGGGTTTTCCGTTGTAGAGACGCAGCGCCTGCTCGATGGCTTTGACATTGGAGGAGTCGATTTGCAGCGGAGCATCCAGCACGCCTTGCAGCTTTTGGATGACCAGCGGCAGCATCCGGCTCTCATCGACCTCGGGCATTCCCATGTTGACATCCAGGATTTGTGCGCCTGCCTCCAGCTGAGAGAGTCCCTGGCTGAGGATGTAGTCAAAATCCTGCTCCAGGATTGCCTGCTTTAAACGCTTTTTGCCGGTGGGATTGATCCGTTCCCCGATAATTCGTACTCGGTCGATGGGAACAAAACAGGTGGGTGTGCAGACACAGGCTTGTCTGGAAACGACAGGATTTGGAAAATCCTGCGGATGCTTTTGGTCCAGCATCTGCCGCATCGCACGGATGAAGGAAGGGTCGGTTCCGCAGCAGCCGCCGAACAGGTGAATCCCCAACGCAAGGTATTCCTGCATACAATCGGCAAATTTTGCAGCATCGATGGAATAGCTGCCGGTCAACGGGTCGGGCAGACCGGCATTGGGCTTGATAAAGATGGGCAGAGAGGTGTTTTCCCGCAGCTGTCTGGCGAAGGGGAGCAGCTCCACCGGACCCAGCGAGCAGTTAAAGCCGATAGCATCTGCGCCCAGTCCCTCGATGACAGCAGCCATCGAAGGAACGCAGCAGCCGGTGAAGGTCCGTCCGTTTGCTTCAAAAGTCATCGATACCAGCACAGGAAGTTCTTTGCCAAGCTGTTCGCAGCACTCTTTGGCGGCAAGGATGGCAGCCTTGACCTCATAGAGGTCGGTCATCGTTTCAATGACAATCAGGTCAATGCCTGCCTGTACACCGGCATTGACCTGCTCGGCAAAGAGGTCATAAGCCTGCTGGAAGGAAAGGGTGCCGGTCGGCTCCATCAGCTCGCCGATGGGACCGATGTCCAAAGCAACCAGCGTGTCCTTCCCCGTTGCCGCCTGTTTGGCACAGCCGACAGCAGCAGGAATGATCTGCTGCGGTGTATATCCGCTGCCAGTCAGCTTTTTGCGGTTGGCGCCGAAGGTGTTGGTGTACAGGATGTCCGCTCCGGCTTCCAGATATTCCCGATGGACCTGGGTGACCAGCTCCGGTTCGGTGATGCAGCACAGCTCGGGGATTAAGCCTAAAATGCTGCGACCGGCAGCGACCAGCTTCTTTTGCAGCTGGGTCCCCATCGCTCCGTCTAACAGCCAGAAGCGGTCGGCGCGGCGCAGCGAATCAATCAGTCGATTTTCCACAAAAAACACCCTTTCTTCTTAAAACACAATTTTCTTTTAAATGACAGATGGTGCAGGGCTTTGGCGCCGAAGCGACAGTACCTGCGGGCAGGATGCCCAGGATGGCAGTCACCGATTTGACCGGTGTCAGCATAGAGGAATGGCTGACCGAAAGACCGATGCTTTTTGCACTGTCCAGCAGCGTACACAGCTGCGGCTGGATGGAAAGGGGAAGGTCCCCATATCCGCAGCTGAAGCGGTGGGTCAGGCTTTGTCCGAGCTGTTCGGCGATCTGCCGCTGCGCCGTATCGCAGACCTCCTCAATGGCTGCCGAGGCGGCGGCATCCAGCCAGAGTGCCTGCTCCATATCGCGGACCTGCGCACGGCGAATCAAGGCATCCACCTGCGCGCCCAGGGTGGCAGCCAGCAGGATACAATCGGTGCAGCCGGACAGATGGCTGCGGATGTCCTGACCGCTCAGCAGCTGCTCCAGTAAAGGCGCGCTGGGAAAGACTCTCCAGCAAAAACGAGGCTGACTGCTTTGCAGAACCTGCTGCTGTGCTGCCTGTGCCTTGGACTGCCACTGTGGGTCGACCGGTTTTGGCACAGCGCAGCCGAGCGCATAGCGGATGGTTTCTTCGGTTGGGATGTGATGCAAAAGGCAGAGCATCCACAGACCTCCTTTATCGGTTGGAGCAGCGAATCAGGCTGGCAACCGCCTGATTGATGCGGTGTGCAATGAGCGGATTGTTCATGGTGTACAGATGGATGCCCTGTACTCCGTTGGAAATCAGGTCTACAATCTGCTCGACGGCGTATGCGATGCCGGCATCCTGCATGGCAACGGGGTCATCTCCATAGCGGTGCATGATGCGGACAAATTTTTTAGGAAGGCTGGCTCCACACAACGAAACCATCCGTTCAATCTGCTTGCGGTTGGTTACCGGCATGATACCCGCTTCGATGGGAACGGTGATGCCCGCCTGCCGCACCCGATACAGAAAGTTGTAGTAGTCGTTGTTGTCAAAAAACAGCTGAGAGATCAGGTGGGTAGCACCGGCATCCACCTTTTCCTTCAGGTGCAGCAGGTCCTCCTCCAAATCCGCAGCCTCCGGGTGGACCTCGGGATAGCAGGCGGCAGCGATGTCAAAACCGCCGTATTGCTTAATATCATCAATCAGGTCGCTGGCATAGCGGTAATCGGTCTGCGGCGGTACGTTTGGATTGAGGTCGCCGCGCAGCGCCAGGATATTTTCGATGTCATTTTCCCGCAGATCATCCAGTACCCTGCCGATATGCTCTTTGGTGGAATTGACACAGCTTAAATGAGCCAACGGCTCGATATGATAGCGGTGCTTGATGTCGGAGGCAATCTGTACAGTGGAGCGGTCGGCAGGATTTCCTCCCGCGCCGTAGGTTACGCTGATAAAATCAGGCTCAATGTCGCGCAGCGCATCCAGCGTGTCATAGATGGTCTGAATCGAGCTGCTCTTTTTGGGCGGAAAGATTTCCAGGGAAAAAACGACCTTTTTTTCCTCAAATAATGTTTGTAGTTTCATGCGGTACACATCCCTTTCTGATAGTCCTACTTTTTATTACACAATTTACAAAACGATTTATTACATTATAGTGAAAAAGCGAGTCGATGTAAAGAAGTTGGGGTGAATTTTATTGGAGTTGACGAAAAGTGAGAAATTTTGCTACAATAATCAAATAAAGGAGGAAGAACGATGTTGCAGATTCGTGATTTTATAGAGGAAGACCGTCAGGCATATTTAGAAATGGCAAGGGATTTTTACAGCAGCGATGCCAGCCTGTTTGAGTTGGAGGAACAAAAGCTGGAGGACACCTTCAACATTGGGGTGAAGGGCAGCCCTTTGATGCGCGGACTGACACTCTGTGAGCAAGAAAAGCCGGTGGGATATGCCTTGCTTGCTTTCTACTGGAGCTGTGAAGCAGGCGGAGTGGTGGTACAGGCGGAGGAGCTGTATTTCATTCCGCAGTCCCGCGGCAAAGGCTATGGTCATCAGTATTTTCAGTGGTTGTTTGCAGAGTATCCGCAGGCGAAACGTTTTCGTCTGGAGGTTTGTCCATACAATCCAAAGGCAAAAAAGCTGTATGAGCAGCTGGGATTTGAAATGCTCAACTACGGACAGATGATTTTGGACTGATAGTGGGTGTAAAATAAAACAGCGCACCGAAGGCAATTTGCTTTCGGTGCGCTGTTTTATGGGTATGAAACTTGTAGAACCATACTTTTATGATGCTTCTGCTTTCCTAGACGCTGTACGGCAAAATCATCAGGCTCAAAAACAGCAGGATGCCGGCAGCCAGATTGACAGCGGTGACCACCCATCTTTTTTTGACGGCGCTGTACAGGATGATGCTGACAAACAAAGCCATCGAGAGAAGCCAGCTGACCCAGACGGGTGTCTGCTGGTAGCTGCGGGTGCAAAACAGATAGATACCGCCGACGGCAACCGAAGCAATTTGCAGGATGAGATAGATTTTATCCGAAAACAGTTTTTTCATAAGGTTCCTCCCAGTTTGATGGTTGTAAATTTTTGCTTGTTTTCAGTATAGCATCCGATGATGAATTTTTCTACAAAATTTTGCAAAGCCATTGACAAGCAAAAATAACTGTGATACTGTATATATACGATATATACAGTATATACGGAAAAGAAGGATGGGTGATCACTTGAATCTGATTATCAGCAACTCCAGCGGCAAACCGATCTATGAACAGATCACCGCACAGATCAAAAACAGCATCCTCAGCGGCGAATTGCAGGAGGGCGAAGCGCTGCCCTCCATGCGGGCGCTGGCAAAGGATTTGCGCATCAGCGTTATCACCACAAAACGTGCCTATGAGGATTTGGAGCGGGACGGCTTTGTGGTGACCGTAGCAGGAAAGGGGTGCTTTGTGGCGCCGCGCAATCTGGAGCTGATGCGGGAGGAACAGCGCAAACGGGTTGAGCAAACGCTTGAGCAGGCGGTCGAGCAGGCGCAGGCAGCTTCCATCACCCTGGAGGAGATGCAGCAGATGCTCAGCCTGTTGTATGAAGAAGGATAGAAACCGGAAAGGAGAATCGGTTTATGGTATTGCAGGTACAAAATTTGTGTAAGGAATATCCGCAGTTTTCGCTGCGGGACATCAGTTTCCAGCTGCCGGAAGGCGCCATCATGGGCTTGATTGGAGAAAACGGCGCAGGTAAATCCACCACCATGCGCATGATTCTGGGAATGGCACAGCCGGACAGCGGGCAAATCTCTGTCTTTGGACACCGGGGAGTCACGCCGCAGGACAGGGAATCCATCGGAGTGGTGTTCGATGAAATGTCCTTTAATCAGACACTCTACACCTCCCACCTGGGCAGGGTGATGAAGAAAGTATACTCCCAATGGGACGAAAGTGCATACAATCAATACCTTCAGCGCTTTTCGCTTCCCGATAAAAAGGAAATCAAGGATTTCTCCCGCGGGATGAAGATGAAGCTCTCGCTGGCGATTGCACTCAGCCACGACGCACAGCTGCTGATTCTGGACGAGCCGACCAGCGGGTTAGACCCGGTGGTCCGCGCCGAGATGCTGGACATCTTTCTGGAATTTATCTCCGACGGCAAACGCTCGATTCTGGTGTCCTCGCACATCACAAGCGATTTGGAGCGGATTGCCGATTACATCACCTTCATCCACCAAGGCAGGCTGTTGATGAGCAAAAACAAGGATGAGCTGTTGTACGGCTATGCGATTGCAAAGGCGGATCGCCAGACCCTCCATGCGGTAGACAGCAAGCTGGTGGAGGTCATTCAGGATACCCCGTATGGCAGTCAGGCGCTGGTCAACGACCGCGAGCAGTTTGCCCGCCGGTATCCCGACATCCTGCTGGATTCGCTGACCCTGGACGAGATGATGCTGATGCTCTGCCGCAACAAACAGTAATCGGATGCAGAGCAATTGGGAAAGGAAGGTCTTATAATATGAAGGGACTTATTTTAAACGATCTTTTGTCCATCAGGCGGATGCTCAAGACGCTTGCAGGGATTTTTCTGATTTTTATGGTTGCCTGGGCAGTGGGAGGACAGCCTGCCACCGGTGCGATGATGCTCTGCATTATGGGCGCCAGCTATATCCTCAACCTGTTTTCCTACGATGAGTTTTACCATTGGGAAAAATATCTGCGGGTGCTGCCGGTCAGCACAAAGCAGGTGGTGCTGTCGCGCTATGCAACCTTTGGCATCATGGCATCTGCCACCGCAGTGATTTCGACCGTCTACCTGCTGGTGCTGAATACGCCGATGCAGGAAATCCTGAGCGTTTTATTGATGACGGTGGTACTGAACGTCTACTTTGCTGCGGTGATGATTCCGGTGGCTTACAAGTGGGGCATCCAAAAGGGACGGCTGATTTTTATGCTGGTTTTGGGTGTGTCGTCCGGGCTGTTTGTGGCAGGAATCTTTATCCTCAACCAGCAGGTAAGCGTGGTGGCAACCGCATCCTTCTACAAGATGGCGTTGTTGGGTATTGCCGGATTGTTCCTGCTTCTGGCTTTGGGACTGCTGTTTTCGATTCATCTCTCGGTTAAGATTGTCAGCAAAAAGGAGTTGTAAAAATTTCCCGGGAAATTTTGGACAGCTCATCCCACAGGATGACAGCAGCAGAAGCAGCCGCGCGGTAACGTGCAGGAATCAAAACACCGTACTGCCGGTACCAGCGGGAAAGTTGGTCGGAAAGCTGCTGCATCGTTTCGATTGATAACTCCCATTTACATCCAAAGAAACTCAGTGACAGGGTGTCTGACCGATTGGTCGGGCGCTTTGTCATTTTCTGCTGGGAATAGGGCAGTTGTACCGACAGGATGGGTTCTTGTATGCCGCTGTTTTGTGAGCAGGCGATGTATAAAAAGGCGCAGAGGAACAGGATGAGGATCAGACTGATCCAAAAGCTCTGCCAGAACAATCTCCATTGTGGGATGCGGTGCGGACGGGATTTGAAAAGATGCACAGGACCTTCCTCCTTCTTCTTTCCAGCTTGCCCGCAAAAGAACAGGATATGCAAAAATTCCGAAGCGGTCATAACGATCGCTTCGGAATTTTTTTTTAACGACTGTATCCGATGTAGTTTCTGGCATCCAGGAAGGTACCGTTGCTGATGATTTCAAAGTGACAGTGGTTTCCAGAAGCCCATCCGGTTTGTCCGACATAACCGACGACCTGTCCCTGCGATACCTGCTGACCGGTGTAAACAGCAAGGCTGCTGCAATGCGCATATCGGGTCTTGGTTCCATCCCCATGATTGATCAGGACATTATATCCGTAACCGTTGGACCAGCCTGCATAAGCGACTGTTCCGCCTTTGGAAGCCCAGATGGTGGTTCCGGCTGGCGCCGCGATGTCGGTGCCGGTGTGTCCGCTGTATCCCCAGATTGGGCAGGAGATGTAGCCGCCGTTGACCGGCCAGATGTAGCCGCCGACGTTGCTTTCGGTAGAAGCGGCGCCGGAGCCTGAGAAGTTGTACTGGCTGCTGGTCAGAGAGCCGACCACAATCTTGGCAGTAACCGGTTCCTGCAGGGTCGTTTTGGAGATGACCGTTCGCTCGGTTTCATAGCCGTCAATGTAGGTGACCTCGCTGACGATTTCCTCCAATCCGTTTTTACCCTCCTGCACCACCTTTTCATAGCCGGAAGCTTTGTTGTGGTCCAGTTCGGTTTCGGTTTTAAAGGCAATTTCCTTCTCTTCGGTGAGCGTTTTGACCGTTTTGGTCTGGAGGAACGGCTGCTCATGGGAGATGACCAATACATCGCCCACCAGCATCGACTGGGTGACCTCGGGATTGAGGTTGATCAGCGTCTGGGTCGGGATGCCGACCTTGTCTGCAACCAGCGACGGGGAATCTCCCTGCTGGATGGTGTAGGTCTGTTCACCTTCCACCACGCTGTCGAGTTTGATGTTGATGCTTTGCAGGCTTTCCACCGAGGAAACAGGATAAAGACCTCTTTCCACGCGGATAGACTGGACAAAGCTGATGATTTCATTGTTGGCAGAAAGTGGTTCCTCGGCAGCCTTTTCGGTTTGTATCTGTTCTGGCTGTTCGGTGCTTGCGGTAGACGTTTCGCTCGATTTTTCCGCTTCGGCTGAAACGGAATCGGAGGTCGTCTGTTTGTCCGCTGCATCGGAGGAATCTGCCGGTGGAATCATCAGTGTTTCACCAACCAGCATACTCTTGCTGACCTCCGGGTTGAGCTGTTGCAGCTGTTCGACGCTGACATCGTATTGGGTAGCAATATCCCACAGCGAATCGCCGTCCTGCACAGTGTGGGTGCGCGATGAGGAGGATTCCTCCGCAGAAGCAGTTTCTTCTTCTGCCGGGCTTTCCTCTTCAGAGGGAGCTTCTTCTGCCGGGGCATCTTCCGCCGGAGAGGAAGACGATTCCTGCGAGTCGGAGGAGTCAGATGCCTGTGAGATAATCAGCGTCTGACCCACCAGCATACTCTTGCTGACCTCCGGGTTGAGCTGGAGCAGCTGGTCAACGGTGACATCGTATTCGATGGCAATGTCCCACAGCGAGTCACCTTCCCGAACCGTATGGGTGCGCTCGGGAACAAGCTGCTCGGTGGCAGGCTGTTCGTTTTCCGGCTCGGGGTTGGAAGGAGTTTGCTCCTGCGGTTGCTCTTGGGATTCTGTCTCTTCCTGCGGCTGCTCCTCAACCGGTTCACCGGTCGGCATATCAGGGGAATAGGTTCCGTTTTTGCGGGCGCGCAGGCTTTTCAGCAGTTCGTCGCCATCGGAAACCGCGCCGATAAATTCTCCATCGACATACAGACCGGCAGCTTCTTCGATCTCGTTACCGGAAGCGCGGATGATGTTGTTGATTAAGACACTTTCTTCCGAAATTTGGTCATCCTCCACGATAGCAAGCGAATAGATGGGCACGCTGTCCTCAGGAGGCAGATAAGCCTCGTTGACGATACGTTCCCGCACCTTGGCTTCAGCTTCCACAAAGGCGGACTCCGATAAGATATAGCCGATATGCTCGCCGTTGTACTGGACCTGCAAGCCATAGGTCATGGTGCTAAAGTGCAGTACGGTGGAAATCAGGATGAGCATACCGCCAACCGGCAGCAGGTAGTTGATAGTGCCGGCAAGCAGCGGGAGAATGGGATGGAATGCACGAAAAAACTCACCTAACAGCAGCTTGGAGGATTGCTTGCGGTGCTGCTGCCACAGTTTCAGTGACTGCTGCACCTGGCGAAGAGCATCCTTGCTCTGTCGGTGGTGATGTTGTTTGTTCAGGTTATCGAGGACCTGCTGGTCTTTGAAATCAAAGTAAAGCCTGCGCAGCTTCCACTTCAGGTGCAGTGCGCCCTTTTTCAGCCGTCGCTTGGAACGTCGGAAAAATCGGATGATCCTTGCACCGACCAGGTAGCAGACAGCATATACAAAATGCCCCAAAGAGGACAAGCTTTCAGCAGGAGTGGCAGCGGGTGTTTTTTCTTTTTTGCTTTTTTTGGCATTGGACACCAGCAGTTCGCTCCTTTCTTCCAAAATCAAGATCAAGATACAATTCCCTTCCGTGAAGGGCTTTCGTTATTTTTAACTGACAACTTGCTATTTTATAACATACTTACTCATTATAAGCTTTTCTGTGTGCAGATTCAAGGTTTGTTACAGGATTGATACCGAAAAGAGGGTATTTTTGGCAGATTTCACCTTCATTTGCCGGGTCGTTTATTAGTTTAACGAAATTTTTTAAATAAGAACAGCGCAAAATTATAGACATTCTGTGAAGAAATGATGCAGAAAGGCTTGGAAAAAAGGGGAAAATCAACTTTCTATCACGTTAGCTTAACCAAGATACAAGAGGAGAAGAAGTTATCCCATATATAATAAGGAAGGAATTTGCAAATGACCGAGAAACAAAAGAGGAGCGCCTTGCAGGGCGCTCCTCTTTTGTATTGCAATCTTTTATTTTTTGGATTTGCCGCGATTTTTTTTCATGATATGGTCGTTGGCACGAATCAGGCTGTCAGCAACCCAATCCAACTGTTCGGTTTCCTGATAATGGTCGAGCAGTTGGCTTTCCTGCATATCCTCGTATGCGTTGCTTTCACGGTAGGCATATTTGAGCAGCAGAGGGGTCAGGATGGTGCTGGCAACCACCATGATGATGACCGGAGCGAAGAAAACCTCCGGCATCAGTCCCAGTGCAGCGCCCTTGTTGGCAACAATCAAAGCGACCTCACCACGGCAGACCATGCCGACACCGATCTGTTCACATTGGTGGTTTTTCAAGCCGCACAGCTTGGCGCCCAGTCCACATCCCAGAACCTTGGTCAGCACAGCGACAATGACCAGCAGAACCGAGAAGAGAATGAGCCTGCTGTCCATTTTGGGCAGGTCTACCTCCAATCCGATGCTGGCAAAGAAGATTGGCGTCAGCAACAGGTAGGAAAGGGGAGCAAATTTGACCTCGATATACTTGGCTTTCGAGGTAGTGGAGATGATTAGACCCGCAGCAAATGCACCGGTAATATCTGCAACGCCGAACAGCTCTTCTGCACAGAACGCCAGAAACAGGCAGAGGACAAAGGCAAAAATCGGATAACGCTGTAGGTCGGTGGAATGTACATTTTTGATATACCAGTCCATACCTTTTTTGACCAGTACACCAACAACGATAACAAAGAGAAAGAAAGCAGCAATCTTAATCAGAACAACCAGCAGATTGGAATCGGCAGAACCGCCGATGCTGGTGACGATGGTTAAGGCAATCAGCCCCAGCACATCGTCGATCAAAGCGGCAGCCAGAATGGTGTTGCCCACGACAGTCGATAGCTTGCCCATCTCCTTGAGGGTTTCAACAGTGATGGAAACGGAGGTGGCAGTCAATACCACTCCGATAAAGATATTTTGCATTAATGCATTGGCAGAGCCGCTGTCGTTGAAGAAGGCAGCCAGTACAGCACCACCCAGCAAAGGAATCAGTACACCGCACAAAGCGACCATAAATCCTGTTTTACCGGTTTGCTTGAGGTCGTCCAGACTGGTTCCTAATCCGGCGGTGAACATCATAACGATGACACCCAGCTCGGAGATCTGGCTTAAAAATTCCGTGCTATGGATGATATTCAGACAGGCAGGTCCCATAATCAAGCCTGCCAGCAGAGCGCCGACCACCTGCGGCATCTGTAATCGTTTGGTCAGGATACCAAGAACTTTGGTGGAAACGAGGATGAGAGCGATGTCAACAAGATAGTGATAGGACATGAAAAAGCCTCCTTTGCGTTCCTTTTTTTCTCGTTTCCCCATTATACTCCGACACTGAAAACATGCAAGAGGAAATTTGTTCTTTGTGCCTTGTTTCTAAAAATACTGGATGATAATATAAAAAATACACAATAATCAGAAAAAATCATAGTCATTTTACTCGTTGGCAGGTGAAAGAAAAGTGAATGAGGAGAGGATGGAGAAAAATATCCGCATTTCCTGGGAAATAACGCAGAAAAGCACCCGACCGCACAGATTGCTTTTACACAACCAGTGCGGCCGGATGTTTTTCTTTATGGATGATTTATTCGAGATTTAACTTGTTTTTCAAAATATAGCGGGTCGGCAGGTAAAGCAGCAGGTCGAGCAGCAAACCAACCAGCAAGAAGGTGGTCAGCATCAGCAGTCCCAGCGGAAAGACATCCAACTGTTCAAGCCAAGGAGAAAGGTTAGCTGCACAGGTAAGCCCGCCCATGATGACAGCCATCAGGATAGTCAAAGGAATGTTCAGTACAAAGTAAGCGATGAACGAGCCAACGACGCGGTTTTTGGAAAGGATAGGCAACTGCGAGCAAGCCATCGCACAGTAGAAATGCAGGATTTCGTTGGCAAGAAAGACCAGAAAAGCCAGTATTCCCAAAACCACCAGAAGCAGGACGGAAAGGGTGCCTGAGGTGTACTCTCTGAAAGCAAGGAAGAAAGCCTGGATGACATCAAAGGTTGCCGAGAAAAATTCGGAAGCACCAGCGGTGGTGGCAAGGGTAATAAAGAGGACGATGATGCCGACCACTCCGCTCAAGCACAGCCAAATCATGGCAGAAAGCAGCTTGGAGAAGAGGATGACATCCACACAGACCGGCAGGGTGTTGGTTAAATATCCCTCGTCGCCCAATACGTTGTGATAAAATTGGGTAATAATCATCACCAAAGCGGTGACGCCCAATGCGATGAACAGACCGAAGATGATACTGCTGCCGGCGATGATGCCGGTCATCCATTCAAAGTGGATGAAAAAACTGTTGAGGACGGTCATTCCAATGATGACCAGAAAGAAGGGCAGCATCGTTTTAGACATTGCCTTGAGGTCATATTTGAGCATCTTTCCTAACATTTAAATACCTCCCTGAAGAGTCGGTCGATGGATTTGCCGTGTTGCTGACGAATTTCGTCTACCTCTCCGTCAATCACAATCTTGCCCTGATTGAGAAACAGAACTTGGTCAAAGATGGCTTCCACATCCTGAATCAGGTGGGTGGTGATGAGGATGGAGGAGGACTCGTCAAAGTTTTTGAGGATGGTGTTCAGGATATACTCGCGGGCAGCCGGGTCCACACCGCCGATGGGTTCGTCCAGCAGATAGAGCTGTGCGCGGCGGGACATCACCAGAATCAGTTGAACCTTCTCCTTGGTGCCTTTACTCATCGTTTTCAGGCGGGTGTTGGGAGAGAGGTGCAGGTCTGCCAGCATCTGTTGTGCCCGTTCCAAATCGAAATCGGCATAAAAATCGCTGAAAAATTGCAGCACTTCGCTGACCTTCATCCAATCGTTGAGATAGGTGCGCTCCGGCAGGTACGAAACAATGGATTTGCTGACCAGCCCGGGCAGATGTCCGTCAATCAGGATGCTTCCGTTATCGGCGGGAAGCAGACCGGAAATCATCTTCATAATGGTGCTTTTGCCGCAGCCGTTGGGACCAAGCAATCCCACAATCTTGCCACGTGGAATCGAGAAGCTGACTCCTTCCAAAACCGGATGGGAGCCATAGCTTTTATGTAGGTCGCTGATTTGAAGAACACAGCTTTCTGCGACCGAACCGCCCTGCATGATGGCGTTGTTTTCACTCATACAAACCTTCCTTTCTTGTGGTAGGGAATAGAAAATCTACTTTTGCTCTGCCAGATATTTTTCCAGCAGTCGAAGAATATCGTCCTTCTGGTAGCCCAGCGACGAAATGGTTTCCACCATCCGCTCAATTTCGTCATAAGCCAGTGTGCGTCGTACTTCCATAATCTTCTCCTTATCATCGGTGACAAAGCGACCGGAGGTTCGCTGGCTTTTCACCAGCCCATCCCGCTCCAGTTCTGCCAAAGCCTTTTGCATGGTGTTGGGATTTACCCCTGCGGTCAGCGCCAGTTCGCGCACCGCAGGCAGCTTTTCTCCCGTTTGATATTTGCCTCGCGCAATATCCGCTTTCAGAATCTGTATGATCTGAAGATAGATTGGCAGCTTGTCGTCAAAGACCCAGGTCATCTGTCTGCCTCCCTTCAATGATTATTGTATTAAGTGCTTAATACAATAATACCAGTATCCTGTCGCCTTGTCAAGACCCTTGCAGATTTTTTATGGGCATCATCTGCCTGAAAGAGGGAGGAGCGGCCGAATTCTTTGTAAAAAGGAGAAGGGAATTTGCTCAAAAATCCATAAAATTGCATAAAACCCCAGATTTGGATTGCAAAGAGGGGAAGGGTGTGTTATCGTATGAATGTATTTTTCATGTATGATTATATGAAAGGAAAGTTGGGAGGAAGAAAATATGGCAAAGATTATGCGCCAGACCCTTCGCGAGCAGGTGACGCAGGCAATACGACTGAAGCTGTTGACCGGTCAGCTGCGCCCGGGAGAAAGAATTGTCGAACAGGAGATGGCAGAGGACCTGGGTGTCAGCCGTGGTCCGGTCCGGGAGGCACTGCGCCAGATCGAGCAGGAAGGGCTGGTGGAGTACACCTCCCATGTGGGATGTTTTGTCAAGGAATTTAATGCAAGGGACGTCTATGAGGTGTATCTGCTACGCGCCAATTTAGAGATTTTGTCGGTCAAGATGTGCGACGGCAAATTTTCTGAGCAGACTATCGCAAAGATGGAGCAGATTGTGCAGCGGATGGCAACCATCGAACAGCTTGAGCAGTTTGATGAAGTGATTGAAAATGATAACCAGTTTCACGCCTGCATTATTGAAGAGTGCGGACTCAAACGTTTGTATACCCTGTGGAGCAGCATGGACAGCGGCAACACCATCGTCTTTTATCGCGGCGCGGGCAAAAACGAATATGTAGTACACAATCAGGAGAAAATTCACCGCAGGGTGCTGGATGCGGTAAAGACCGGCGACGTGCAGGTTATCTGCAAAACATTGATCGATCATTATATGGAAACAACCATCGGTTATCTCAAGGACCATGGCATTTCGACCGAGGAATTTCCATATAAAATCAATGTCAATTTTTAATGCAGTACCATTTCCAGAAAAGCGGAATTGTATCTCCGGTTTCAATTAGATTGTCATAAAAAATAACTCTTTGGTCACTTTGAGAGGAAAATGAGGCTGTTTTATATGCAAAATATCTATAAACGGCAGCTTAAAAATGAATAAGATGAACAAAGTGTTAGCGAATTTATTGCAATCAATAAACAACTATGATACAATAGCTCTCGTAAAGATTGTAGACAATCTTCTGCGTACAGTAATCTTTATACATACTACCAACAGCACGGAGGGAACGGATGCCTAAGTTAAACTATAAAACCCTGCGGCAGGAAGTGGTAGACGAGATTCGACAAGGAATTCTGACCGGAGACTTTCAGGCTGGAGAGCGCATCAAGGAAAACGAGATGGCGCAGCAGCTGGGCGTCAGCCGGGGACCGGTCCGCGAGGCATTGCGGCAGCTGGAGCAGGAAGGTCTGGTGCAGTATGAGCGCAACGTCGGATGCTCGGTTGCACAGGTGAGCGGTCAGGATGTTTATGAAATCTGCTTGCTGCGGGCGACGCTGGAAATTTTAGCAGCACGTCTGTTGCAAAAGGGCAAATCCGTACAGCAGGCTTTGCGGCAGATGCAGGACTGTGTGGAGCAGATGGAACAGGCAGACTGTGATTTCTATCAGCTGGCACAGCAGGACAATCGCTTCCATGCCGCAGTAATCGAGCAAGCAGGATTAAAAAAGCTTGCAGAGCTGTGGAAAAGCACCAACATCCATAATCTGGCAATCTTCTATGCCGGCAGAAACAATGGCAGCTTTGACCGGCAGGAATACTGTCAATCGCATCAAAGGCTGTTGGAGTGCTACCACACCGGCGACATCTGCCAAATCAGCAAAGAGATTGTGCAGCATTACAGCCTGAAGGCAAGCCGCCCGATTGAAGATGTATTTACTTTTTCTTAAAAAACAGGCATGCCTATTTTGTTTCGGTTTTCCCGAAACAATCTTCCGAATGGAAATTTTATTTGGCTTATGCACGCAAAAGCGTGTAAAGATAAAAAACAAAAAGAGAGTTTGTTAAGCCCGAAAGGAGAAACAATCATGAAAATCAAAAGAATCCTGGCAGTCATGCTGGCAGGTGCGATGATGCTTTCTATGGCTGCTTGCGGCGGCGAGAGCAAAGAGGAAAGCGCTGCTCAGCCAAGCGCAGAGCAGAAGACCATCGACGGCAACGTGCTGGATGCAGAGCAGTACTTCAACGGCTACCTGGGTGCAGACCCAACAACCCTGGACGGTGTTATCGGTAACGACAATATCGGTGGCGGCGTTCTGAACAATGTAATGGAGCCACTGACCAGACTGGCTGAAAAAGATGGCAAAAACATCCGTGAGGGCGCAGGCGCTGAATCCTGGGAATCCAATGAAGATGGTACCGTATGGACCTTCCATCTGCGCGAAAACACCTGGAGCGACGGTCAGCCTGTTAAAGCACAGGACTATGTTTACTCCATCGTAAGAACCCTGACCCCGGAAACCGGTTCTCCAAACTCCTACCTGCTGACCTGTGTTAAAAACGCAAACGCAGTTCTGGCAGGCGAGATGGACCCATCTGAGCTGGGTGTAAAAGCAATCGACGATAAGACTGTTGAATTTACCCTCGAGCAGCCAACTCCATACTTCCTTTCTCTGACCGATGGCAGAATCATGCAGCCACAGCGTCAGGACATCGTGGAGCAGTACGGCGAAAGCTACGGCGCAGAAGCTACCAACATGGTTTACTGCGGTCCTTTTAAAGTAGAATCCTGGATGCACAACGCTGAAATGGTTCTGGTTAAGAATGATTCTTACTGGGATAAAGACAGCGTAAATCTGCAGACCATCAACTACAAAATCATGAATGATGAGAACACCATCTTCAACTCCTTCACCAACGGTTCTATCGACTCCTGCGGATGCGGTACACCGGAGTGGATGGAAAAATTTGGTGCAATGGAAGAAGTTCAGTACATTCATAATGTTTCTCCTTCTGTTCGTTATCACTTCTTCAATACAAAAGACGAGCTGTTTGCAAACAAAAATATCAGAAAAGCATTTACTCTGGCAATCGACCGTGAGGATGTATCGAAATCCATCTACTTCAACACCATGGAACCTGCATACGCATGGGTACCAGACGGCGTTTCCAGCGGCGAACTGGGTATTTACAGAGAACAGGTAGAGGCTCCTCTGAAAGCAATGGTTGGAAAAGAAGATCCAAAAGAGCTTCTGATCAAAGGTATGGAAGAGCTGGGTCTGGGTTCCGATCCTTCCACTCTGGAAGTTACCTTTAGCCTGGGCGATACCAACCAGTGGATCAAAAACTACGGCGAATACTACCAGCAGAAATTTAAAGAAGTTCTGGGCGTAAACGTAGTTCTGGACTTCAACGAATGGGGAAGCTTCCAGTCCAAAATCAACGCCGGCGAATATCAGATGGGCTACATGGTATGGAGTATCGACTACAACGACCCATACGCAATGCTTTCTTTGATGAGATCCGATTCCACAGCAATCCCAACCTTCTGGGCAAACGAAGAATATGATAAGCTGATGGATCAGGCTGCTGTTGAAATGGACGAGGCAAAACGTATTGAGCTGTACAAACAGGCTGAAACCATTCTGATGGACGAAGCTCCGATTTGTCCGGTTGTAAACGAAGCTTCTAACACATATCGTTACAAATATGTAAAGAACAGCAACACAATGTCGTTTACCTCGACTGGTCTGAAATACGCGTATACTAGCGGTCGTCCAGACTAATTCACTTGTCTGAATAAGGACTCTTTGTTGTATTGTGTTTCATAAATAAAGAGGTTATGAACAGAAAGGTGATCTCAGGAGAGGTCACCTTTTCTTTTCCAATTAAGGGGGAGAATTATGATAAAATATATCCTGAAACGAATCGGGTATATGTTGGTTACTCTGCTGATTATCACAACAGTAACCTTCTTCATGATGCACTCGATTCCTGGTGACCCATTGGGTGCGATGGCAAACAAATTGCCGGAGCAGGCAAAGGCAAACTACTACGCAAAATACGGTTTGGATAAACCTCTCACCGAGCAGTATGGAATCTTTATGAAAAACCTGATCACCAAAGGTGACCTGGGTGAATCGCTCAAATATCCGGGTAAAAGCATCACCGATACCCTGCTGACCAACTCCAAGGTATCCGGTATGAACGGTGCGATTGCACTTTTGTTTGGTGTAACCACCGGTATTGTCTTAGGTATTGTGGCGGCGCTAAACAAGAACAAGTGGCCGGACTATCTGGTTATGTTTATCGCCATGCTGGGTATCACCATACCGGTGTTCGTACTGGCGGCGATGCTCCAGTACCTCTTCTCGGTAAAATGGCAGATTCTGCCGACCAGCGGATGGGGTAAACCAAAGCACATGATTCTGCCAATCATTGCAATGTGCTTCGGCAGTGTTGCGACCTATGCCCGTTACCTCAAGGCAAATATGCTTGACGTCATGGGACAGGACTACATCCTGACCGCTGAGGCAAAGGGTGTCAGCCGCTTCCATATCATCAAGGACCACGTTTTGAAGAATGCCTTCCTGCCTTGTATCACCATCCTGGGCGGACAGATTTCCGGTATCTTCACCGGCTCCTTCGTCATCGAAAAGATGTTCGGTATCCCGGGTCTTGGTTTCTACTATGTTTCCTCGATCAACGACCGTGACTACACCATGATTATCGGTACGACCATCTTTGCAGCGGCTTTGTTTGTTGTAGCGCAGCTGCTGATTGATATTGCCTACACCATCTTTGACCCGCGTATCCGCATTAAATAAGGAGGAACACCATGGCTACAGAACAGAATATCCATTCTGCAGCGGAATGGGAAGACATTCCGGCGGAAAAGTTTGAAATCATCGGCACCGATGATTTCTCCGGCGACATCATTGCCCGTCCAAAGATTGGCTACTGGGCAGACGCATGGAGAAGACTCAAAGAAAATAAAATCGCACTGGTAGCACTGATTGTTTTGCTGCTTTTGATTGTAATGGTTTGTATCGGACCTGCTATCTCCGGCTATAACTTCGAGCAGATGGACACTTCCGCCATCAACCAGAAACCAAGTGCAGAGCACTGGTTTGGTACCGACTCGCTGGGTCGTGACCTGTTTGCTCGCGTATGGCAGGGCGGACGTGTTTCGATTATGATCGGTGTTGTCGGTGCAGTGGTTGCCAGCGTCATCGGTTGTATCTACGGCGGTATCGCTTCCTACTTCGGCGGCATTGTAGACGATATTATGATGCGTATCGTTGAGGTACTGCTGAGTATCCCATATCTGATTATCGTCATCCTGATTTCGGTTGTTACCGACTCCAAGAGCATCGGCACCATGATGCTGGCGCTGACCCTGACCGGCTGGTGCGGTATCGCACGTCTGGTTCGTGGACAGATGCTCCAGCTCAAGAGCCAGGAATACGTTTTGGCTGCAAACGCACTGGGCGTTTCTCCGTTCAAGATTATCATGCGTCATATGATTCCAAACACCATCGGTATCATCATCGTTGCTATCACCTTCGATATCCCGGGCTACATCTTCTCTGAGGCATTCCTGAGCTACATCGGTCTGGGCATCCAGCCGCCGGATACCAGCTGGGGTGCGCTTGCATCCGCTGCACAGCAGAACTTCATGTTCTACCCTTACCAGCTGTTCTTCCCATCGCTGATGATTGCACTGACCATGCTCTCCTTCACCCTGCTGGGCGATGGACTGCGCGACGCTCTCGACCCGAAACTGAGAAAGTAGGAGGATCCTTATGGCAAACGATAAAATCTTAGAAGTAAAAGACCTCAGCGTATCCTTCAACACCTATGCGGGTGAGGTCAAGGCAGTCCGCGGCGTCAGCTTTGAGCTGAACCGAGGCGAGACCCTCGCCTTTGTTGGAGAGTCTGGCTGCGGCAAAACCGTAACAGCAAAATCCATCCTGCGCCTGCTCAAACCACCGTTCGCTGTCATCAAGGAAGGCTCCCAGATCACCTGCGACGGCAAGGACGTACTGGCGCTGAACAAAAAAGAACTGTGCGAATTCAGAGGCGACGAGGTCAGCATGATTTTCCAGGACCCGATGACCTCTTTGAACCCGACCATGACCGTCGGCAAACAGATTATGGAAAGCCTGCGCATCCATCGCCATCTGAGCAAAAAAGAGGCGAGGGAAGAAGCAATCCGTATGCTGAAGATGGTAAACATCCCAAGCGCGGAAAAACGTGTGGACAGCTATCCGCATGAGATGTCCGGCGGTATGAGACAGCGTGTTATGATTGCGATGGCTCTGGCGTGCAATCCGAAGATTCTGATTGCAGACGAACCGACTACCGCACTGGACGTAACCATCCAGGCACAGATCATGGACCTGATGCGCGAGCTGAAGGAGAAGATGAACACTGCGATCATCCTGGTTACCCACGACCTGGGTGTTGTAGCAAACTTTGCAGACAGAATTCAGGTTATGTATGCCGGTCAGGTCGTAGAGCGCGGTACTGCAAGGGAAATCTTCTACGATTCCAAGCATCCATACACCTGGGCACTGCTCAGTTCGGTTCCAAAGCTGGCAAAAGAATCCAAGCAGGAACTGTATGCGCTCAAAGGCACTCCGCCGGATTTGATCCTGCCGCTCAACTGCTGCCCGTTTGCATCCAGATGTGAATACTGTATGCCAATCTGTAAAGAGCGCAATCCGTTTGAAACCACCATCACCGATACCCACAAGGTATCCTGTTGGTTGCAGCATCCAAATGCACCAAAGGTAAAATCCTTCTATGACAGGGAGGCGAAATAATGGACCAGGTAATCGAAAAACTGCAAAATGCCGACACCATCATGGAGGTCACCGACCTGTGCAAATTCTTTAAAGCAGGTCGTAAACAGACTTTAAAAGCGGTGGACCACGTCAGTGTGTCTATCAAGCGCGGTGAAACACTGGGTCTGGTAGGCGAGTCCGGCTGCGGAAAAACCACCTGCGGCAGAACTATGATGAAGCTGTATGAACCGACCTCCGGCAAGGTTGTCTTTGACGGCAAGGACATCTCCACCCTGAAGGGAAAAGACCTGCTGGAGTTCCGCAAGAACGTCCAGATTATCTTCCAGGACCCATATGCTTCTTTGGACCCTCGTATGACCATCGGAGAGATTATCTCTGAGGGTATGGACGTCCACTTCAAGCTGACCGATAAAGAAAAGAACGATAAGGTTGCAGAGCTGCTCAACAAGGTCGGTCTGAGTGCCGATTACGCCAACCGCTTTGCACACGAGCTGTCCGGTGGTCAGCGTCAGCGTGTCGGAATTGCCCGCGCACTGGCAGTAGAACCAAAGTTCATCGTCTGCGACGAGCCAATCTCCGCACTCGACGTTTCCATTCAGGCGCAGGTTGTCAACCTGCTCATCAAGCTCCAGAGAGAGTTTGGTCTGACCTATCTGTTCATCTCGCACGACCTGTCGATGGTTAAACACATTTCCGACCGTGTAGGCGTTATGTACCTCGGTTCGATGGTAGAGCTTGCCAGCAACCACGACCTGTACGACAGACCGCTGCATCCATACACCCAGGCGCTGATTTCGGCAATCCCGACAGCAGACCCGGATGTGGAAGCAACCCGTCAGCGTATCAAGCTCGAGGGCGAGGTGCCAAGCCCGATCAACCCGCCACCGGGCTGTAAATTCAGAGCAAGATGCCGTTATGCAATGGACATCTGTGCTACCCAGTCCCCTGTGCTGCAGGAGGTAGAACCAAATCATTTTGTAGCCTGCCACCTCTGCAACAAAAATAAGTAAATGCTTTTAAAAGATGCCCAAAGAAATTTTCTTTGGGCATCTTTTTTCATTGATTTAGGATTGTATCCGCGATAAGATTGTGGTATACTGTGTTTGAAAAACAGTTCGCACATATTTGTATAAATTTATGGCATAGAATTTATACAAAACGCTGAAAGCAAAAACTGAATCAATGCTGCGAAGGTTTTGACAAAATTGTTAGGAAAATCATTTGATTATATCATAAGAAGAGGAGTGCAGAACATGGATATTTTGAAAAACACCGATGCAATGGGAAAACGCATCTTTGCGGACCTGGAAAAAATCAACTTTATCCGCACCAGCACCTCTGCGGAGGAAACCAGAGCTGCCAATATCATCAAGGATGAGCTGGCAAAAGAGGGTATGGAAGCTGTCATCGAAGAATTTATGGTAGAAACCGCTGACATCCACAAGGTTTCGCTGAAAGCACTGGGCAAAGAATGGGAGATCAAAGGCTACCGCCGTTCGGGCAGCACCCCACCGGAAGGTCTGACCGCAGAGTTTGCTTATGTACAGCAGGGCAACGACATCGACCTGTATGACAAAAAGGGCAAGATCGTTTTGGTCAATAGCGGTAGACTCAATGAAGAAGTGTATGAGAAGCTGGTTCGTTACGGTGTTGCAGGATTTTTGACCTGGAACGGAAACGTTTCGGATGTTCGTGAGGATACGGACCTGGGCGAAAGAGAGCTGCGTTACTGGGCACTGCGCTACGGCACCATTCCCGGCGGCGTTCTGCGTGCCATCGATGCGATGGAGCTGGTCAAAGGCGAACCGGAAACAGTGACCTTCACCCTGATTCAGGACGATGTGACCCGTCCATCCAGAAACGTAGTGCTGCAGATCAAAGGCACCGAGGACACCAATGAGAACATCACCTTCGGCGCACACTTTGACAGCGTTGAGTTCAGCCACGGCGTATACGACAACGGCGCAGGCTCTGCCATCCTGATGGAGCTGGCACGTCATTATAAACAGAATCCTCCAAAGCGCAACCTGACCTTCTGCTGGTACGGCTCGGAAGAGGTTGGTCTGCTGGGCTCCAAAGCGTATGTTGCTGCCCACAAGGATGAGCTGAAGGACGTTCAGCTGATGATCAACGTCGACGTAGCCGGTCCGATTCTGGGTGCAGACTGGGCTGCCATCATGGCAGACGAGTCCCTCTGCCGCTTTGTAGAGTATCTGGCAAAAGAGGTCGGCTTCTCCACCGATGTTACACAGGAGGTTTACTCCAGTGACTCGGTTCCGTTTGCAAACGAGGGTGTTCCGGCAATCAACTTCTGCCGCTTTGGCAGAAACGGCGGCGCGATGATCCACTGCCGTCACGATGTCATCGACTACCTCGATTATAAGAACTTTGGCAAGACCGCAGCTTTCGTACAGGAATTTGCAGACCACATGGTCAACGCAGTGGTATTCCCGGTTCCAAGAAAGATGCCGGAAAACATGGTAGAGGCAGTAGACAAATATCTGCGCAAAAAACGTGTAGACGAGAAATAATCCTCCAAATCCCCAAATACGACAGCCACAACAGTTTTCTGTTGTGGCTGTTCCTGTATTTTCATTTGTGGGATGGAAGGAAGCCGAGTAAACGGACATCTTGAAGCCGGGAGGCGTTTGCATGAAGCTAAAAAAATGTATCAAGGACGCTTTTGTTGTGATTGGGAAAGAAGGTTCCACCTTGGAGGGGCAGGGCTTTATCCAAAGTTTGTGGGCGGATGCCAATGCACATTTTGCCCAGGTGCAGCCGCTTGCCAAAAAGGACAAGGATGGCAACTTGGTGGGAATTTGGGGTGCCATGTCCGATTTTTCCCGATCGTACCAGCCGTGGGAAGAAAATTTCAGCAAAGGCTTGTACCTTGCCGGTGTGGAATGTCTGGATGAGGCACAAGCACCTGAAGGCTGGACAAAATGGAAGATTCCGGGCTATGAGTATCTTTGTGCCGAGGTGGAAAATGAAAATACATTTTCAGAGGTGCTGGACTATCTGCGGGACAATCAAATCCCGCTGGTGGGAGCAGTTCAGGATTTTTCCTGTCCGGTAAGCGGAAAGGATTATATGCTTTTCCCGATTAGAAAACTTTAAAGGACCTCCGTTGTCTGGACAGGGTGATGATAAAAGCCGACCGATGCAAAGCATCGGTCGGCTGCTCTATTTTTTTATTCGGTGAGGGTCGGCTGGTCGTTGATGGTGACTGCCACCCGATTGGGCATACAGACGGCGCTCTGCGGCTGATGGTCCAGCCAGCCAAAGCCCATGCAGAGGTGGTCGGGACAATCGGAGGAAAGGAAGCGTATCCGGTGGTCAGAAATTTCCAACACTACTTCGGCTCCATATTCCGACAGGCTGATCTGCTGGTCCGGTGCAGATTGCAGCTCGATTTCGCGGACGTTGTTTCCATCCACCGAAATCAGTGCATATGCCTGCGGACCCTGCAAATGTTCCATGATAAAGAAGATACCCAGCATCAAAAGGGCAATGCCGGCAAAGGAAAGCAGAAGGATGCGGTCCTGTTTTTTCATGCAAAATTCTCCAATCTGTAAAATGCTTTCCTCATTATACAAAAAAACGGCAAAAGCGTCAAGAGAAAACCGCCGGAAGAAATCTTCTTCCGGCGGTTTGTTCGATGAAAGGGGATTTATGCGTTTGCGCTCCACAGACCATGCAGGTTGCAGTAAGCGTAAGCAGCAACCGGTTTGTCGCAATCGGTCAGCATGAAAACAGCCTGTGGCTGTTCGCCTGCCTTCAGCTCTTTGCGCTGGCTGCCCTGTGCAGTTTCCAGAACAATCCATTTGATGAAATGCTCCTCGAGCATCGGGTGAGCCACTTCGCCAACGGTAACGGTGACCTTGTTGCCCTCTACGCTGATGACCGGAACGTGTTTTTCCGCAGCAGCATCTACGCTGCCCGGAACCAGTTCGCTCATCTTTTCGCCGCAGCAGATAACCGGAACGCCTTTGTTCTCTTCAAAAGTGATGATATTTCCACAGTGTTTGCAAACATAAAATTTCATAAGTCGTTTCCTTCTTTCTTCAATCGAGTTCGATTATCTTAAATGTATACCAATTTAGTTTATTTTCCTGTATCTTTAGTATACCGTATTTTTGCGCGTTTGACAAGAGGGAAAACCAACAGAATGAAAAAAATTTTTTAGGCAAGCTGACAGGAAAAAACTTGTTTTTGCTTATTTGCTCGGGCTGCTGCGAACCATCAGCCAGCACAGAGAGAGCATCGCCAAAGAAATCAGCAGATAGATGGAGGAAGAAAGCAGCGGATGCTGATAGGGCAGCAGATAAAGCCGGTCGAGCACACTGTCGAATTGCGCCAGATAGTACAAAAGAGCAAGCAAGGTGCCACCCAACAGGATGCCGACTATCCAGCGCCCCATCTTATTTAAACGATAGAAGAGGACGGAAAGCAGGTAGCCGAGGCTGATAAACAGCAAGAAGGTGGCAAACTGATAGAGCAGACCGACCGCCATTCGCAGCACGACCGAAGAGATGGGGATGGCAAAGATGGGGGAGCCCATCGGGATTCCAATCAGCTGACTGATGAGAAGAACGGTAAGATTCAAAGCGGCGGTTATCAGACAGACAGCGCAGGAGGAGAGCAGCCAGCCCTTGAAAAAGGTGCGGCGGGTGGAGCCCATCTGCAAATGGAACATCAGGGCGCTTTGAAAGTTCATTCCGCACACCAGCAGAAAGAAGCAGGTGGCTACCTCCAGACCGGATACGGTTGACCCATCGGAAAGGGTGATACTGGTGCCCATGATGAGCAGTGAAACCAGATAGAACAGAAGAACTGTCCATTTGTACTCGGAAATTTGAAAGAGAAAGGATGTTTTGGTGTTCATCAGAAAAAGCCTCCTTTTATTTTGTGGCTGGGTCGTCTTCATCTGCCGCGCTGCCGACCAGCTGTACAAACAGCTGCTGTAAGCTCAAGCCGCTGATGTCCAGCGAAGCGGGTGGAATCTGCCGCTTGCCCAGGATGGCGGAAGTTTTGAGTCCACCGACAACGTTGGAGCCGATGACCCGCTTGTCTGCACAGAAGTCATCCACCTCGGCAATGCGACCGGACACACAGTAGCCCTGCTCCAGCAGCGTTTCGACTTCCTCATCGACCAGCAGCTTTCCGTGGTCGATGATGGTGACCCGTTCCAGCAGACCCTCTACCTCGCTGATGAGATGGGTGGACAGCAGGATGCAGGAGGGCGATTCGGTGTAGCTTTCGATGAGCAGCTTGTAAAACAGCTCCCGATGGAAGGCGTCCATGCCAAGGGTCGGTTCGTCGAGCAGCAGCAGAGGCGTGTGGACCGACAGAGCCAGCAGCGCGCGCAGGACCGAACGGTAGCCGGTGGAGAGCTTGAGGTTAGGAGTTTTGCAGTTGAGTTCAAACCGCTTTGCCCAGGCAAAAAACTGTTCGGAAGAAAAGTTTGGATAGCTTCGCTTCATCCAGCGGACAATCTCGTTGGCGTTGAGTTCAGAAAACCAGGACCTTTCGGTCGACAGGAAAATCTGCTGCTGTGCCTGCGGATTTTCCCACAGCGGCTTTCCTTCCCAGAGCAGCTGACCGTCAGAGGGTTGTATCAGATTGCCAATCATCCGCAGCAGGGTTGTTTTTCCGGCGCCGTTGCGTCCGAGCAGACCGTGGATTCGCTGGTCCTCCAGATGAAGGTTCAGGCGGTCGAGAGCGGTGACCGAGCCAAAGCGCTTGCTTACATCTATGCAATCCAGTTTCATTCTGCAAATCCCCTTTCAATCCAATCGCGCAGCGTTTCCGGCTGGATGGAGAGGCGTTTTGCCTCCTGCACCATCGGAAGAACGTACTGCTGAAAAAATTCATCCTGTCTTTTTTCCTTGAGCAGCTGCAAGGCTCCTTGGCTGACAAACATTCCGATTCCTCTTTTCTTGTAGACGATGCCCGCATCCACCAGCAGGTTGATACCCTTGAGGGCGGTAGCGGGATTGATTTTATAACTGGCGGCAAGTTCGGTGATGGAAGGGATCTGCTCCCCTTCGCGGTAGATACCGGACAAAATCTCATCCTCCAGTCCTTGAGATAGCTGTAAGAAGATGGGAGTTTGGCTCCCAAAGTCGATCTTCAACAGGACACCTCCTCTTGTTATATGGTTAATTAGTTGAGCAACTAACTAGCTTTGGCCTTAGTATACATCCGACAGGTGGGTTTGTCAAGAGAAAATTTACATTTCCGCTGCTGGCGTTTTAGCAGGATAAATTTACAAACGGCTCGAATTGTGATATACTAAAAAGAAGTTGAGTTATCAGGACACAACAAAGAATGTTTAGAAAGGGCTGTCAAACCATGCTGTTGCTCTTGATTCCTGTATTGCTGATTATCTGGGGGTTCTGGTGGATTCACAAGCCGCCGGCATATCCGAAGGACCCGGACAATATGGGCTATTTCTTCATCGGATACCGTACCCAGTGGGCGCTGAAAAGCCCGGACACCTGGCTGTATTCCCATGTGCGCTATGGCAGATGGATGGTCGGGCTGGGACTGGTCACCCTGATTCTGACGGTGGTCGGTGTTTTCCTGCTGCCGGCTGACAAGGTGGAACGCACCCTGCTGGCGATGTATGTGACTGCGCTGATCATCCCGTATGTTCCAATCGAACGGGGACTGCGCCGCTGCTACGACCGCTATGGCAGACGCATTGACGAACGGTAAAAATAAAAAGCTCCCCATCGGGGAGCTTTTTATTTTTACTAAAAGAGATTGAAGTCCAGGTTCTTGGAGAGATGCTCCAGAATCTTGATGCCGCCGACGCTGTTGCCTTTTTCGTCCAGCGAAGGACCAAAGACACCGATGCCCATGCGGTCGACCAGCGCTGCCGCAATGCCGCCGCCGACACCGCTTTTGGCAGGAAAGCCGACGGTCATGGCAAATTCACCGGAGCCGTCGTACATTCCGCAGGTCAGCATCAGGGCGCGGACTTCCTTGGCACTTTCCCTAGGAATCAGCTCCTCCTGAGTGGCTGGGCAGGCGCCATGGTTGGCAAGCACAGCACTCATCTGAGCGATGTCCACTGCGGTGACGTTGACTGAGCACATCTTAAAATAAAAATCCAGACACTCTTCTACATTGCCCTCCAGGATACCGCTGGCTTTCAGGTAGTAGGCAAGCGCACGGTTGCGGTCGCCGGTGGCTTTTTCCGAGAGATAGACCGCCTCATTGAGCGAAATTTCCTCGTCGCCGCACAGTTTGCGTACAAAAGATAAAAAGCGTTCGAATTTTTCCTCTGAGCTGTTGCCTTCGATGCAGTCGGCAACGGTGATGGCTCCCGCATTGATGAAGGGATTGAAGGGCTTGGTTTTGGTTTCCAGTTTGACGATAGAGTTGAACGGGTCGCCGGTGGGCTCTACACCGACCTTGTCGTGAAAGAGGTAGTCGCTGCCCTTGTCGCTGATGGCAAGGATGAGCGACGCCAGCTTGGAGATACTTTGGATGGTGAAGCGGGTGCGGGTGTCGCCGCATTCCATCACCGTACCGTCCAGATTGACGATGCAGGCTCCCAGCTGGTATTTGTTGACCCGTGCAAGTTCAGGAATGTAGGAAGCAGGGCTTCCGAGTTTGATAAAGCAGCGACCGTAATCGACGGCGTCCTGCAGATGTTCCTGGGTGAGCATGGAGAAAATCTTCCTTTCTCTGTAAAGCGTTGTGGCAAAAAAGTTCGGTATTTTTATTGTACAACAAATTTGTGGGAATGCAAGAGTCAAGCGGATTTTTGCACAGCGGTGCAAAAATCAAAAACCCCGCTGTCCAAACGGACAGCGGGGTTTGAGTAAGCAAAAAACTTAGATGAGAGCCAGGGTATCTCTTGCGATTGCAAGCTCTTCGTTGGTTGGGATAACCAGAACTTTGACCTTGGAATCAGCAGCAGAGATGAGCTTGTTCTCGCCTCTGGTGTGGTTTGCCTCTTTGTCGATCTTAACGCCGAGGTAACCCCAGTATTTTTCGCACAGCTCTTCACGGATTTCGATGTCGTTTTCGCCAACACCAGCGGTGAATGCGATTGCGTCAACGCCGTTCATAGCAGCAGCATAAGCGCCTACGTATTTTGCGATGCGGTAGGTGTAAGCATCCAGGGTAACTTTAGCCAGATGGTGACCTTCTTCAGCAGCTGCGGTGATGTCACGGCAGTCGGAAGACAGACCGCCGCTCATGCCCAGCAGACCGGATTTCTTGTTGAGCATGTTGAGTACTTCGTCAACAGTTTTGTTCTCTTTGTTGCAGATGTACTGGATAACAGCCGGGTCGAGGTCGCCGGAGCGGGTACCCATGATCAGACCTTCCAGAGGGGTCAGACCCATCGAAGTATCTACACATTTGCCGCCGATGGAAGCAGAAACGGAAGCACCGTTTCCGACATGGCATACGATAACCTTTGCGTTTTCTGGGTCCAGACCAGCAAACTTGATGGTTTCTTTGGAAACAAAGCTGTGGCTGGTGCCGTGGAAGCCGTAGCGGCGGATGCCGTATTTTTCAAAGTATTCATGTGGGATTGCGTACAGGTAGGATTTTTCATCCATGCCCATACCGAAGGTGGTATCGAATACAGCAACGTTTGGTTTGCCTGGGCATACCTTTTCGCAAGCTTCAATACCCATCAGGTTTGCAGGGTTGTGCAGAGGACCCAGGTCGAAGCACTCGCGGATAGCAGCTTTAACATCGTCGTTGACAACGATGGATTTGGTGAACTTTGTGCCGCCGTGGAGTACACGATGACCGATTGCGTTGATTTCCTCAACAGAAGCGATGACACCGTGGTCTTTGTCGGTCAGTGCATCCAGAACCAGTTTTACAGCTACGGAATGGTCTGGCATTGGGGTTTCAACAACATAGTTGTCTTTACCCGGAACTTTGTGGGTCAGAACGGAACCGTCAATACCGATTCTCTCACACAGACCTTTTGTCAGAACGTGCTCGTTCTCCATATCAATCAGCTGATATTTCAGAGAGGAGCTTCCGCAGTTCATTACAAGAATTTTCATATCAAATTCCTCCATAGTTTTTTAAAGCCTTCCACGCAAAAGGGTGGAAAGGCAGATTGACACTCCTATACACTTACTATATTATTATATCTGAATCAACTTTTCAAGAGAGAAAGAGCGATTTTTGAGGAAAGCGGGCAATATTTTTTAAAAAACCCGGAAAATCGGGCAAACATCCCCGAAAAACGCCGAAATTTGACAATAAAATGACAAAGAAAAGGGAAGGAGAAGCACAAGAATGAAAACAGCCGTCATCACAGCAGAATATAATCCCTTTCACAAGGGGCACAGGTGGCAGCTTGAGCAGGTGCGAGCGGCAGGAGCCAGCCATGTAGCGGTGGTGATGAGCCCGGACTTTACCCAGAGGGGAACGCCCGCCATCTTTCCAAAGCGGCTGCGGGCACAGGCAGCACTGCAAAATGGAGCGGACCTGGTGCTGGAGCTGCCGGTCTGCTACGCTTTGGCGGGTGCACAGCGTTTTGCTTTTGGTGCGGTGCAGCTGGCGGCTGCAATGGGTTGTGTGGACCTGCTGGCGTTTGGAGCGGAGAACGCTGACCTTTTGCAGCTGCGGCAGGCTTGTACCGCTTTGCAGCAGGAAGAGGTCAACCAGAACATCCGGCAGTTGCTGCCATCCGGTATCACCTTTGCAAAGGCAAGGGAGCGGGCAGTGGCTGCGGTGTATGGGGAGGAAACTGCTCTGCTGCTGCAAAAGCCGAACAACATCCTGGCAATCGAGTACCTCTGTCAGCTGGAAAAACTGCCGGATGCGCACATCCAGCCGCTGGCGTTGGGACGGATTGGAAACACCCACGACGGGGAGCCGGTGGGCGAGTTTGCCTCGGCGAGCTTTCTGCGCGGTTTGATACTGGAAGGCAGGTGGGAGCAGGCGCAGCAATATCTGCCGCAGAACGTCTGGCAGCTGTACAGACAAGCGCAGCAGGATGGACAGTTCGCCGACCTGCAACTGGGAGAGCGGGCGGTGCTATCTGCTTTGAGAAGGATGGAGCAAAAGGAGATGGCGCAGCTTGCCGACCTGTCGGAGGGTTTGGAGAACCGCCTGTATCGGGCAAGCAGGGAAGCCTGCTCGCTGGAGCAGCTGTATGCAGCGGTCAAAAGCAAGCGCTATCCGCTGGCGCGGGTGCGCCGCCTGGTGATGAATGCCTTTTTGCAGCTGCCTGCGCAGATGCAGACGCTGTCGCCGCCCTATTTGCGGGTGCTGGGCATGAACGAGCGCGGCAAGCAGATTTTATCGGCGATGAAGAAGACTGCTTCTTTGCCGGTGTCCACCAGCCTGATGAAGCTGGCGCGCAGCACAGAAGCAGCGCACCAGTGGGCGCAGGCTGAGGCAGCTGCCTGTGACCAGTACAGCATCTTCTGCCAGCAGATACAGGCATCGGGCAGCGACTGGAGCCTGCCGTTTGTTTCTCTGTTGGAGCAGAAAGATTAAAAGCAGGCGGGCTTTACCCCAACAGCAGACGGACAGCGGCAGCGCTGGCGGCAAATCCCATCAGGTCGGCGCATAGAGAAGCAGGAGCAGCATAGCGGCTGTTTTTGATGTTGGCAGCGGAGCAGTAAAGGGCGATGGTGTAGAAGGTGGTTTCGGTGGAACCCATCAGCACACTGGCGACCCTGCCGACAAAGCTGTCCGGTCCATACTGGGAGAGAATCTGCTGGAAGGCGACCAGAGCGCCGCTGCCGGACAGAGGACGCAGCAAAGCCAGCGGCAAAACCTCCTCCGGGATGCCCAATACCTTGGCGGGCGCTTGCAAGGCACGGCAGAGCAGCTGGACAGCGCCCGAGGAGGTGAGCGCGCCCACCGTCAGGGTCAGCAGCAACAGCGAAGGGAACATCTCCCACACCACCCGCAGACCCTCCTCCACCCCTTTGGCAAAAGCAGACAGCAGATCGATGTGGCGAAGCACCGCAACCAAGAATACCAGACAGAGCAGGGCAGGAACGACCAGATTGGAAAAGAAGCTCATGCCATTTTCCTCCTTTTTTGCCTCTGCGGCAGGGTGCAGAGAGATGCCATTCCCTTGGCAGCAGCAATGCCGGTCAAAACCGATAGAACCGAGGAGAGCCAGACAGCGGGCAGAATCTCCATCGGGGAGGCAGAACCGGCTTGCAGCCGCAGCATGGCAGCGGTGGTGGGAATCAGCTGAAGAGAGGCGGTATTGAGCAGGATGAGCAAGATGCTGTGGTCGCAAGCACAGGTAGGGTCAAGCGTATTTTGCTGCAACTGACAAACTGCCTGGATACCAGCAGGAGCAGCGGCAGCGCCTAAACCCAGCAGATTGGCAGCCAGATTGAAGCAAATGTTTCGAGCTGCCTCCGATTTAGGTGAAAGACCGGGGAAAAGCAGTGAAATCAGAGGGGAGAATAGACGAGAAAGAGGCTTGAGTAAGCCGGATTGTCGGATAACTTCCATCACTCCGCTCCAAAAACAGATACCACAGCCAACAGAAACGGTTAATTCCACCGCTTTTTGTGGAGAAGATAGAAGATGGACGCAAACTGTTTCCACGTTTCCGTTGAAAATAGCTGTAACAAGTGAAAAAGTGAGCAGAAGGACAACCAATTTGGCAAGCATAAACAGACTTCCTTTCGACAAGATTTGACAGGATTCGATACCATGCGACAAGAGGCGGAGATTGTTCTTAAAAATTTCCAAAAAATGTAAATTATATTGATTGACATTGTGGAATAAATGGTTTATATTTATCAGTAAAAGGCGAATCTTGGAATGTAAAGGAAGTGTATGTCAGATGAAGTCGACAGGAATTGTTAGAAAAATCGATGAGCTGGGAAGAATCGTTCTTCCAATCGAATTAAGGCGCACGATGAAAATGCAGATTCGGGACGAGGTAGAAATCACAGCGGAAGATGACCGAATTATCCTGAAAAAATATCAGCCGAAGGAGAATGTAAGCTGTATCTTCTGCTCTTCACAGGAAGGGCTGCGGGCATTTAAGGAACATTGGATCTGCCAAAATTGCATGGCAGAGCTTTTGACAAAGTAAAAAGCGCAGCACAAAATCGCAAAATCTGAACAGAAGATCGTCTTTTTAAAGTATGAGAGAATCGGAGTGAATAGAACTGGACCGATCGGTTTACAATAATTCTGTCTTGAAATCACAAAGGCAAGGAGATGTTGTAATGATCGATAAACTGGTATTGGCACTGGTGGTCATCGGTGCGTTGAATTGGGGCAGCATAGGGCTTTTCCAATTTGATTTGGTGGCAGCTGTGTTTGGCGGGCAGGCGGCAATCTTCAGCCGCATTGTCTACACGCTGGTTGCATTGGCTGGGGTCTGGGCCATTTCCTTTTTCTTCCGTGACACGACTGCACACCATCCGACAACAAGGGAACGACATAGTTAAAGATAAAAAAGGACCGGAGAAAACTTCTCCGGTCCTTTTTGCTGTTATTGTTCTTTTCGCTTGCACAGCATATTTTTGAGTCTGTACATATTGGCAGCGCGGCGGCGCAGGGTCTTTTCGATGTCCACCGTGATGGTTCCGTCGTCCTGCACCAGCAGAACACTGCCCTCTTCTGCTTCGGGCGGCAGATTTTTTCTGGGCAGGGCATCAAACTGTCCTTCGGGAGTTTCACAGACAACGTATCCTTCTTCAAAACGGTCGATGATCAATTCTTTCATAGATGATTCCCAGCTTTCTGTTATGGTTTTTCGGTTCGTACCGAGATGGAGCTTCCATCACTGGTAAAGGTGATGTTGCCGGACAGGTCGGTCCGATAGTATTCTACATCCATCTGCTCAAGCTTCTGGATGGTTTCCTTGTGTGGGTGGTTGTACTTGTTGCCCTTGCCGCAGGAGATGGAGGCGTATTCGGGAGTGACAGCATCCAGATACTCCCGGGTAGAAGAGGTGGAGCTGCCATGATGACCCATCGTCATCATATCACAGTCCAGGTCGGCTCCGCTTTGCAGCAGCAGCTTTTCCATCTCCTTTTCCTGGTCGCCGTTAAAGAGGAAGGAGGTTTCTCCAAAGTCCAGTCGGCTGACAACCGAGCCGTTGTTCTTGCTGTCAATCTCTTCGGTGACCGGACCCAGCACCGACAGCACCGCACCGCTGCCAAGGTCGAGCGTATCCCCTGCGCGTAGCAGCGACAGGTCCAGGTTTTTCTGCTCGATGACATCCAGCAGGTCCTCATAGGTTTTGGTGGTTGGAATCAGCTTGTCCGGCAGATAACCGAAGAAGACTCCATCGGTGACCTCGATGTTTTGCAGTACCGTGTCCATGCCGCCGATGTGGTCGGCATCGGGATGGGTGGCGATGACATAGTCCAGTTTTTCCAGACCCAGCTGGTCTAAAAATTCCAGCACTTCGTCGCCTTTGTCATTTTCACCGGCGTCGATGAGCAGCGAGCTTTGGTCGGTGGTGACTAGGATGCTTTCACCCTGACCGACATCGATGATATAGACCTTGACCTGACCGCTGACCGGCAGCGAAGGTGTGGGACCGGTCGGACCGCCGTAGAGGATGCGGTCGATGAAGTCCATCGCCTGCTGTGCAAAGGAAGTGTCAATGCCAATCAGGTCGCCGCCGAAGGTAAAAATGCTCAATACAACGGCGATGACAGCAAAGACGGTGACCGCCCATTTGGGAAGGGCGGGATTGGTTTTCTTTTTGCGTCGTTTTGCCATGGTGACCTCCGTGAAAGATTAGCGGTATCTTCCCTTGCGGGAGGAGCGTGTATCATTGGTCAGCACACCGCCGCGGTTGACCACAGTGCTCTTGCGGCTGACCGGTTTGCGCGGCTTGGCTCCGGTGCCGTTGGGCTTGCGGGCAGGTGCGTTGCCGGAGGAAGCTGCCGGACGGCGGGTGTGGGTTCGGATATATTCGTTGTCCGGTGCGACCAGGCAGTTTGGACCGTTGCCAATCAGGTCCTCCCGATGGGCGCGGATGAGTGCCTGGATGACGTTGTGACGGTTTTCCGGTTTATAGTATTGCAGAAGGGTGCGCTGGTAGAATTTTTCCTCTGTGGTTTTGGGAACATAGACCGGCTCCATCGTCTGCGGGTCCAGCCCGGTGTAGAACATACAGGTGGAGTTGGTGCCGGGTGTGGGGTAGAAGTCCTGCACCTGTTCCGGGCGCATATGGTGGCGCTTGAGGTAGACTGCCAGCTCCACCGCATCGGCGATGGTGCAGCCGGGGTGGGAGGACATCAGGTAAGGCACCAGATACTGCTCCTTGCCGATGCGCTTGGTTTCCTCATAGAAACGCTTGCAGAAGCGGTCGAAGTCCTGGATGTGCGGTTTGCCCATCTTGTCCAGAACATGATTGACACAGTGCTCGGGAGCCACCTTGAGCTGACCGCTGATGTGGTATTTGACCAGTTCCTGCAAAAAGGTCGGATTCGGGTCGGCGTTGAGGTAGTCGTAGCGGATGCCCGAGCGGACAAACACCTTTTTGACCCCTTTGATGCGGCGCAGCTTGCGCAGCAGTTCGACATACTCCATGTGGTCAATCTCCAGCTGCGGGCAGGGCTTGGGTGCCAGACATTTTCTGTTTTGGCACAGACCGTATTTCAGCTGCTTTTTGCAGGAGGGATAGCGGAAGTCTGCCGTAGGTCCGCCGACGTCGTGGATGTATCCTTTAAAGTGTGGGTTGTGGGTCATCTCCTCCGCTTCGTGCAGGATCGACTGCTCGCTGCGGGAAACCACCTGTCTGCCCTGATGGAAGGTGATGGCACAGAAGTTGCAGTTGCCAAAGCAGCCACGGTTTTGGATGATGGAAAACTCCACCTCTTTGATAGCATCCACTCCGCCCATTGCCTCATAGGACGGGTGATAGGTGCGGGTGAAGGGCAGGTCGAACACCTCGTCCAACTCCTCGCGGGTGAGGGAAGGCATCGGCGGGTTTTGCACCAGGTACAGGGTGTCGGTCTGTTTTTGAACGATGGTCTTGCCGTAGACGGCGTCCTGCCATTCGGTCTGAATCTGGTGGGCTTTTGCATAGCTTTCCTTGTTTTCGGAAACCTTGTGGAAGGAGGCACAGCTGACGCTGTCCTGCGGGATTTCTTCCTGACGGCACAGGTAACAGCAGCCGCGCAGGTCACGGATGGTTTCCAGTGCTTCTCCATGGCGCAGGCGCTGGGTCAGCTGGGTGATGACCTTTTCCCCCATGCCGTACAGCAGCAGGTCTGCCTGTGAATCCAGCAGGATGGAAGGGCGCACCGCATCGTCCCAGTAGTCGTAGTGGGCAAAGCGGCGCAGCGAAGCCTCCAGACCACCGATGACGATATTGGAATCGGGGTAAAGCTGGCGCAGTTTGCGGGAGTAGACGATGGTGGCGCGGTCGGGACGTCTGCCGGCTTTGCCGCCGGGGGTGTAGGCATCGTCGCTGCGGCGGCGTTTGGCAGCGGTATAGTGGGCGACCATCGAGTCGATGTTGCCGCCGGTGACCAGAAAAGCGTAGCGAGGCTTGCCGAATTCCATGTAATCGCGGTCAGCAACCGGTTGGGAGATGATGCCGATGGAAAAGCCCAGCGACTCGATGACGCGCGAGATGATAGCAGCACCAAAGCTGGGGTGGTCCACATAAGCGTCCCCGATGATATAAACAAAATCAAGTTGTTCCCAGCCGCGCTCTAAAGCCTCGGCGTGGGTGATTGGAAGGAATGATGAAGTCATGCTTTCTCCTTTTTGTGCGATTGGGATGGATAGGTTGGAACGAAATCAGTATAGCACAAAACTTTGGTAAAAGGCAAACAAAAAACCGGATACAGAAGATTCTGTATCCGGTAAAAACTGTAAGCTTTTTATACAAAGAGAACTTACTTGAGTTCGATCTCTGCGCCAGCCTCTTCCAGTTTAGCTTTGATTTCCTCAGCCTCAGCTTTGGAAGCAGCCTCTTTGATTGGCTTTGGACACTCGTCAACCAGAGCCTTAGCCTCTTTCAGACCCAGACCGGTGATCTCTTTAACCAGTTTGATAACGCCCATCTTGGAAGCGCCAGCGTTTTTCAGGATAACGTCAAACTCGGTTTTCTCCTCAGCAGCAGCGGCAGCAGCTGGAGCAGCAGCAACAGCTACAGGAGCAGCAGCGGAAACGCCAAATTCTTCTTCAAGTGCTTTTACGAGCTCAGCAAGCTCAAGAACAGTCAGTTCTTTAACATTCTCAACAAATGCTAAAACTTTCTCAGAAGCCATGATAGTACCTCCATAATTTCAATAAAAGTGTAGCGGCGGGACCGTTAAAGGACTCCGCACAGATTGGGATTATTCTGCAGCAGGAGCTTCTTCCTGAGCAGCGGACTCAACAGCAGGAGCGCCGGATTCCTCTTCCTTCTTCTCGCCGATTGCTTTGATAGCAACAGCAAGACCTCTGAGGTTGCCAGTAAGAACGCTGAGCAACATAGAGATGAGGCCTTCTTTGTTAGGCAGCTTAGCCAGAGTCTCAACACCAGCTTTGTCCATTGGCTTACCATCAGCAAAACCAGCTTTTACAGCGTAGCTGCTCTTGGAAGACTCAATGTACTTGCAGATGATCTTTGCAGCGATGATCGGATCTTCGTGGGAAAGAGCCAGAGCGGTGGTGTTTTCCAGCACGTTGGAGATCTCCTCGTATGGAGTATCTTTCAGTGCCAGACGGAGCATGGTGTTTTTAACAACACGGTACTCAACGCCAGCTTCACGCAGTTCTTTACGAAGTTTGGTATCATCGGCAACAGTGATGCCCTTGTAATCAACCAGGACACCGGCAGCAGAGTTGGTGAGTTTCTCTTTAAGCTCAGCAACATACTGCTGTTTTTCGAGTAAAACCTTTTCGTTTGGCAAATCAGTTCACCTCCTGAAAAATGCTTGTCCGCAAAAAGATGCGGTGCGGATTGATGCAAATCGCCGCCCTGAGCGCTCTGCCCGCAAAGCGGAAGGAGATACTCAGTTGACCCGAAAACTTAAAAAAGCTCTTTTCTCCCAGTGGGGGACCACCGAGGGAAAAGAGCAGATGAAAAGTCATAGATATGCTATTTCATCATTTCCTCGGCAGGCTTACTTTAAGCAATGCTCGTGCATTTGCACCTGCTGTCTATGGAATTGACAGCTTTTTTATTATATCGAAGGAAACCTGTGCTGTCAAGAGCAAAAATGCGGATAAAAGGGGTGTTTTTCGAAATTTATGAAAACTGACTAAGAAAGCGCGGAAACAGTCGGGTCTTCATTGGCGGCTTTAGCATCCTCGGAGCGGGAATACAGGCTTTTGCTGCGCCATTTTCCGCTTTTCCAGCGCAGCTGCATCAGCAATCCGCGCAAACATTCGTCCGCAGCAAAGGCAATCCAAATGCCTCGCAGTCCCAATCCCATCGGAACGGCAAGGATAAAACTGCCCAGGGTGGAAACCAGCCACATGGAAAACACAGCGACCACCGACGGATAGACGGTGTCACCGGCTCCGCGCAGACCGTTGATGACCACAATGTTGAAGGTGCGTCCGAATTCCACAAACAGGTCGATGAAAAACAGCGCCGCTCCCGCCTGCACGATGACCGGGTCGCTAGTGAAAATCATCATCAGCTGGCGGCGGACAAACAGCGCACCGATGCTGATTGCCATGGAAATCACCAGGGAGATGCGCAGCGAGCGCATACAAACGTGGTCTGCCTGGTCCGGTTCACCGTTGCCCATATGATAACCGACCAGAATCTGTGCGCCCTGCGCGATGGAATTGGAAAAGACATAAAAGAAGATGACAATGTTGGAAAAATAGGTCTTGGTGATAAAATCGCTGTCGGACAAAAAGCGGAAGATGATGCCGGTGACCACCAGCTGCGCAACGTTGTAGTTGATGCTTTCAAAGGCAGAGGGCAGACCCACCAGCAGAATTTTTTTGCCCTCCTCGCGCGGAAAAGGACGCAGCAGCGAAAAGATGGACAGCGGCTCGACATGGCGGAACAGCATCACACAGAGGATAGCAACACCGACTACACGGGCAAGGGTGGTGGCAATGGCAACGCCGCGCACGCCCAGCGAAGGCAATCCAAATAGACCAAGCACAAAAGCGGTGTCCAGCACAGCATTGAGCAGGTTCATGATGGCGGTGACGTACATCGAGATGCGGGTGTGTCCATGGCTGCGCAGGATGGCAGTGACCGAGTTGAGCAGTGATTGTGTGAAGATGAAGCCGCCGACAATCAGCAGATATTCGCAGCCGTATTCCAGAATCTCGCCCTGTGCGCCCAGTGCAGCCAGCAGTGGACGGTGAAACAGGGCAATCAAAGCGGAAATGACAAGCCCGATGACGGTGCTGAACAGCAGCGACAGCGCAGCAATCTGTGAGGCGCTCTGGCGTTTTTGCGCACCCAGACTTTGGGAAATCAGGATGGCAGTTGCGCCGGAGATGATGCTGAACACCAGGTTGCAGATGGAAATAATCTGGTTGGCTGCGCTGACTGCACTGGCAGCGACATCGTTATAGCGGCTTAGTACAAAGATGTCGATGAAGCCCAGCAGCATGAACAGCACATTTTCAATGAAAATCGGCCAGGTCAGGGTAAAGAGATTCATGCGTTTGTTCATTGTTTGTCCCTCTCTGTTTTTAGATTACACAAGCGTTTCCTCTGCGGCAGAGGATTTTGACCTCACCTAAAATACAGCGCAAAACGGCAGTTGTCAATTCTTTTTTGGTAAAAAAATAACAATTTTTCCGCTTTGCATAAAAAGAAAAAAGCATGGGAATTTTGGATTGTGCAATCAGAAATCAGAGGGGAAGGAAAGCGGTTTTCGAGGGCTTTGGCAGACTGCTTTTACCAGTCGGACCCCAGTGCCTGCTGCATCCAGCAATCCAAAAAGGTAAGCTGGCTTTCGGTGTGAAACCAGTGCTCACCGCCTTCCAGTATGGTCAGGTGTGCGTTGTGGGTCTCTGCAAAGCGGGTGACCGTTTGCAGCGATGTCAAATGGTCATGCTCTGCGTATAAAATCTCGGTGGGGACCTTCCAGTCGATGGGATGCTCCCGCACAAAGCAGAGATATTTCCAGGAAAGGGTTTCGCCAAAGTCGGTGGGAATCTCTCCCTTTTGGGCAAGTTCCTGCTCGGACACCTTTGCCCAACCCATCATGTCCAGAATCAGCTGCTCCATATCCAGAATAGGAGAAATCAGCAGGGCTTTTTGAATGTCGCAGTTTTGCAGGGTGTGCATGGCAAAGTAGGCTCCGATGCTGTTGGCAAGCAGGATGACGGAATCATACTCGCGGCGCAGGATGCGGTAGTCGGATACAATTTGCTCCTGCACAAGCCAGGGGAGAGAGCCTTGATAATCGACGCCGTGCAGGTAGAAATCGGGACAGTTTTTAGCGTACTGCTCGACCTCACAGGCGTTTCCGCCCTTGCCGTGCAGATATAGGATGGCTTTTTTCAAAGATAAGACCTCCCGTCAAGGTGAATGGATGTGAAAAATAATCTGCTCACAGAATAGCAGTTTTTGCAGCAAAGGTCAATTTTCAAGAGGATAATACGACGGCAACAGAGGGAGTGTTGCTGTTTTCTATAAAAATGAAGAGATTCCATTAAGCAAATAGATGAAAAGAAGGAAACAGACTTGACAGGCAGAAAAGAAAATGATATATTATAATCAGTAACAGGAATCATTATTATTAAGGAGCGGAATATGACGACAACCAGAAGAAACTCCCGACAAAGGACGCTGGTGTATCAGGTAGTCAAAGATTCCCACAGTCATCCGAACGCAGAGGAGGTCTACCTCCTGGTTCGCCGGCAGCTCCCGGACATCAGCTTGGGCACCGTTTACCGCAATTTAAATTTGCTGGTGGAAATGGGTTTGTTGCACAGGATTTACACCGGCATGGGCGCCGATCGATTCGATGCTGTGGTAACAGCGCACCCGCATCTGATCTGCTCCTCCTGTGGGGGAGTGTTTGACTTGGAATGCCAGGTGGAAAGGGAAACCGCGCAGCTCAAACAGGCGTTCGAACGCTCAGGTGCAACCATCGACGAAGTCCAGGTTCGAGCCTGGGGAATTTGCGACCGTTGCAAACAAAATCATCAGAAAGAAAATGAACATAAACCACAATTTTAAGAAGAAAGGCGGATTTAGAGTATGAATTTAAAGGGTACTAAAACAGAACAGAATCTTCAGACTGCATTTGCAGGTGAATCTCAGGCAAGAAACAAATACACCTTCTATGCTTCTCAGGCAAAGAAGGAAGGTTTTGAACAGATTGCAGCCCTCTTCACTGAAACTGCCAACAACGAAAAGGAACATGCAAAGATGTGGTTCAAGCTGCTCAACGGCGGTATCGGCAAAACCGTAGACAACCTCAAGGATGCGGCTGCCGGTGAAAACTATGAGTGGACCGATATGTATGCGACCTTTGCAAAGGAAGCCAGAGAAGAGGGCTTTGACCACATCGCAAAGCTGTTTGAGATGGTAGGCGAAATCGAGAAGGAGCATGAGGCAAGATACCTGGCACTGTGCAAAAACATCGAAGAGGGCAAGGTATTTAACCGTGAAGGCAAACAGGCTTGGATCTGCCGCAACTGCGGACACATCCACTTTGGAGAGGAAGCACCGGAGGTTTGTCCGGTCTGCGCACATCCAAAGGCATACTTTGAGCTGAGAACCCAGAACTACTAAAAAGAACATCTTCTATAAAACAGCTGGGCAGCTGCACAAACGTGCAGCTGCCCAGCTGTTTTTTTCTGGAAAAACGCCGACAGAAGGGCGAACCGGTCTTTGGCAATATCGGACGACCCTTCCGAAAGAGGAGGAGAGCGCATAGGATAAAACTGTCAGGAGGAAGCGCTCGGGTGTCTTCCTGCTGTAAAATAAGGAAAGAGGCTAAGGAAATTTTCCTTAGCCTCTTTGCGCTTTTTAAATATTGATTAAGAAAGAGCGGGGGAAGCCACGATGCAGGCGGAGATGCCGTTTTGCTCCAGCAGTCGGATTCGGGCATTCAGCTGTTCCTGCGTCAGTCCCTCTGCGTCGATGACGGCGGTCAGCTGACAGCCTTCCATCTTCTGCACCAAAGCTGCACTGGCAGTTTGCAGGGTGTTTTCCGGGTCGTCTGCCGGATTCGGGATGGACACCGCTTCGGTGGTGAAGCCGTTGCCAAAGCTCTGGATGCGCAGGTCTGCCACCGCACGCTCACCCACTAAAGCAGCCGGGTCGCCAAAGTACATGGCGGTATTTGCGCCCAGCAGGCGGGAAGAAGGGAACATGGCAGACAGCTCGACACCCTGCTCGGCAGCGTATGCGGTCATCTGTTCGATATATTGCGCCAGGAAGGCGTGCTTGTCGTCCGAGGCGTGTGTGCCGTAGTCAATCATGTCCAGCGAGTAGCCTTCCGGGAACTGGACCTCCTGCAGGATGATTTTCTGGAAGCCTGCCTTGATGGCATCGTCGATGATGTGGCGGATATAATCCTGACCCGATTGGGTGAACGGGTCGATCCAGGGTTTGCCGCCTTTGTCGGGGGCATCGTCCACCCACAGTACATCCGAGTCCATATAATAGGTGGAGGCGCTGTTGTCCGCCAGCGGGTAGATGTTGTCGTGGAAGGTATAGATGGAGGCGACCGGCATCAGTCCCGCATCCAAAATCTGCTGGGCAGTCTGTTGCAGGTCGATGGGATGCTCGGCAGTCACGCGGGCATTCACCGTCTCATTGTAGTCGATGGAATAGTTTACGGTGCCGTCCTGCGATTTTAAGTCGAACAGGATGCTGTCATATCCCTGCTCGGCTACCTGCTGAAGGGCTTGGGAAAACGCCTGTGGGTCTGCAACCGTCTGGTTATCCAGGTAGGCGGTTTTGGAGGCGGTCAGCTCGGACGACGCGGACGGTTTTTCCGGCTCGTCAGCCGGTGGGGCAGCCTCCTGTTGCTGCGGCTGTGCAGCAGGCTCAGAAACACCGGGGACCATCTCCTGTTGCTCGGTGGGTCCATTCTGCTTTTGCGAAATCCAGTCGCTGACAGGACCATATAATGCCCAGCCCAAGCCAAACAGAACGGCGATGGCAGCGACGATCGCGGCTACCCGCGCAAGGATGCTGCCTGCCGACCGCCGGTAGATCCTCTTGTGACGTTTGATTTTATAAGGTCTTGCCATTTACGGAATCCTCCCTAAACAAAGTGGTGATTTAAGCGGGAAGCTGGTTGCCCAACAGGCCGAACAGCGCCAAGGACAGGATGCCAAGGCACAAGAAGGTGATGGGGAACCCGCGGAAGATTTTGGGAATGCGGGTGAGGGACAAGCGACTGCGTACCGACCAAAGAATCAACAGAGCGGCGGTAAAGCCTACTCCCGCACCCAGACAGTAGCCAAAGAAGGAGAAAAACTGGGAGGTGGTGCTCATGCGCGAGGCAATCAGCAGGCTGCCTAAGGTAACGCTATTGATGCCATAGAAGGGTAAGGTGTCCTTGACTTGCATAAACAGCTGCGGGCGCAGGTGTTTGACCAGATAATAGACCAGCAGCATCACAGCGCCGTTAATCAGCAGCATCCCAAGGGTGGAAAGGCTGGTCAGCGGCAGAAAACCGATTTTCAGTCCGGTGTACAGCACCTTTGCCCGGAAAAAGGCATTAAACAGATAAGCGGGAATCGAGGAGAGCGCTGTGACCAGTGTCAGCAGACCGCCGACGGTGAGCAGCTGGCGCAGCGAGCGCTTTTCATACAGTCCCGGGATGTCGACAGCGCGGGTGAACAGCAGGTTTTCCAGAGCAAATGCGGTCAGAAAAGCCGCCATCACTTCGGTTAAGTAAATCATTTCTGCTCACCTCCCTGCGGTGCAGATGCTTGTGCGGCGTTCTCGCCGGCTTTCATGGTAAAATACAGGACGACGCGGTGGACCAGCCGGCAGAAGGCGGCAAAAAAGCCAAGGAGCAAAAATCCTCCCAAGGCCATCTGCGCAGTAGGGATGCGGGGCGTATTTTGCAAAACGGGGAATCCCCAAAGGCTGCCGGTGGCAGAAAGCTCGCGGATAGCGCCGCAGACAAAGGCGACCAGCGTTGCACCCAGCCACTGACGCAGGGCGAAGCCGAGCGCCTGTGACGGCTTTTGCAGCTGCACCTTTTCCACTGTGTAGATGAGCAACGAGTTGACGCAGATCAGGGAAAAGTAAACACCCAGCGAATCAAAGATCAAAGGCGATACGTTTTTCACCATCATGCGCGATGGAATCAGCAGCAGGCAGGAAATCAGCGGGTACAAAACCGCGCGCCAGGGCTGCGGGACCTTTTTACGCAGCAGGCTGGCAATCAAAACGGTGGGGATAAAGCAGACGAGCATAACTGCCGAAATAGCGGTGGTGCCGGTCAATCCGTAGGAAGGGATGACCACCAGCGGTAGAGCAAGTCCCAGACTCAGCAGGGGATTTTTATAGAAGATGCCCTGCGTCTTGCGCAAAAAGCGCTGATATTTACGGACATAGGTTAGATTCATCCTTGCTTGCCTCCTTGTTCGGTGCGGTTGTCTGGCAGCTGTTCCTGCTGGTTCATCCAGGGGATGAGGAATTCACACAGGGTATCGAATGCCGGAGCCAATGCGTTCATCAGCAGTACAGCAAAGACAGCGCTGAATTCCAGAGGACTGGAGTAGCGGAAGACCATTGTCAGCAGTCCGGCACACAGACCGTAGATGACCCGCGCGATGCGGTACTTGGGGGTAGTGACCGGGTCGTTGATGATGTACACTGCGACAAAGAAGAGGGAACCGGCAAAAACTTCGTTGGCAATCGATTCCAGAGGGCTGACACCATACGGATGGTTGATGGCAGAAAGGACGGCAATCGGCAGCAGGAAGCTGAGGGTGGTGTACCACTTTGCAAGGTTGCGGGCAATCAGATAGACCAGACCGGCAAAGATAATCAAAGTGTAGGTGGAGCCGAGCGGACCAGGGAAATTGCCCAGGAAAAGCTCGGTCAAGCCCAGTCGGGGGATGCCGCCCAGTTTCAGCGTGGCAGTGGGACCCTGAAGCAGGGTGACCGTCTGGTCGATGGTGACAGGCAGCCTTTGCAGCGGCTGGGTGTAGGCAAACATCTGGGGATTCCAACAGATGATGGCAAAGGCGACACCTGCTGCTGCCGGATTAAAGATGTTGTGACCGGTTCCGCCAAAGGGTGCTTTGCACACCAGGATGGCAAACAGCGAGGCGACCACAATGACCGTCAGGTCGATGGCAGGCGGCATCAGCATCGAGATGATGACACCGGTGACCGCTGCGCTCAAATCGCGCAGGTTGACCCGACGATAAGTCAGGTAGCTGCACAGCCAGTCGGCAGCAAGGCAGGTCAGAACAGCGACCGCGCCAATCACCAGTACGCGGGGACCGTAGTAGAAATAGGACATAAAGTACAGCGGCAGCAACGAAATCAGAGTGTCGCCCATGATGGTGCGGCAGGATTCGGGGTGCCGGATGTAGGGTGCGTGGTGTAGTGATGAATTCAAATCGAAAGTCTCCTTTCAAAAAAGGCTGAAAGCAAGGCAGTCTACTGCTTGCTTTCGCCGGTAAGCCGGTCTTTGGCGCCGATGATGGTGTGCGCAAGGTCCAGCCGGGAAGGACAGATGTAGCTGCAGCTGGAGCAGTCGATGCAGCTGTGCAGCCCAAGGGAGATCGCTTTTTGCGAATGGTTGGTGGTGATACACTGGTACAGCTTGTGTGGGTTGAGTCCCGATGGGCACGCCTCGACACAGCGTCCGCAGCCGATGCAGCTGTACAGCTGCTCCTGACGGTCCACGCGAAAGGCGAGGATGGAGCTGGTGCTGGCGCGGATGAGGGTGTGGTCAGGGTCGCTGATGCGGATGCCGTGCATTGCTCCGCCCTCCAGAATGTAGGACGGCTCCCGCAGCAGACCGCTGCGCTCAAGTAAAGAGGAAACCGGGGTCCCGATGCTGACCTCAAAGTTACGCGGGTTGGTTACACAGTTTCCGGCAACGGTGACAAAGGAGGTTGTCTGCACCTTGCCCTCGGTGATGGCGCGGTGCAGGTGCAGCAGAGAAGCAGCTCCGGCAATAAAGGTCTGTTTGCCCAGGCTGCGAAAGGCGCGGGTTTCCATCGGGTAACGTCCCGACATCTGGCGTACCTGTACCGATTCGATGAAAGCCGGAATTTTTATGTCTGTCAGCGACATATTTTTATATACAGCGATGAAGCGGTCGGTTGCTCCCAGCGCAGAAGCCAGCCAGTTTGCCGATTGGACAACCTGGTTGCGGCAGAAGAGCATGGGATTGATCTGGCTGGAAACATACGGCTCGTCGTCGATAGCATCGATGCAGATGGTGGTGATTTTCTGCCGGGCGGACTGTTCAATCTTATCCGCCAGCGGCTTGCCGTCGTGTTCGTCGATGATATTGGCGCGGCGGGCAATGTCAGCCAGCTGCTGCCAGCTGAGCGGACGAGACAGGTCGCAGCCGTGTTCAAATGTCGGCGCTTGCAGGGTAGTGGCGCTGTAAAACGGCAGAAAAGGCTTGGAAATGGCAGGTTCCTTCTCTTGCTCCAAAAGGATGCCGTTGGAGGAGCCGGTCGTCAGCCAATGAAAAAATGACATGAAAGAAAAAACTCCTTTCGATAAATACAAGGCAAGGGGTGAAGACAGTGTGCAAAGGAGGATGCAGCCATGCAGTTTTTTGTGGATCGTGATACCGTTCGGATGCTGTTGAGCCAAAAGGAAGCAGCACAGCTTTCGTTGTGTCCGCAGCCGGATTGCAACGATCCGAAGGTTTGTGAGAATTTAAGCCGCCTGATCCGTCGGGCAGCAGCGTGCAGCGGACGGTGTATTCCGAAAGGGGAATTCTCCGTTTCGGTGTGCAGCCGGGAACAGGGGATGGAAATTACCTTGACAAGGCTGGGTGCAGAGCAAGGGCAGCGGCAGGTGTGGCGCTTTTGGGAAAGCGAGCAGATGATACAAGGTTGTATCTGCCTGCATCGGCAGCTGTGCTGCCAGACGAAAGAGTCACCGATGGAAAGCAGTCTGTACGCAATGCCGGGCACACAGGGTCAGGGTGGATTTTATTGTTTGAGCCTGAGCCTGCCTGCTGCATGGGAAAAAAGGGCGGAGTGCATCCTGCTGGAATATGCACAAAAGGCAAAGCACCCGCTGCTGGCGCAGGGGGTGCTTGCCGAGCGCGCGGTTTGTTTGGTGCAGAAAAAGGCGGTGGAGCGCATTGCAGAAAGTTTTGGGCGCTCCGGCTAAAGGGTCCTGTGCAGAAAAAGCCTTAGTCAGCTGGCAGCAGGGTGCGCATGGCTGCGGCGTAATCCTCTTTCGAGAAGAGGTAGGAACCGGCAACCAGAACATTGGCTCCGGCTTCGATGCAGGTTTTGGCGGTTTCCTGGTTGACGCCGCCGTCTACCTGGAGGTCAATCTCGCGTCCGCTCTGCTCAATCCAGCTGCGGATGGAGCGCACCTTGTCCATCATATCGGTCATAAATTTCTGTCCGCCGAATCCCGGCTCTACGGTCATGACCAGCACCATCTCCACCCGGTCGAGGTAGGGTTTAACCAGCTCTGCCGGGGTGTTCGGTTTGATGGAGATGCCGGCTTTGCAGCCCAGCTGGTGAATTTCCTGGATGGTGGCATCCGGGTCGCTGTCCGATTCAAGATGGAAGGTGATGATGTCCGCTCCGGCTTTGGCAAAGTCTTTGGCATAGCGCAGCGGCTCGCTGATCATCAGATGTACGTCGAAGATGCCGTCAAAATCCTTGCGGATGCATTTCATGACCGGTGCGCCGAAGGAGATGTTGGGAACAAAATGTCCGTCCATGACGTCGATGTGCAGCCACGGAGCGCCTGCCTGCTGCATTTTGCGGGCTTCCTGACCCAGCTGAGAAAAATCTGCGGATAAAATCGAAGGGGAAATCTTTATCATAAAGGGCACGACCTTTCCAAAAAAGTAAGATTTGCTCTGCCAAAGGGCAGAAGAATACCATTTTATTTTAAACCAACTGTCATAAAAGGTCAATCGTTTATCGGCGCAAGAGGTCTGATGATAGGATGAATTTTTGGTTTGTTTACATTCAGTGGGTATATGAAGGGGATTTGAAAAGTTTGACAGAGGGGGTTTTACACCGCAGTGTTTTTGTGGTAGTATAAAAATACAAAGTTCCTGTCGTGCGGACAGAAACCGGACTATGAGAAGGAGAGGATAGAAAATGATCGATCGCAGAATGATTCCTGCTTTGGGAAAGGAAATCTCCCGTCTGGGTTACGGAGGAATGCGTTTTCCAAAAAACGGCGATGAGGTGGATATGGATGCAGCGGTGCAGCTGCTGAGAAAAGCGTACGAAATGGGCATCAACTATTTCGACACCGCGATGGTCTACCACAAGGGAGAATCGGAAAAAATCTTTGGCAAAGCGTTTGAGCCATATCCGAGGGACAGCTATCTGATCGCAGATAAAATGAGCATCTGGCTGTGCAGCGACGAAGAGGACATGAAAGCCCGCTTCTACAACCAGCTCAAAACCTTAAAGACCGATTATATCGACTTCTATCTGGTACACAGCCTCAACCGCAACCACTATAAAAAGGTAAAGGACCTGCACTGCGTGGAATTTTTGCAGCAGATGAAGCAGGAAGGCAAGATCAAACACCTGGGCTTTTCCTTCCATGACACCTATCAGGTGTTCACCCAGATTTTGAATGATTATACCTGGGATTTTGTACAGATTCAGCTCAACTACCTTGACTGGCACAATCAGGGCGCAGAGCAGCTGTACCGTGAGCTGGAAAGACGCAACCTGCCGGTCATGGTTATGGAGCCGGTGCGCGGCGGCTATCTGGCTACCATCGACAGCGAGCGTGCCAAACCATTTTTGGAGCTGGAGCCACAGCGCTCGATTGCCAGCTGGGCAATCCGTTGGGTGGAATCGCTGCCACAGGTTGCGGTTGTGCTCAGCGGTATGAGCGATTTGCAGCAACTGGAGGACAACGTTGCCACAATGACCAACTTCGAGCCGATGAACGAGCAGGAGCTGGCAGCCATCGACCGGGTGGTCGAGGAGATTCGCAAGGTCAACGAAATCCCCTGCACCGGCTGTCGGTACTGCATGGACTGCCCGATGGGTGTGGACATCCCGGAGATTTTCTCCATCTACTCCCAGTACAAGATTTTTGGCAAGGAGAAAGCGTTTGTTCAGGACTATGAAGAGGTGGTCGAGCATGGAAACGGTGCGGAGCATTGTGTCCGCTGCATGGCATGCACCACAAAATGTCCGCAGATGATTGCGATTCCAGATAAGCTGGAGATGATTGCCAAGCTGTATGCCCAGAAAAAGGCAGAGCTGGAAGCCGTCGAAGCAGCAAAGTAAGAAAACTTTTGCAATAAATAGAAGGACCTCGCTTTTGCGAGGTCCTTCTATTTATTGCAGTTTTAATGGATAAGAGGGAAAAGTTTACTCGATTGCGATGTGTTTGCGTCCTTCTACCTGTTTAGCTTCCTTCTTTGGCACGGTCAGCTGCAGGATGCCGTTTTCAAATTTCGCCTGAATGTCCTGCTCGGTCAGCTGGTCGCCGACATAGAAGGTACGGCTCATGCTGCCGGCATAGCGCTCGCGGCGGATATATTTGCCGTCCTTATTCTCTTGGTCCTTGTCCAAACCTTTTGCGGCGCTGATGCTCAGGTAGCCGTTTTCCAGCTGGACGGTGATTTCATCCTTGGAAAAGCCCGGCAGGTCGATGTCCAGCTCGTAGCTCTTTTCACCTTCGCGGACATCGGTCTTCATCATGTTCTGAGCGTGTTTGCCGTACAGCGGGCGGCTCATCCGTTCGAATTCCTTATCGAAATCGAAGTTCATCATATCATCAAACAAATTTTCACCAAAGATGCTAGGCAGTAACATAAATCATTCCTCCGTTTTCAATCCATTTTGTTTTGTTCGTTGGAACATCAGGAAGAGGCTTTCAACGGTTTGCTGCGGGAGGTTCCTTCTGGAATCTCCTGCGTGCCTGGAGGTCTTTTTCTTTTGTTCTGAACCTAGTATAGCTCGCAATATTAGCACTGTCAATAGGTGAGTGCCAATATTTACTTTTGGTTAATAAATATCATATTTTATACGATAAGTTAATAAAATCTGCGATTTTCCAGAAAAATACCCTCTGCTTTCGCTGGTAAGCGGGGAAAGCAGAGGGGTTGTTTGCAAAATACAGGGTGCGTTTATTTGAGAATCTTTGCCTTTTGCAAAGCGGCGATGATGAGAGGAATCAAAATGAGCTGCAAAACGATGGCAGGAACGGCATTGATGAGTGCGCCTGCGATGAACGCCTGGAAGGTGAAGCTGCCGCCGGAAAGTCCCATCAGGATGACCTGAGCGATTCCCCAGACGATGCGTCCGATCACCATGGCAGGGACTAGGCTGAGGTAGATGCCCTTGATGTTGTGCTGGACGCGGGAGTAGACCAAGCCGCTGACCAGACCGTAGGCTGCCATCTCAAACGCCATAGCAAGACCCACCGGGTACAGCGGAGGCATCTGGAACAGCAGGAAGCGCACCGGCGGCAGAATCAATCCCACCAAAGCGCCGTAGGGAGCGCCGCAGATGAAGCCGCACAACAGGACGGGAAAGTGCATCGGGCTGATCATATTGCCGATTTCAGGAATTTGACCGGTCAGAAAGGGGAGTACCAGTCCGATTGCAAGGAAAAGACCCGACAGGACCAGCTTTTTGGTGTTGTGTTTCATAACAATATCCTCCTCAAAATGAAAAATGGGTGCCGTATGACAACAGAGGAGCTGTCAGCGCATCAAGTCCATTCGGTCTGCTTCCGAGATGGAGCGCAGCACTCGACAGGGATTGCCCGCGGCAACGGTGTTTGCAGGGATGTCGCGGGTGACCACGCTGCCCGCGCCGATAACACAGCCGTCCCCGATGGTCACACCCGGCAGGACGGTACAGCCGCCGCCGAACCAGACATCGTTTCCTACCGTGATGGGACGGGCAAACTCAACGCCCTCTCGGCGTTGCTGCGGGTCGATGGGATGACAGGCGGTATAAAAGCCGCAGTTGGGACCGACCATCACGTGGTCGCCAAAGGTGACCTTGGCGCAGTCGAGGATGACGCAGTTGTGGTTGGCGTAAAAATTTTTGCCCAGATGGATGTTGTAGCCGTAATCGCACCAGAAGCTCGGCTCAATCAGAAATCGTCCGTCGGTGCTGCCCAACAGCTGGCGCAGCAGGTTCATTCGCTCCTCCCGCTGCTGATGTTCGGTTGTGTTGAAGGCATAGCACAGCTGCTTGCAGCGGGCACGCAGCGAGCGCAGCTCCTCATCGCCCGGAAAGTAGGGCAAACCGGCATCGGAACGTTGTTTTTCTGTCATCGTTTTCACCTCGCATACAGTTTGGGGATACCCAGTGCATTATACCACATTCGACCCGTTTTTTCCAGATTCGGCAATGAAAAACGGTACAAGCTCAGGAGAGAGACTGCGCAGAAAAGGTGAGGGTGACCAGCTGTGCGGCATCGCTTTCGATTTCCTGCGGATTTTCCAGCGCATAGTCGGGCAGGTAGTGGGTGTAGGAATCCTTTTGCTGCCAGTTGAGGTAGAGCACGCACAGAGCGACCGGCTGCTCCAGGATAATATCGGTGCGCCCGGAGATGGCGCTTTGTCCGTAGCCGGTGGCAGCGGGCAGCGACCCTATCTGTGGCTGGATGCGCTGGATGGAGCCAAGGTTGTCCACCGCCAGCCCGCTGATTTGGTGGGTGTCCGGGTCGGTCCGGCAGAGGATGCGACCGGTGCAGGAGGGCTGGTCGATATTTCCTGAGAAGGAGCCGGCGGGTTTCCAGCTGCCATTTTCCAGGGTAAACAGTTCGAGCGAAAGGCTTTTTGCTCCCTCGACCGAAAAATCGAACAGCTGTGGCTGCTCAATCTCCAGCAGCTGGAGCAGTTCCTGCTCGTTTTGATTGAGCTGGGCGCTTTGAACAAAGCTGGCTGGTTGCTGCTTGCACCCGGTATACAGCAAGCAGCACAAAAGGGCGGTCAGGCATAAACAAAGGATGTGCTTCATAAAACCTTCCTCTCTATATGGTTTATAAGGGTGTGTTTTTCACAGTATATCATAAAACAGAAGGGGTGGACAAGGGGCGAAAAACGAATATTTTTTAGTAAAATAGAATAAAAATCCAACGCTTGACTTTGTAAAAGTTGTATGTTATTCTAAAATAGAAAAGAGCATTTGCGGATCATATCGAGCGGTCTGCGGATGCTCTTTTTTGCAGAGCGGGAAAACGGGAATGATTTTATGCAGGAGGGAAAAAATGAAACAAACAATGGACAAGGAACGCTGGAAGGGGTGGCTCATCTCCTTCTTTATGGAAACGTTGGGCGGATTTTTGGTGGCGGTGGCGCTGGACAGTTTTGCGGTTAATGCAGGATTTCCATTGACCGGATTTTCGGGCATCGCGCTGATTTTTAACCGACTGTGGGGAATGCCCATCGGTGTGACTATCATTTTACTGAATATTCCGCTTGCCTTTTTGTGCTATAAACTGTTGGGAAAAGGATTTTTTCTGCGCTCAATCCGCTGTATGATAATTTCCTCCATTTTTATTGATTATATAGGACCGATGCTGCCGGCATACGACGGCGACCGGCTGCTGGCGGCGCTGTGTACCGGCGTGACGATGGGTTTGGGATACGGTCTGATTTATATGCAGAACTCCTCCACCGGTGGTGCGGATTTCGTGGTCATGGCGCTCAAGGCGGTGCGCCCGCATCTGTCGCTGGGCAGGCTGGCATTTATTACCGACGTGGTCATCGTGCTGGCAGGCGGATTTTTGTTCCGGGATGTGGACGGCATCATCTATGGCATGATTGTCAGCTTCATCTTCTCGGTGGTCATCGACAAGGTGATGTACGGTGCAAACGCGGGCAAGCTGACGCTGATTGTCACCGAACACGGCAAGTTGGTCTGCGATACCATCGACGAAACCTGCAAGCGAGGCACGACCATCCTCAAGGCAGCCGGTGGCTACAAGCAGGAGGACAAACAGGTGGTCATGTGCGCGTGCAGTGACAAGCAGATGTACCAGGTGCAGCAGGCGGTGAAGGCGGTGGACCCTGCCTCCTTTATGGTGGTGCTGGAATCGAATGAGGTTCACGGAGAAGGTTTTCGTTATATCCAGATGGGGGATTGACCACCATCTGGATTTTTTTGCATCTTTTTGTTCACGGAATAGAGAAAAAATTGTGTGGCAGAGATATGAATTTTCTAAGCACATGAAAGAATGATAGAAAGGAAATTCGCATAATTTTTTGGAAAATAGTCCTAGAAAAGCCTTTTAAATAGCGCAAATTTGTGGTATATTTATTTAAAGAGGGAAAGGTTGCGTATAGCAACCTTTTGGCTTTATCAAAACACACGAAAAAGATTGAACTTTATTGTCAGTTTGCCCTATTTTTGAAAGGAACTTTCGCAGGTTTAGCCGTACTTTAGTCATCGTTATTAAAATGAGAAGTTTTTTTTGTCGCTTCTGTACATTGCACGAAAAAAATCAAAATCAACTTTTTTGAAAGAAAACTTGCAAAGATGGGACAATGGTGATAAATTAGAGCGGGGCATATTCTGTCTGCCCCAAAAAAACAGTCGGATATCAGCGCTGGCAAGCGCTTATCAATAAAAAACAGCCGGTGGTTACACAGGCTGCATTTTTCGGTAAATACTGAAAGACCAAACGGGAGGGAAAACACGATGAGAGAGATTAGTGCCAAAGACATTACCGCACAGGTAAAACGTCTTTGCATGGAAGCAAACTCCTATCTTCCTGAGGATATCAAGGAGAAGATCAACGCATGTGAACAGGCTGAGCCATGGGATCTGGCAAAGAACATCCTGGGCATCATTCATGAAAACTACCTGATTGCAGAAAAGGCTTATGTTCCGGTTTGCCAGGATACCGGCGTGGCGTGTGTATTCATGGAGATCGGTCAGGACGTTCACATCGACGGCAACCTGGAGGAAGCAGTCAACGAAGGTGTACGTCAGGGATACACAGAAGGCTGCCTGCGTAAATCGGTCGTCCGTGACCCACTGGACAGGGTCAACACCACCGACAACACTCCTGCTATGATCTACTATGATATCGTTCCTGGAGACGGCTTTAAGCTGACCGTTGCTCCAAAAGGATTTGGCAGTGAGAACATGAGCCAGATCAAAATGCTCAAACCTTCTGACGGGCTGGAAGGCGTTAAGGCATTCATCATGAAGGTCGTTGAGGATGCAGGACCGAACCCATGTCCGCCAATCGTAGTCGGCGTAGGCATCGGCGGCACCTTTGATAAGGCAGCTCTGCTGGCAAAGAAAGCGCTGATGAGAAACACCAACGTTCGCAATGCAGACCCGTTCTATGCACAGCTGGAAGAAGAGATGCTGGAGAAAATCAACGCTCTGGGCATCGGTCCACAGGGCGTAGGCGGCAAGACCACCGCTCTGGCAGTCAACATCGAAAAGATGCCGACCCACATTGCAGGTCTGCCAATCGCAGTCAACATCAACTGCCATGTTACCCGTCATAAAACTGTTGAGTTATAAGAGGAGAAGGTTATGGAAAAGAGAATAACAACTCCACTTACCTTGGAGCAGGTAAAAGACTTAAAATGTGGAGATAGTGTACTGATTTCGGGAGTTATTTACACAGCAAGGGACGCTGCTCACAAACGTCTTTGCGAACTGGTAGCACAGGGCAAGGAGCTGCCGTTTGATCCAAAGGATGCTGTTATCTATTATGTAGGTCCGGCTCCGGCAAAGGGCGACCAGGTGATTGGTTCCGCAGGTCCTACCACCAGCTACCGTATGGACGCTTATTCCCCGACCATGATCGAGCTGGGTCAGCGCGGCATGATCGGCAAAGGTAAGAGAAGCCCTGAGGTAATTGAAGCGATGAAGAAACATGGCGCAGTTTACTTTGGAGCAATCGGCGGCGCAGGCGCTCTGCTGTCCCGCTGCATCAAAAAGGCTGAGGTTATCGCATACGAGGACCTGGGTGCAGAGGCACTCAGACGTCTGGAGGTTGAAGACCTGCCGGCATTTGTCATCATCGACAGCGAAGGCAACAACCTGTACGAAAAAGGTCCAAAAGAGTATCTTGAATCGCTGCGCTAACAGCGAGCAGTGACCGAAAATATTGACAAGAGGTGCAAACAATAATGGAAAAGAAAAAACTGGTTATCGGCGTTATCGGTGCGGACGTTCATGCAGTCGGAAACGCCATCCTCAACCGTGCATTTCTGGACGCAGGCTTTGACGTTACCAACCTGGGCGTACTGGTACCACAGGATGAGTTTATCAAAGCAGCTGTCGAGGTAGGCGCAGATGCCATCTGTGTTTCTTCTCTGTATGGACAGGGCGAGATCGACTGCACCGGTATGAGAGAAAAATGCGACGAGGCAGGCTTAAAAGGAATTCTGCTGTATGCAGGCGGCAACCTGGTTGTAGGTAAAGTTCCGGTAGAAGAAATCGAAAGACGTTATAAAGCAATGGGCTTTGACAGAGCATTTGGTCCAGGCACCGACCCACAGGTAACCATCGCTTGTCTGAAAGAGGACCTGGGCATTGCATAAAAAAACCCTCAAAAGCGAATAACGATTTGAGTCTAGATAAAGAGGGTGAAGGCAATGAAGGCTGTTTTGCTGATTGATTTTGGAAGCACCTATACCAAGATTACCGCAGTCGATGTGGATGAAGAGAAAATTTTGGGTACAGCGCAGAGCTATACCACCATCGAAACGGATATCATCAACGGCTTAAACAACGCACTTGCAATTTTAAAGGAAAAAATCGGGGACATCCAGTTTGAGGAACAGTACGCCTGCTCCTCTGCTGCCGGCGGCTTGCGGATGGTTGCCATCGGTCTGGTTCCCGAGCTGACCGCAAAAGCGGCAAGACAGGCATCGCTGGGCGCGGGAGCAAAGGTTATCAAAACCTACTCCTATGAGCTGACAGAAGGGGATTTGGAGGAAATCGACCGCATCAATCCTGACATCTGTCTGTTGACCGGCGGCACCGATGGAGGCAACAAGGAAAATATCGTCTTTAACGCACGGATGCTTGCTAAAGCGAAAAATCCTTTCCCAATCATCATCGCCGGCAACCGCAACTGCGCCGACCAGTGTCAGGAAATCCTGAAGGAAAAACAGACCTATGTCTGCGAAAACGTTATGCCGCGGCTGGACATCCCGAATGTAGAGCCGGTCCAGAAGAAGATTCGCGAAATCTTCCTGGAGCAGATTGTTAAGGCAAAGGGACTCAGCCGCGCACAGCAGCTGGTACAGGGCATTCTGATGCCAACCCCTTCTGCTATGCTGACAGCGATGAAGCTGCTGGCAAAGGGATGTGAGGGAGAAGACGGCATCGGAGATCTGGTTGGAGTGGATTTGGGCGGAGCGACCACCGATATTTATTCGATGTCCTTCGGTCTGCCGACCACCGGCATGACAGCTCTCAAGGGTCTGCGGGAAGAGTATGCAAAGAGAACGGTAGAAGGCGACATCGGTATGCGTTACAGCATCCATGGCATTGTGGATGCCACCGACATCGCTCGTGTATCGGAGCTGTCCGGCTTGAGTGAACAGCGCTGCAAAGAACTGATTGACTACCTTTCGGTTCATACCGATGTGGTACCGAAGGATGACGACGATGAGCTGGAGGCGCTGGATTATGCGCTGGCTTCCCTTGCCATCGAGGTAGCGGTTACCCGCCATGCAGGACATCTGGAGCAGTATTATTCCCCAATGGGCATCAGCTATATGCAGATGGGCAAGGATTTGACTGCCGTCAAGACGGTCATCGTCACCGGCGGTGCGCTGATTCACACCAAACGCACCGCGCAGATTGCTTCCCATGCATTATTTAATCCACTCGATGCGTTCTCCTTAAAACCAAAGGAGGCGCAGGTGCTGGTGGACCGCAAGTATATTCTGGCGGCCATGGGCATCCTCAGTACCGAATACCCACAGACGGCATTGAGAATCATGAAAAAGGAGTTAGTAAAAGATGGAAACCATTGATATCAAAAATAAAAAATGGTCCGACGACGAATTTTATAAAGTTCGTAAAGAGATCCTCGCTACCTGGGAAACCGGTAAGGAAGTAGACCTCGACGAGGCCATCGCTTACCACAAATCCCTGCCAGAACACAAAATCTTCTCCAACAAGCTCAACAAGGCTAAAAAAGATGGCGTTACCCTGGTACAGCCAAGAGCTGGTGTTGGTCTGATTGAAAACCATATCGAGCTGCTCAAACACCTTCAGGACGAAGGCGGAGCAGACCTGCTGCCAAGCACCATCGACTCCTATACCCGCCAGAACCAGTATGAAAACTGTGCTGAGGGTATCAGACGTGAAAAAGAGAGCATGGCAAGCGGCAAATTCCATCCATACCTCAACGGCTTCCCGGCAGTTAACCATGGTGTAAAGGGCTGCCGTCAGGTTGTAGAAGCTCTGGATACCCCTCTTCAGGTAAGACATGGTACACCAGACGCAAGACTGCTGACCGAAATCACCTACGCAGGCGGCTTTACCTCCTACGAAGGCGGCGGTATCTCCTACAACATTCCATATGCAAAGAACATTCCGATCGAGCAGACCATGAAGGATTGGCAGTACGTTGACCGTCTGACCGGTATCTATGAAGAAGCTGGCGTACAGATCAACCGTGAACCATACGGTCCTTTGACCGGCACCCTGGTTCCACCATGTATCTCTCACTCGGTTGCTATCATCGAAGCTTTGGCAGCAGCAGAGCAGGGCGTTAAGAACATCACCGTTGGTTACGGTCAGCTGGGCAACCAGATCCAGGACGTTGCAGCAATCCGTACCCTGGAAGAGCTGACCGAAGAGTACCTGCACAAATTCGGCTACAACGATGTCAACGTTACCACCGTATTCCATCAGTGGATGGGCGGTTTCCCGGCTGACGAAGCAAAAGCATTCGGCGTTATCTCCTGGGGTGCTGCCTGTGCAGCACTGTCCAAGGCAACCAAGGTTATCGTAAAGACCCCACACGAGGCTGCCGGCGTACCAACCAAGGAAGCAAACGCACAGGGTCTGCGCTGCACCAAACAGCTGACCAATATGCTGGTTGACCAGGTTACCATCGGTTCCCGTATGGAGCATGAAAAAGAAATCATCAAAGCAGAGACCCGCTGCATCATGGATAAATGTATCGCTCTGGGTCATGGCGACATCATCCTGGGCGCAATCGCTGGTATCAACGCAGGTGTCATCGACATCCCGTTCGGTCCGGCAAAATGCAACGCAGGCATCATGCTGCCAGCCCGTGACAACACCGGTGCTGTCAGAATCCTGGAAGTCGGCAACCTGCCATTCACCGACGACCTCAAGAAGTTCCACAAAGAAAAACTGGCAGAACGCGGCAAGGCAGAAAACCGCGAGGTTTCCTTCCAGATGGTTATCGACGACGTATATGCAATCAGCAAGGGTCGTCTGGTAGGCAGACCAAGATATTAATTTTTAATTTTACTGCATCTTAAAAGCCAAAGCGGGCGGCGGAAAAAAGCCCCGCTGCCCGGCGGCTTTTGTTTTAATCAAGAAGGGAGATTTTTAAAATGAAAATCGTAAACGTAGTATGCGCTCCAGGCCGTACAGGTTTCTTCTTTGACGACCAGAAAGCAATCAAAAGCGGTGCAAAATCCGACGGTGCGGCTTACATCGGTCAGCCTGTAACCTCCGGTTTTAAATCCATCCGTCAGGCAGGCGAGTCCATCTCGGTTATGCTGGTTCTGGAAGACGGACAGATCGCATGGGGCGACTGTGCAGCTGTTCAGTACTCCGGTGCAGGCGGCCGTGACCCGCTGTTCCTGGCTGAGGACTTCATCCCGGTTATCGATAAATACATCAAACCTGCTCTGGTAGGCAAAGAAGCAGACAGCTTCAGAGAGCTGACCAAGATGATGGAAGCAATCGAAGTTGACGGCAAGAGACTGCATACCGCTATTCGTTACGGTGTTTCCCAGGCAATCCTGGATGCAGTAGCAAAATCCAGCAAACGTCTGATGAGCGAAGTTGTTGCTGACGAGTACGGCACCACCGTATCCGAAAAGCCAATTCCGATCTTCACCCAGTCCGGCGACAACCGTTACGAAAACGCAGACAAGATGATCCTCAAAGGCGCTGCTATCCTGCCACACGCTCTGATCAACAACGTAGAGACCAAACTGGGTCGCGACGGCTCCAAGCTCAAAGAGTACGTTTGCTGGCTGCGTGACCGCATCCTGCAGCTGCGCACAGATGAGTCCTACTGCCCTGTTTTCCATATCGACGTATACGGAACCATCGGTCAGGCATTCGGCGATGACAACTACACCGTTATGGCTGATTACCTGGCAGAGCTGGAAGAGGCTGCAAAACCATTCCACCTGCGCATCGAAGGTCCAATGGACGCTGGCGAAAGAGAAAAACAGATGCTGTGCATGAAAGGTCTGAGAGAAGAGCTGGATCGCCGCGGCATCAATGTTGAGCTGGTAGCTGACGAGTGGTGCAACACCCTGGAAGACGTTATCTACTTCTGCGACAACAAAGCAGGTCACATGGCTCAGATCAAAACTCCTGACTTGGGTGGTATCAACAACACCATCGAAGCAGTTCTGTACTGCAAAGAGCATGGCTTCGGTGCATACCAGGGCGGTACCTGCAACGAGACCGACCGTTCCTGCCAGGTATGCGTAGACTGCGCAATGGCTACCCAGCCAGACCAGATCCTTGCAAAACCAGGTATGGGCGTTGACGAAGGCTTCATGATCGTTTACAACGAAATGAACAGAGTAATCGCTCTGAGAAACGCAAAAAAATGCTAACCGTTTTTGACGGTCCGGCAAAATAAGCAAAACCGATAGGGATTCTGCAAAGGAATCCCTATCGGTATATCTGCGCAATGCAGGAAGGGAGGCGTTGTATGTCGTATATCAGTCATCTGTACAGCATCTATTTTGCACCAAGAGGAAACGAGCGAATGGCGGAACTGGGAATGCAGATTGCACAGCAGTATCTGCGCCCGATGGATAAGCTGATTGGGATCATCGGCGATGCAGGTTCCGGTAAAAGTATGCTGGTCAAGGGAATGTTCCCCGGACTGGAGCTGACTAATGACGACGAGGGGGTCAACGTTCGTCCGCTGCCGATTCTGGAGATGCTGGATGATCCGCTGGGCATGGGAATCAGCAAGAGAGGCTTTTCTCTGTTTGCCACCCCGCACACCTACCATCTGGATATCCGCTTTGAGCAGGGCTTTACTCAGTGTCCCGAGCTTGCACGCGCCATCATGGCAGCTATCGAAAAAGGCAAGCGGGTGGTGGTAGAGCACTTTGATTTGATTTATCCGTTTTTAAAACGGGAAGGCAGTGACCTGCCGGTCAACGCAGATGTGATGATCGGTGTGGGGGAGGAGGTCATCGTGACCCGCCCGGACCTGTTTGGTCCCATCCCGCAGGATATTGCCAACATTGTTTTTAAATCCATCCGATACAGAAAGATGATTCATTCGGCAGAGGATATCACCGGATATTTTCTGTCGCACGGTCATCCAGAGGATTATGAACACGCAGAAGTAAAGCACGGCTTTGTCCTGTGCTTTAAAGATAAACCAATCGTTTCGTTGGATACGATTGAAAAAAAGGTGCGGGCGGTCATCGAACAGGATGTTCCGATTTCGTTCCATGATGAGGAGCACATCAGCATTGGAGATGTTATCTACCGATGCACTGCGCCGCGTAACCATGTTCGCAGCGCCGGAGAGATCGAAGGCTTTACCCTGATTAAGGATATTCCGTATGACCCGGTGCGCAAATGCTACCTCATCGTCGGTCTGGTTGGGCAGAAGGAAGCTCCGAAGATCGGTTCGGACATTGATAAGATCGAGCGGATTTACTAAAGGGTATCCGTTGCGCCTGTCCGTTTACCCGAAAGGCTGCACAGGCAAGGTGCAGCTTTTCTTTTCGGAAAGGACCGCGCACTTGGAAGGGAGGACATACAGATGCAGAAAGGTTGTACACAGCTTTACTATGGGGACGGCAAGGGAAAAACCACCGCTGCCATGGGACAGATCGTTCGTTGTGTAGGACATGGCTTCAAGGTGCTGGTATACCAGTTTTTGAAGGAACCGAACAGCGGAGAGGTCAGCATCATCCGTTCGCTGCCGGGTGTGGATTATATTGAAAATGAAGGACCAATCCCCTTCATGTTCAATCTGACTCCCGAGCAGCAGGAATTTTATAAGGAAAAATTCCAGAAGAAGTTTGATGAAGTCAGAGAAAAATATTTTACCGGCAACTATGACCTGGTGGTGCTGGATGAAGTGATTGACGCTTACAATCTGGGCACCATTCAAAAGGAACAGCTGCTGGAAATGATGGATAAACGTCCCGAGGGCACCGAGCTGGTCATCACCGGACATCAGTACGGAATGGACATCAGCGCATTGACCGACCGGGCGGACTATGTGACCAAATTTGTCAAAGAGAAGCATCCCTTTGATTTGGGTATGCCGTGCCGCAAAGGCATCGAGGAGTAGGGTAAATCAGCTCCTGTCGTCTTTTTAAGGCAAGACGTACCTTAGATTTTCCTTTAAGCAACAGAGAGGGGAAGAAAACCATGAATATCAAAACAAGCGCCGTTGCAGGCACACTGGAATCCAGCGATGTCTATGTAAAGGTAGAACCCTGCGAACGGTTGGAAATTGAGATCGAATCGGTTGTTTATAACCAGTTTGCTCAGCAGATCGAGCAGAGTGTCCGCGAAGTGACCCAGGAGCTGGGCGTAGAGTCCGGCAAAATCTCGGTCAACGACAAGGGAGCGATCGACTGCGTCATCAAAGCGCGCGTTGAAACCGCAATCAAGAGAGCAGGAGGGGAAAACTGATGAGAAGATCCATGTTGTTTATTCCAGGAAACACCCCGAACCTGCTGATGAACGGCGACGTTCTGGGCGCTGACAGCATTATCCTGGATCTGGAGGACGCAGTATCTCCGGCAGAAAAGGATTCCGCAAGAATTCTGGTGCGCAACGCGCTCAAATCGCTGCATTACAAGGGTTGTGAAATCATCATCCGTATCAATCCGGTAGAAACCGATTACTGGATGAAGGACCTGGATGAAATCATCCCGCTCAAACCCAATATGATTATGCCTCCAAAGGTCAGCGGCGCACAGGATGTAAAAACCGTTTCCGAGTACATCGCCAAGCTGGAGGAAAAATGCGGATTTGAAAAGAACACCGTTAAGTTGATCCCTCTGATTGAAACCGCAATGGGTGTGGAGAACGCCTTCCAGATTGCCAGTGCAGACGAAAGGGTAGCTGCCATGTTCCTGGGCGGCGAGGACCTGACTGCTGACCTGCGCTGCAAGAGAACCAAAGAGGGCAACGAAATCTTCTATGCCCGCACCCGTCTGGTATGCGCTGCCCGCGCCTGCGGCATCGACGTATACGACACCCCATTCACCGACGTGGACGACATCGAAGGACTGTATACCGACGCCAGCTTTGCAAAGAGCCTGGGCTTCTCCGGCAAAGCATCCATCTCTCCAAGACACGTCGAAGGCATCAACGAGGTCTTCAGCCCAACACAGGCAGAGATCGACTATGCGCATGAGGTCATGGAAACCATCCGCATCGCAAAGGAACAGGGCAAAGGCGTTGTTTCTCTGCGCGGCAAGATGATCGACGCACCAATCGTAGAGCGCGCAAGACAGGTCATCGAGATGGAAAAAGCAATGTTTGGAGAGGTGGAAGACGATGAGTAAGTTACTGGCATCGATTAAAGAAGCGATTGAAAAATGCGAACTCAGGGATGGAATGACCATTTCCTTCCACCACCACATGAGAAACGGCGACTATGTGCTGAACATGGTGCTGGATGAGATCGCAAAAATGGGCATCAAGGACCTGACGGTCAACGCAAGCTCTGTTTTTGACGTGCACGAGCCAATCATCGGTCATATCAAAAACGGCGTTGTCACCGGCATCGAGTGCAACTACATGGGCGGCAAGGTGGGCAAAGCCATCTCCGAAGGAATCATGGACAAACCGGTTATCTTCCGCAGCCACGGCGGCAGAGCTTCCGACATGGAAAAGGGGACCTCGGTCATCGACGTTGCCTTCATCGCAGCTCCTACTGCGGACGACATGGGCAACTGCACCGGCAAGGTGGGCAAATCTGCCTGCGGCTCCATCGGTTATGCTTTTGCCGATGCAATGAATGCGAAAAAGGTTGTTGTCATCACCGACAACCTGGTAGAATATCCGCTGGTAGACTTCTCCATTCCGGAGGTCTATGTTGACTATGTGGTAGCGGTAGACCAGATCGGCAACCCTGCCGGTATCGTTTCGGGTACCACCAAGATCACCCGTGACCCGGTTGGTCTGAAGATGGCAAGCTATGCTGCAAAGGTCATCGAAGCCTCCGGTCTGCTCAAGGATGGCTTCTCCTTCCAGACCGGTGCAGGCGGTGCGACCCTGGCTACTGCAAAATATGTCAAAGACATGATGCTGGAAAAGGGCATCCAGGGCAGCTTTGGCATGGGCGGTATCACCGGATATATGGTCGATATGCTGGAGGCAGGCTGCTTCAAAGCGCTGCTGGACGTACAGTGCTTCGACCTGAAGGCAGTTGAATCCATCCGCTCCAATCCAAAGCACATGGAAGTTTCTGCAACCCAGTATGCAGGCGTCAGCGGCAAGAGCGCCGGCGTAGACAGCCTGGACGTTGTTCTGCTGGGTGCAACCCAGGTGGACCTTGACTTTAACGTCAATGTACACACCGATTCCAACGGCTACATTATGGGCGGTTCCGGCGGTCACTGTGATACTGCTGCCGGTGCAAAACTGGCAATCATCATCGCTCCGCTGACCCGTGCAAGACTGCCGCTGGTGGTAGACAGATGCCTGTGCATCTCCACTCCGGGTAAGACGGTCGATGTGGTCGTTACCCAGAGAGGAATTGCAGTCAACACCGAAGGCGGCAAGAACGTTGAGCTGAAAGAGAAGCTCAAAGAGGCAAAACTGCCGGTCGTTGAGATTGCAGACCTCAAACGGATGGCAGAGGAGATTGCGGGCGTACCGAAGCCGGTACAGATGGGTGACAAGGTCGTTGCCAACGTCATCTACCGCGATGGCACCCTGTTGGATGTCATCCACAGCGTAAAATAAGCCAATCTTTTGATAGAACAGATGGCAGGCAAAGCATCCGCTTTGCCTGCCACTTGTTTTTCAAGAGGGGATAGGGTATGATAGTACAAAAAGTGTTTGTCACAGGAGAGGAGCGTCCGTTCAGATGGAATACAGCCAGTTTTATGAGGAATATGGGCAGCCGTTCAGCGGAAGAAAACTGAAACGATTGCAGGCATTTTTGGAGTCGATGCAGCTTTCGTACGACCAGGGGGTGGAATATACCGTCAATTTGATCGATGCACAGGGAGAGATTGCAGCGACCGGTTCCTTACAGCAGAACGTCATCAAATGTGTGGCGGTGGACGACCGCCATCAGGGAGAAGGACTTTCCTCGCGGGTGGTCACCCTGCTGATGAACCACGCCATCGAACAGGGCAACAGCCATCTGTTTGTCTTTACCAAACCGAAGAATATTGCGATGTTTTCCGACCTTGGATTTTTTCCCATTATCCAGACAGAGGACGTGTTGTTCATGGAAAATGTGCGGGACGGCATCGGCAGATATGTCCGCAGCTTGCAGCATCCAAAGGACAACGGCGGTGTGATTGGTGCAGCGGTGATGAACTGCAATCCATTCACCAACGGACATCGGTATCTGGTGGAAACGGCAGCTTCCCAGTGTGAGCTGCTGCACCTGTTTGTCCTGTCGGAGGACCGAAGTGCCTTTCCGGCGCAGGTGCGCTATGAGCTGGTCAAGCAGGGGGTGTCGGACATCGGCAACGTGGTGCTGCATCATACCTCCGATTACCTGATTTCCTCCGCAGTTTTTCCGACCTATTTTATCAAGGAGAAAACCCGAGCAGAGCAGGCAAACTGCGAGCTTGATCTGCGCATCTTCTGCGAATACTTTGCTAAAGAGCTGGGTATCACCCGCCGCTTTGTGGGGACCGAGCCGTTTTGCCCGGTGACCAGCGCCTACAACCGCGCCATGAAACAGGTGCTGGGAGAATATGGAATCGAGGTGGTAGAGATTCCACGACGCCAGCTGGATGGGGTGGAAATCAGCGCCTCGAGCGTGCGGGAGCGGATGAAGGCAGGGGACTATGATGCCATTCGCCGGATGGTCCCGCAGACGACGATGGATTTCCTGCTGTCCGAGCAGGGCAGGGAAATCGCAGAACGCTTGAGACAGGGACGGTAGAGGATGGAGCAGTATTATTTACGGCAGCTGCGCGCCTGCCAGCCGATTTCGTTGCAGCAGCTGCTGGACGCAAAGGAAGCGCGGGTGCTTCGCCAGCAGCGGATGATGCAACAACAGGGGGGTACCCTCATCAGCTTTACCTTAAATATTGCAGGCGGTGTCAAAAGCTTTCCGCTGTTTTCCTACGCCTTTGCGCTGGGCAAGGAAAGCATCCTGCTTCAGCTGCAATTTGCAGGCGCAGAAGTTTTGCAGCAGGAGGAGGTCCATCAGCCGACAGGGGACGAGCTTTGCCTGCTGACCGATTTGGAGCCACTGGAGGTAAAACGCCTGATGACCCAAATCGAGGAGGATGGCGCGCTGGGCAGGCTGTTTGACATCGACGTGATGACCGCCGAATCCCCCAAAATTTCGCGGCAGCAGCTGGGTCTGCCGCCCAGACGCTGTCTGCTGTGTGAGCAGCAGGCGGCGGTTTGTGCAAGAAGCCAGGCGCATGACATCCGGCAGCTGCAAAGCCGCACCGTGCAGATTATCTGCGAGCAGCTGATGGGTCGCTGCGCAGATGACATCGCCTCCACCGCCTGCCGTGCGCTGCTGTATGAGGTCCACACCGCACCCAAGCCGGGACTGGTCGACAGGGAGAACAGCGGCGCACACAGCGATATGCAGGAAACGACCTTCTTTGACAGCAGTTGCGCCCTCTATCCATATTTTCGTCAGGCGGCGTTGTTGGGTGCGCAGTACGGCAGCAACAGCGACACCTTCCAAAAACTGCGTTGGAAGGGCAAGCAAGCCGAACAGCGGATGCGTCAGGCGACCGGCGGAGTCAACACACACAAGGGAGCCATCTTCTCAATGGGGATTTTCTGTGCAGCGATGGCAGCAGCTTCCCTGAAAGAGGGAGGGTACTCCCGCACAAGACTGGCGGAGGGCTGTGCGGCTTTGTGCAAGGGCTTGTGCGACGATTTTGTACAGCTTGACCGGGGACTCCGCCCGCCTTGTTCCTACGGGGAGCACTTGTACTGTCAGCACGGCATCGTCGGGATTCGGGGAGAAGCCGAGCGTGGCTTTCCTTCGGTGATGCAGTTGGGATTACCTGCCCTGCAAGCGGCACTCAAACGCGGAGAGAGCTGTAACGATGCGGCGCTGTACGCGCTGTTGCAGCTGATGACCTCTGTCGAGGACACCAACGTTTTGACCCGCTCGGATTTACAGACATTAAAATGGATGCAGCAGCAGGCAGACAGCCTGCTGCAAAAAGGGCGTCTGGAGCATCATCTGTTGCAGGAGTTGGATGTTCGGATGATTGAGCGGAACATCAGTCCGGGAGGTTGTGCAGATTTGTTGGCACTGTGTCTGTTTGTTCACTTTTGGGAAGAGAATCTTTCCAAAGGGATATTGCCTTATCCACAGGAAAGTGGAGATTTGTTTGGGGAAAATGCAGAAAATAAAGCATTTACTATAAAATAGCTTGACAAAACGGGTGAGGTGGATTAGTATAGGGGTATGAAAGGCAGCTACTGTTTGATTTAATAAAGCAAATGCCTGCAATCAATTCGTATTCTCCTTTTTGAGGGGGGCGAAGCGTCCCTTGCGGCTTTTGGGGACACCGCCCTTTCCCCCTTATATGATCCCAAAAAAGACAGTCCTTGCGGTCGAAAGACCCGCAGGGACTGTCTTTTTCTGCTGCTTTTATTGTTCTTCTAAAAGAGGTGTGCGGAACACCACATAGCGGTCGTGCGGCATATCCACTCCGCGGTAGTGCTTGACCATCCGATCTGCCTTATGCATCCCGTTTCGCAGGGCAACCTGCTGAGAGGCGGTGTTGGTGTCCCGAATGATGGAGCAAACCTCATCTGCCCCAAGGGTTTCAAAGGCATACTGCCTGCACGCCTGCGCCGCTTCGGTGGCATAGCCGCAGTGCCAGTAGGAGCGGTTGAAGAGGTACCCGATTTCCAGAAGCTCCTGACCTTTCCACGGCTGCATGGTCAAGCCGCATTGACCAATCATTTCGCCGGTTTGTTTGAGGATGACCGCCCAAAGACCAAAGCCGAGCTGACGGTATCGCTCCAGCTGGCGGTCCAGCCATACCTGCGCTTCGCTGTCACTGAAGGCACCTTCGTAGGCGTACATCGTCTGTTCGTCTTGAAGGATGCGGCACAGGGCAGGAAAATCCTCCTGAGTCATCTCCCGCAGGAGCAGGCGTTCGGTTTGCAAAATCATGGGAAAACCTCCGTTTCATCAAAAAGTTCGGGATAGCTATTTTAGCAGAGGAAAAAGAGCGCACACTCATTATAGGGGGGGAAGCCCTCTGTGAAAAAATCGCGGCACACGAACTGCTGCAAAGCAAAACTTATCTGCTGAGATTTGGGGAAGGTTGGTCAGTTTGGATCGGCTGAAACACGAGTCGCTCATTTGGATAAAAGAAAAGAGTCCGAACGCGAACTGCGTCCAGACTCAGACACGAAATCGTGCGGGAAAAAGGTATCGCTGCCAACGCGTGCAGATTCAGTTGGATAAAAGAAAAGAGTCCGAACGCGAACTGCGTCCAGACTCAGTCTGGTGCACCGAGTACGGATAAATCCGAACCCTCAACCTCCGCCAGTGTGATGGTCTTAGAACCGTCCTTATAGTTGAAAGTAAGGATTATCTTGTCCTCATAAAGATACACCGCATTTACAAAACTGTCAATCAGTCTTTGCCGCTGTTCCCGCTTTGTCACATCAAATTTACGGAAACAGTAAATGAAAAATGCTATCTGTTCTCTTGTAAGCAAAGGCTTGTGCATTTCTTCCTGCAAAATACTGGCTTCAAGCTGGCTTTTGGTTTCCTCCAACTCGTCCAGTCTTTGCTTGGTGGACGGAGTAAAAATCCCTGCTTGAATGGCGTTGAGCATATTGTTAATGCCTTTTTCCGTTTCTGCAAGCTGCTTTTTCAAAAGGGGCAGATTGGTGTTTTCTTTCTTCTGCAACTCCATCAGCGTATCAATCAGCCGTTCCATGACTGCATCATTCATAATTGCTTTCATGGTATAGTTGACAACCAAATCTTCAATCCAATCTTTCTTGACCGCTTTCTTGTCGCAGAGCTTCTTTTTCTTGGTATTCACACAGCGATAATAACGATGTACTTTCATCGTATGGCTTGTGCCGCTTTCTCCCACCATAAAGGAGCCGCATTTCCCACAGTACAGCTTCGTTGTCAAAAGGTAATCGTCCTCGGCTTTGTGACGGGCAGGAGCCTTTTTGTTCTTCGCCAGCCGTTCCTGTACCCGTTCAAATAATTCTTTGGGGACAATCGCCGGAATACCGTCCTCCTTGACTACATCACGATAACTGTACTCGCCCATATAGCGGCGGTTCTTCAAAAGGTGGTTCATAATATTCAGCGTAATTTTCCCGCCACGAATGGAACGCATACCCCGACTATTCAATAGATTAACAAGCTCCTGCATGGTTGCCCCCTCGCTGTACTTTGTAAACATTTCCAGTACCACCGGGGCAGTCTTGGGGTCGATTTGATAATACTGCTGTTCGTCAATATAATATCCCATCGGAACAGTACCGCCGTTATATTTACATTTCAGCGCATTGTCAGTCAGTCCCCGGATAACCTTTTCAGAAAGCTCCGCAGAATAGTATTCTGCATATCCCTCCAACATGGCTTCCAGAATAATTCCCTCGCTGCCCTCGGAGATATTTTCTCTTGCGGAAATAACTTTCACACCGTTCTTTTTCAAAAGGTTTTTATATCGTGCGCTGTCGTAACGGTTCCGGGCAAAGCGGTCTAATTTCCACACAAGGACAACATCAAATAAGCCTTTTGCGCTGTCTTTAATCATGTGTTGAAATTCGGGGCGGTTATCTGTTTTTGCTGACAATGCCCTGTCAATATAAGTCCCTAAAATTGTAATATCGTTGCGCTCTGCATACTCCTTACATTCCCGCAACTGTCCCTCAATACTTTCTTCTCGTTGGTTATCAGAGGAATAACGGGCGTAAATCACACCTTTCATTTTTTCTCCACCTCCATCATTTCAAGAAGTGTCTGTTTTAATTTTTTATTCAGCGGAGATTGCGGATCAAAACACATTTCAATAAACTGCTTCATTTCCTCACTCCCCGGCGCAATCTTCGGACGGTGTTCATATAGCTTGCCTTGCGGATTGTCTGTCCGGGCAAGCAGGTAATCCAATGATACATCAAAATAATCCGCATACCTTACAAGCGTTTCCAAAGAAGGAGCCGACTGCCCCTGCTCATAACGATTGATACTGGACTGCTTCACTCCCAAAAGTTCCGCCATCTTTACCTGCGACAGCTTCACACTTTCTCGCAATCTCCGCAGGCGTTCTCCTAATTCTTTCATAGGTTGTAACCTCCTTGTTTCCTCTATGCTTAGTATATCACTTTTGCGTTTTCTTTTCAACCCGCATTAAGCATATTTTTAAGAAATATACTCGTAAAACGGATAACGAAAATGGGGAGGGTTACAACAAAATAAGCGGTCAATCCGGCTGTGGTTTTACAGCAGATTGTGACCGCTTATTTTGCATTTTGGAGGAAGTGTGGCTACACACTCCGACAAAATAGGGTTTCCAAAGGGTACCCCTTTGGCACACGACTTTGCTTGCAAAGTGTAGTGTGTTATACCTGCTGTCACGGCTGCCGGGTAAAATGAGGGTTTCGCCGGATGGAAACGCTCGCTTTGCCCGGCAGGAAAACGGGCAGGTTTTTGCAGATGGGGATGGGCAAAAACCTGGGCGGTTTCAAGAGTTGCAGTGGGTATATTGGCTATTACTGGAATAATCTGTTTATCTCTTGATCAATATGCTGTTCATAAGCATCAAATTGACCTTTATCATACGGTGTTTTACTATCATAACAGTCTATCAGTTTAAACGGAACTCCATAATCACTTACTTTACGCGCATTGGGAGAAAGGGCATTGTATTCAAGTTTTTGAAGAAGTAACCCCAATCCAGCCACATCTTCCATAGCGATATTCTCCGACTTTGAAATTTGATATCGGAAGAATACATCAAAAAGGCCGAGATATTTTACTAAATGATACTTAAAGACATTGTAAACGAAGTCAGCTACTTGCCGCATTGCTTCATCCTTTGTTTTTGGATTATCTTTTCGCCCGACATAATATTGTACCATTGAAAGAAAACCACCCGAAAGATATGAACTCAATAGACTTGTTATCAATGAATACTGATTCTGTCCCACTCGTATTACAATAAGTTGTTTAAGTTTTTCTTCGCGTACAACGGGCAAGATAATATCCATAATGGCTTGAAATCCGGGCCAATATAGTCGGTGTGCATTGCTGCCTGCCAATGTCATTGAAACACGTTTAATATCTTCAATAGTCCACCATGGCATACTTGAAATATAACCGTATAGCGTTAATTTATCTTTTGGTCCAACAACCCGGAAACAATCAAATACTTCTGATGGGATTTCAGATGCAATAATCTGAGTTTGGATATCTTCTTTATCTTGGCGTTCAACTTCAGATAAATATTTATCTTTTGTTATCTGGTAATCAACATCCGTTTTCGGGAAAGTTATATCATAGTTTTTATGTTCCAGTATTTCAGGTTGTCCATTCACAATTTCCTCAAAATTATTATTTAAATCTATAACTCTTCCAGAATAGTGTTGGTAAAACCTACCCGCACGACCAGCTATATTTTTAGCATCAAATTGCCGTAGAGGTTTTATGCCCTTTTTGTTTGATGTAATAATTATGTTTTTTGCTGAAGTGTTTACGCCTTCAGTGATAGTCGTAGTCGAAAAAAGGTATAGTAATGCCCCCTCATTAAATAAATTTATAATTTCTTTTTGGATGTATTTGGGGATAAGGCTATGATGGATACCTATCCGGCCTTTCAATGCTTTTAATACAATCCAATCATTGCCAAATGTGTGTTCCAAATGATTTAAAAATATTTCATAAGTAGAACTTTCTATCCCTGAACAAGTTTCTTGAAAAGAAGAAATCAGCATTTGATCCCTTAATAAAGCTCTGGCATACATTTCTGTATCTGCTCTTCTGCCACAATAAATAATCGTATTTTCTTTAGGCGTGCTTAACGATTTAATTATATTGGCAATTTTCTGCCCTTTACTTATAGAACCAATTTCTACTGGGATTTCATCTATATGATATTGACGTTTACCTTTTACTGTTGTGTATTCCTTTGAAACAATTTCAAATTGATTGTAACGTAAAAAAGAAAACCCATTATCTTCCGCAAAATTATTAAACGATTTATGTTGCTGTGTACCGGGTCGGGGAAGTGCCATATATGGACCAGCTAATAGCATATCGCTTGTCAAATTACAAATAAATTCCAATGCTAAACGGTACGCGGTATCACGTTCATTTTCGCCAGATGTTTCCGAATCAATGATAAAACTGTTATCAATTTTGTAAACCTCATCAATAAAGGCAAAATCAAAGTGAAGGTGTTGATGCGAATCCATAAACGACAAGAACCGTTCGGGTGTAAAAATAAAGATGTTTCTTTCGGATAGACTAAATTCTTCTTCGCTTAGGGAATGAATCTTATATGATTGAAATGTGTCCAACTTGCATAAACGGGCGTAATTTTCGGATAAAAGGCTAATTGCCGGAAAAATCAAAAGGACATTCTGATACTGCATCTTTTGTATAATTTCATATACCAAAAAGGTCTTTCCAAAAGAAGTAGGTGCAGTCAAAACAAAACGATTTTGTTGCCCGATTTTAAAACTGTCAAGAACATTCTTTTGATACCGATGTAATTTGCTATTTCCTCTAATAAGGCTGGCATCATGAAATAGAGCACTTATGGTAAGTGTTTTGATATTTTCATCAGATATACGGCAATCTGTAAACTTATCTTTGAACAAGTCAAAATATTGCGGGATTCCCGCTTCATTAGCCAAAAATATAAGGAAATTCATATCCGCTTCAGAGATAGGCTCATTTTTTATAAAGTCAAAAAAGCCACATACTTCTTTTACAAAAGTTGCAGCATCTGAATTCTTTTTGTATGAATAGTACGCTTTAATTATATTAGCGGTTCTCGTGAGTCTATCCATTTAATCACATTCTCCTTGATTTGCTTAACTTCCGACAGCGGTAAAAAAATAAAAAATAACCGGTAGTCAAACGAAGCGGGTACAATAATATTAAGCCGTGTATATTCTGAAGCAATATGCTCAATACACTTTTTTATGCTCTGATGATATTGATCAGTGCTATTTTTTTGATAAGCAATAAAGATAGGGTATATTAGCCGAATTCCTCTATTCCTTATTTCTTGTGACAGATTAATATCTGGATTTTCTTCCCATGAATTTAACAAGTTTTCAAGTTGTTCATTGTGTGTTGAGATATGGGGGCGCTCATCTATGATTGCAAGTAAATTTCGATTCAAATATCCATCAGAAAGTGAAGTACTTAATTTTTCCATCACAGGGGTTATTGCGCTTTTATATTGCACATAGAATTTTGCTTCTCCAAACCATAAGTCAATATTTCCTTCTCTTTCCATTAAATGAAAAGCATCAAAACCTTTAGCCTCGCTATTTTCAATAGGAGAATAAAAATATCCTCGTGCAGCAAGAACACTCGTATTTAAAAACACACGCAAGATTAAATCCAAGAGTACTTCACCATAAAAACCATACTTCAGCTTGGTATCCTCAGATGCTTCTGGGTTATAACGGATACGGCTAAGAATAGCTTTTCGCTGTTCACGCTCTAAAGCAGTGTAATCAATTTCATATTCGTTGATTGCAAATTCCACAATACCATTATAGATAATTTTGGAAATTTCTTGGGGATTAGAATTACTGAAACAAATATCATTTTGGGAAGAAAGGCATGATTTATCTATGCCACTTTCTTGATGCGGCAATTTGCATTCAAATAAAATTGCATTATGTATAGCATTCTTTAGTGCATCTCTCATGCCTTATCCCTCCGATGTTAATTTCCAGAGTTGAATTTAACAAGCTTCTCCCAGTCAATACTACCATCCTCAAAGCAAAACTCTTGGGTGAACTCACGAACGAGCCGGTTTGAAGCTTTTTGATAGGAAGCATCGAATTCTTCCACATATTTCTCCGGCAGCCTGTCCATGAAACGGATTAGCTTTATGTAGAATTCTTCATCTCCGGTCAATTCCGTCCAGAAATCCTTGCCTGCCAATTCCATATAGAACTTGGGAAGCCCGCGGTTGGAAGCTTTCTTCTTTCCATAACCGTAACCAACAATCGGGACGAAGCGTTTCTTCGCCTGCTGCGCCAGTTTGCTTGCCGCCATGAAATTCTGTTCCTGTTTCTTGCGGCTGTCCGCATTAAAAACGCTTGTGCCAGATTTTACAGCGATGGCATAAATGGTATTGTCCCGCTCCACCATAATGTCAACGCCTTCTGCCAATGCTTTCTGTCCTTGTGCAGCAGCAGTAGCAATAGGTTCAAAGAAAACATTTCCAAATATTGTTTCCTCCGATGAGGACACAAAGGCAGCAAGGATTGCATCAATGATCTGTGCGGCCCCATTCATGGCTTTTGCCCGGAACAAATACGGGTTTTTGCGTTTCATAACCTTTTTGATGTTGAGCTTGTCAATGTTGCTGATTAAATTAGTGTAGAAATTATCTAATGCAGTTGCAATCGCTTCTACAATAGCCTCTTCATTGTAATTACTGTTTATTGGCATAACAGCTTCCTCCTATTTCGATAGCTTGTTTCAGTTTTTGATGGATGTCTGTTCCCCTAAACCGTTTTGTGCGGATTTCAGCAGATTGATCCGCAACAGAGAGTACGGCATTTCCCAATGCTAATGCCAACCCAACCGGTACAGCGTTGCCAATCTGCCTATATTTTGCAACACTTGTCCCCATGAACTGCCAATCATCAGGAAACTGCTGAATACGGGCATATTCCCTGATACTCAAAGGTCGATCTTGGGTCGGATGGCACATCATAGTTGCTTTTTGTACCGGGGAAGTCACTAAAGTTGGTGAAGGCTGGCTATAAGATAATCTCCGATAAAATCCAACCTTCCCACCGCCAGAGCCATAGGCACCACCCATAGCTTCTTTCCAAATATCTTCCGGTAGGTCACGCCAATTTCCGCCCTCTGGGACGAGGCGGAGATATGCAAGACGGTCTTTACTAAAAGCTGCACATTCCCCACAATTATTTTCCAAATCCCGGATAGTATCGTTCAAGGTACGCCAGCGGTATTGCGAGTCTTGGTGCATCTGGAAGTGTGTTGGGAATGGTAAGAAAATATTTTCATTGTCCCGGCTTCCAATCAACACAAACCGTTCCCGGAATTGAGGTACGCCATAATTGACGGCATCCAAAATCCCATACACCGTTTTATATCCTAATTTATCAAATTCAGAAAGGATAACATCTAATACAGTTCCTAAATGTTGCTCAGGGTCATTTTTGTCACGCTCCGCAAGGGGCATATGCTTTAAAGGGGCAGATATAATCCCCTTTACATTTTCCATAATAAAAAAACGGGGACGGATATAGTCAATCATACGGATAAAATCCATGAATAAGCTGCCTCGTGGATCGTTAATCCCCAGCCTCTTACCGGCAGTAGAAAACGGCTGACAGGGTGGACCACCGCAAATCAGGAAAGGTTCTCCCTGTGCTAATCCAGTCTGTTCCAACAAAGCTGCTTCATTGATTTCACGGATGTCACCGCCCAGAACCTTATGTCCATTTGCACGCATAGTTGCGACACAAGCAGGGTCAAAGTCTTGTCCAATTACGATGTTGAGACCAGCTTTTGAAAGTCCAATATCCAACCCCATTGCCCCTGAAAACAGGGAAATCACATCCCGATTTGAGGCATTATCTTTAAAGTGTAATAAATTCATGTATATCCTCCCATTAAATCTTTTCTCCATCTGGAAGGACAAAATAGCGTTCAAATGAACACCCCAATGTTTCTGCCAGATATTCTAAATCAGAGATTGTAAAGCTTTCCCGTTTCATTTTTGAATTGAAATTCTGAGGGGTAGTCCCCATACGTCTTGCCAGTTCCGCAACACTGATATTGCAACGTACACAAAGCACCTTAATCTGTTCTGATATTGTCATAAGGGTACTCCTTTTATTTTATCAATATAACAGTTGAAGATATAAAATTATAGTTTTATATCTTCAACATAGTCCCTTGTTCCTTCTATCATAACATCAAATTGGCTTATCTGCAATTCAAAAATCAAATCTTCGACGGCTTGTACACATTCCCCTATGTGTTTTTGTATCTCTTGTCCCCAAAAATGCAGGGGAATCCAATTCATAGCAATTAGCTTGAAATCATTTTCCCGGTCACGGGCCATATTGCGTTCGATTTTTTTGATCCAATATTCCCGGTTATGGCCAAGCTTTTGTTTCTTGACTTCCCAATTATAGCCGTGGAAGAACTCGCTATCGCAAAAGATAGCAATCCTGTATTTGGTTATAGCTATATCGGGCGTCCCTGGCAGCTTTTTATAATTTTTCCGATACCGGATACCTTTGTGCCAGAGTACTTTCCGTAGTATAACCTCAATACTGGTATCTTTTCCCTTAATATGGCTCATAGTTCGGCTCCGCTGCTCCGGGGTCATTACATCACTCATGCTTCTTCCTCACAGTAACCATTACTAAATTATAGGGCAATTAAAGGTTTTTTTGCAACATTTCCTGTAATGCATAAGAAATCGTGCGGAGTTCTTTGCCCTCTGTCGCAACTTTACCATAAGGCATACTTACGCCTGCCTTCAAGTCAATCGTAAATTTATCTGAATATGTCTTTTTAGCCCCAGAATGGTATTCAAGAGTAAATGTTACTGCCCTATCTATTCTCTGATAATCAAGTGTACAAATTCGTGACTGCCCCGGTGCCAAAACAGCATTATTAAGTTGCTGCAAATAATCCCTATCATTTCGTATTTTATAGCATCCATTGAAATTAAAGTCATACTCAAACTTTGTTATATAAGCTGTCGATTTCCCAAAGTTCTTAACAACTAAGTAGAAAAATGGATCGCCTGCGTTAATTTCATCAGTATAAACTGAAATAAATGGTCGTGTTGATTCTTCAATCATCCTATTATTCTGGCGTAAAGTGATTATAACTGTAACAACAGAGATAACTGCTAATATGAATGAAAGAATACACAAAATAATATTAACAATAGTTGATATATCCATATTTAATCCCCCAATAGAATCTTTATTTTCCCGACTGTTCCATCATCTTTTTTGCCAGTGCTTGAAACTGCTTGATGGTTTCCTCGTCCATCGGAAGAAGCTGCCCAATCTGTCCGGCAATCATAGCAGTTACATCGTCCATAGACAGCGGCTCCTGTTTTTGTTCTGCCAGTGCGTCTTGCATGGTTTGGAACATGGCGGCAGTCACAACTTCTCCCGGCTGTTCTCCGCTGTCCATATCTTTCTTAATATCCCGCAGGATAGCAAGAAATACATTCTTGATTTTTTCAATCTCTGCTTCGTATTCGCCCATCTTCTGTGCGCTCAGAAGTTGCAAATCCTGTCTTGCTTCTGCCCGATGTTCCGGGTGTTCTTTCATCAGATTGGACAAGGAAGCCGTTGCCAGTTCAATAAGCTGGTTTCGTGCCATGATACCCTTTGCCGCCGTGTCTTGAAAATAAATCCGTATCAAATCCATCAGTTTCGGGAAGTTCCTGTGTTCCAACAGACGGTTGAAGATTTGCACATCGACTGTACCTGTCACAAGCCCTCTCACAGCTCCCTCGGACAAGCCCAATTCTGAAATATCATAACTTTTACGGACACTCAAAGTAGACAAACCCAGTATGTAGTCCGTTGATACCTTAAATTCCTTTGCCACTCCTATGAGAATATCGCTGCTGACCGTCTTTGTTTCACCGCTGACAATGCGGCTCAACTGGGAAGCAGATACGCCTATCTTCTCCGCAAGCTGCTTTTGAGAAATATGATTGCCGTTGCACAAATCAGAAATCCTCTGTCCGGGTGTTCCAGGTAAAGCCATACACAGCACCTCCTTTTCCTATTTCCCATTATACAGAAAAATTGCAAAAATGCAATTTTGAAATTGAATATTACCCTAAAATGCAATTCTCGCAAGATTCCGGGAATTGCTTTTTTTTCGTGTAGACTTAGGGTAGTTCATCGATGAACTGCACCTTGAAAACAGAATGACCGTCTGAAAAGGAATACCTCTCCCGGAGAAGTAGCGCATTTGCGTACCAAAGGAGAACCACGCCGCAGGAATGGGGCAGGAAGCCTTTTCGGGGAGAATGGCAAAGGAAAAATGGAGGAAACACATGAGAGAGAACCCATATAAACGACTGCCACCCATAGAGCGCAAGCAGGACGGTTCCCTTTACCGCATGACACCGGTACAGAGGAAACAGGCAAACGCCCTGATCCGCCGGGAGTGCTGCTGTTATGAGGACGGGAACTGTATGCTCCTTGACGATGGGGACACCCACACCTGCCCCCAGACCATTTCTTTCTCGGTCTGCTGTAAGTGGTTCCGCTGG